>JAEEGH010004010.1_pt1 | contig 38100 bp, 35 predicted proteins | sample 9134181 | NCBI WGS metagenome assembly JAEEGH01 (sample SAMN16246544, study PRJNA631951) | gut metagenome | biome: gut microbiome; feature: rumen; material: DP-attached | host: Bos | place: Iran: Karaj | collected 2018-10 | reverse complement strand
ACTGCGAAAGTTGACCATCCCACTCTATCTGCTCTACGAAGTCAGCATCCGTGTCGTTGGTTGGTTGGAGCCTAAAGAATAATACTTGTATCACGGTGCGTTATAGGTTGAATCACGATGTGGTTTTGGCTATATCACGTCGTGATGTAGTTTATTTCGTCTGATGATTTAGGAAAGATGGTGTTGTGGAATAGCCTAAAGCATGTTCTGACGTAGCCTAAATGACGTTCTCACCCTGAGCGTTTGACTTTCTCACTCTCACTATATACTATAAAGAAAAAGTTTGCAAAACATCTGTTTCATCTGTTTTCATCTGCAACTGGTTGATTATGAGATGATTGTAAGCGAAACAGATGGAAACAGATGGGTGCAGAAGGAAACACATAAAAAAACATCTGCTTCTATCTGCTGCACCCGTAAACGATTGTAATACAGGTGGTTGCAGATGGAAGCAGATGAAACAGATGTTTTCAAACTTTTTTCTTAGTAGGTGTTGATGGCTTACTTGCCTACACTTACGAAGTAAGCATTGGTCACCTCAATCTTGCCGTTGTAAGAGCCACGGTTGCCAATGATGGTGATGGTGGTGCCGTTGGCAATGCCGTATTGGGATACCAGATTCTGGAACTGCTTCTTGGCACCGCCCTTCTCCGACAGGACACCATAGACATAGACCGAGCCAGAAGCATCTGTCAGATCGAAGTTGCCATACAGGTCGCCATCTTTCAGGTTGCTGATGGTTCCCGTGAGCTGATACCATACAGAGGTGCTCTCGGCAGCAGCGTTGAACTCGGCAATGGTCACGGTCTGAACACCAGTGGGATCGGGAGTCGGGGTGGGAGTGCCATCAACCAGACCGCCGTCGGAGGTCACCAGCGTAGCATCGTCAACCAGAATGTCCTGTGCCGTTGCATAGTTGGAGGTCTTGGGGTTCATCATGACGAGCGACACAGTGGCATCGGCAGTCAGTGTGAATGTGGTGCTCACCTGCGTCCAGTCCGAGTTACTCAGAGAGACATAGCCACCGTATTTATAGGAACCAGCCGTACCGTTTGTCACTTCTACGTAGCCAGCCTGTGTCTGTGAGGGATCGGTGGTAGTGCTCTTGGCGTAGAACGAGAAGGTGTAGGTACCAGCCTTCAGCTTCACTTCCTCATGGCCGAGGCGCTTGTTGGCAGTAGCGTTGAAGCCTACAGATACTGAGTACGCGCCATTACGTGCGTCGGTGCTTTGAGTCAGTGTGGCATTGCCTGCGGTCGATGTGGTCTTCCAGTGGTCGGGCTGTCCGTCGGTCCAACTCTCAAAGTCACCGTTGGTCAGGATGTTATTGCCTGCGGGCTGTGGAGTGGGGGTGTCGCTGCCTTCGGTCTTGCCATTGAGTGAGTAGAGGTAAGCCTCGTTCTGTACGGTCTCAGGTGTGGGATCGCCTTTCGAACCAACATACTTCGTCACCTTACCACAGACGATGACTTCGTCGCCTACCTTCAGGAGGTCGCCGCTGGCATATTTCTGATTGCCCAGATAGAGTGCGCGATAGCAGTAGAACTGTCCGTTCTCGGTGCCGTCGTCAGAAACGTAGAAGGTGGCATTGCCGTAGTTGTCGGCCACGTAGTTGTTCACTATCTTCGAGACCTTACCCTTGAAGTAGATGTCGTTTTCAGACTTGGCATTGTCGGCCAGGGCATTGGTGAAGGCCAGTACGCCAGCCACGTTGAACGGATTGGCCTGTGTGCCGTCGCCAGTGGGCTCGCCTGCAGGTTCGGAAGACTGAGAGGGATATTGTTCACCGCCACGGTTCACACCATTGTGCTCCAGCACGAAGCCTTCGCCCTTGTTGGTCTCGATGGTGCCGTTGTAGTTGGTGATTTTAGCGTTGATAATCACATCGTCGCCCACCTTCAGTTCAGGATCGCTCGAAGCAAATTTCTTGTTGGCGAGGTAGTTCACACGATAGACGTAGAACTCGTTGCCGTGGCTGCCATCTACTGAGATGTAGAAGGTGGCATTGCCGTACTGAGTGGTGAACTGCTCTTCAATCTTCGACACCTTGCCCTTGATGAATCGCCAGTCTGACACATCGCCCTGAGCCAGCTTACTGCCGAAGTTGATGGCAGCGATGGCGTTGTAGGGGTCTTCGGGGGTCATGCCTGAACCTGCTCCACCGGGAATCTCGGCTACGCCGGGAACGTTTTGGCCTGTGCCTGGCACGTCGTAAGGATTAGGCACGTCCGAGCAGGCCGTGAATGTCATGGCGGTCAGTGCCACGAACATCAGTTTGCTAAATAGTTTTTTCATATCTGTATCTTTTTTAATTTTCAATCTTCAATTTTCAATTTTCAATTTTCAATCACCTGAATGTCGCTCTCCTTGCGGATGAGTATTTGCCAGATGTCGTTGTAGCGTGTGGCGATGCCGGTGATGTTGCACTTCAGCGGCTTGCCAGTGGCTTCGTCAATGGGCAACTTCTTTGCAGCGAACTTAGCGTATGTGCTGGTTCGGATGACCAGATCGCTGGCAGAATACTCGTTCAAAGCACGGTTCACGCAACCGCCCACGATGTTGACGGTCTTGTCCTGCGTGGTGTCGGGAGCGAAGGTACCCAGTCCGGCTACGAGTGCGAACGACACGTTCTTCAGCGTGACGAGCTTGCCGCAGTTGGCATCCTTGTCCATGTCAACATCGAAGTCGATGGGCTGGATGGCGTTGGCATCGATGCTGCCTGTGTACTTGAAGTGCTGCTGGAACAGTTCCTTGTTCATGCGACCGATGGAAGTGCCGTTGTAGGGCTGTCCTATCTCGGGCTGCTTGCGATAGCCGCCGATATAGAGATCCTTCAGGTCGATGACAATCTCCTGCCCTTCGGCCAGGAAGCCGTGCATGCCGCTCTGGTTGACAGCCACGATGATGGCGCCTGTCTCGTCTTGCAGCGCAAACTGCTTGTAGAGGTTCGATCCGATATCGTTGCCGGTGACGCGGCCTTTGATCTTGATGTCGCGCTCAATCTTGGCATTCTTGTCGGGATCAGAGAAAACGTTGGGATAGTCGGCTTTCAGCTGGGCAATGGTGATGATGTTCTCATCGTTGATGCTTGCGTTGCCGTTGGGTGTGGTCTGAGGAACGTCCCAGTCCTTCTGACAGGCTGAGAGTGCCAGACAGGCAAGCGCCATTACGAAATATTTTGTATGTTTCATATCGTCAGCTTGTATTAGAATTGGAAGTTAATCATCAGCATGCCGTTGATGCCGTTAGCATAGAACTTATAGGGATTGTTCTGGAACGAGTAGGTGCGGATGGCATCGCCGTTCTCATCAACGTCGGTACGGCTCTGCTCGCGTCCGCCAGTCACAATCTTCGTGTTGTTCAGAATGTTGGTCAGCATGAGGTTGACACCGAGGCGACGGCCGTGACGCAGGAACCACGTCTTGCCGATAGAGGCATCGAGCATGAAGCCGCCCTTGCCCTTGGCCTGCTCAGGATAGGTGGCAGGAATGGGGTTGCCGTCGTTGTCGTAGGTGGTGGCACTCCGGTGGCTCTCATAGCGAGTCACAGGTGTATAATAGAGGTATATGCGATCGTAGTAGTTGCCAATGAGGTCGATGAACCAACCCTTGGTGTGTATGCTCAGGTCGATGCTGCCAGCGGTGAGCGGAGTGCATCCCTCACGCATGCCCTTGTTGTGTACGATGTCGTCGTAGGTCACGCCGTCCTCAGAGAGCATGTAGCTCACCTTGGCATTGTTCACATACTTGGCATCGCTGATGGTTCCGAGGGCTTTCAGGTTCAGCCAGCTGGTAATCTTGAAGTCCATGCCGAGCTCAACACCGTAGTATTCTTTCTGAATGCCGCTCAAAGAGACGTAGGTAAACGAGCGGCGGTCATCCATGTAGTACATGCTCTGCTCGGTCACGTCGTCGAGATGGCTGTAGTAGGCGTTCAAGTTGGCCTTGAGCCAAGTGGTCTGCACGCGGTAGCCAACCTCGGCAGAGAAAATCTTCTCCTGCTTGAGGTCCTTCACGAAGTCGTTGTTGATCTGTGCTGCCTGGAAAGCTGTGCGTGCCACAGGGGCCTTGAGCTCGTAGCCCAAGCCAAACTGCAGTGAGTGACCATGACCCATGTCAACCAGTGCACCGGCTTTTACGCCACCGTCAAGGAACTTGGCCGTACCGCTCTTGCCGTATGAGTTGTTGGGAGCCAGACCGTTGCGCATCTTACCGTCGCGCTGCATGGTCACACCAGACAGACGTCCGTTCACGAACAAGTGGGCTGACTCATAGTCGCTGGACAGTCCTGCCCACACTTGTGCCTTGTTCACGTAGATGTTGTAGTCGTAGCCAAAGCGGTCGCCCTTGCCCACCGTCTGATTGGGGTTGTTCAGGTCATACTGTGCCTGAGAGCTGCTCTCGCCGTAGTTCTTGATGACGTAGGTGTTCAGGTTGTGGAAGGTGGTTGCTCCCAGCAGGTCGTCCATGGTCTGATAGTGCATGCCCTTGTTGGTGGAGAGCTGCAAGCCTACATTCAGGGTGGTGAAGGTTGAGAGCGCTTTCTTCAGGCTTGAAGCCAGACTGAAGGAGAGCTGGTCGTCATGGTAGCGCTGCAGGTAGTACATGGCATCGCTGCCTTGCACGCTGGCCATACGGTTGGCGAAGTAGAGACGGTCCCAGTTGATCTGGCGGTTGGCCTTGTCAGCACTCAGATAGTTATAGGCTGTCTGCCAGTTGGCCATAGCCATGTCGTCGCGGTCGGTGCGAGCCGTGGGGTCCCACACGTTGAAATAGTAGCTGGGCATGGTTGAGTAGTAGTCGGGTGCTGGGTTGGTAGAGTTGTTGTAGTTCAGGCGGCTCGAGCTGTACATCGAGTATCTGCCGAGGAACGAGGTCACCAGCTTGGTCTTGTCGTCAATCTTCCAGTCCCATGTGAGCAGGGCTGCGGGAGAGAAGTCCTTCACAATGCGTGAGTTGCGCTTCTTGCCGTCCTGGTAGCCCCAAACAGGGTTGTAGAAGTTGCTGTTGGCAATCCAGTACATCTCATCGGTCGAAGCAGCCTGTGTACCGCGCTCGGTGGGGTTGCCCCATGTGACGAGTGACAGTGAGTGACGGCTGTTCAGGATTTTCTCGATACCGAGGAAGTAGCTCAGCGAGTTGTAGGATGTTCCCTCAATAAAGCCAGTGCCGTTGCCCCAGCGATAGGTGAGGCTTCCGGTGAAGGCCCAACCCTTACTGGTGACACCACTGTTATATGTGTACATGGCACGTGCGTTGTAGTTGCGGTTGGCACCAGCCAGTGAAACGCGATGCCCTGTGGCAAAGTTTGACGGACGGAAGTTGTAGTTGTTCGATCCTGCCATACCTGACATCATGTAGTTGTTGTCTTCGAAGGGCAGTGAGTTTTCAGCGCCGCGTGTCTGGTTGTTCAGTCCGCCTACGAATGAGTAGCGGAACTCGCCGCGCTCAACATCGTTGACGGGGTTGCCGTTGATGTAGATATCGTTGTACTTCGAGTTGAAGGCACGATATTTAAATCTGGCAGGACTGAACCGATAGCCCACTTCGCTGGCATACACATCGCGGTTCGATGAGATGACGGAGATGTTCTGCGTCACGTCATCGTCCTCGCTTAACTGTGCTTCGGTGAAGGTATAAGCCTGTTCACTCTGCATGTCGATGGCCAGCGAGTCTGCTTGCTGAGCCAACGCAACAGGCGATAAGGCAAGTGCCGTCACCAGTAGTTTCAGCTTTTTTTTCATAAGAAATAGTTTTTTCGGTTAATAAATATAGTTTCTTGCGCAAAATTAAGTAAAAAAAGTGAACTCGCAAACAAAAGTTAGACTAATTTGAAGAAAATAAGACAAAAGTTGTCCTTATTTCTCCAAAAGGGCAGTTCAGTATTTGCGGAAATGAAATCTGAACAACTCGTTGCGAAGAACCATCCGCCCGGACGTGAGCTGCTCAACGGCCAGTGTCTCATCAAGATGCTGTATGCCGAAGGGCTGGAGCGTCAAGGGGCTGGTGACCACGCTGTCGGAGATGGCTTTGTTGTCGCTGATGGGATTGTAGATGCGTAGTGTGGCATCTGAATGCTCAAAGCGGAAGAACACGTTCTTTACAGTTTCATTATGTTTCTTCATCTCTAACAGATGGTGCTGCACTGCCCAGTAGATGGTCGATTCGGTCATGTCAGCCGACTGGCCGCTGGCGAGCGTGTCCATCTGTGTCAGTTGCCAGTAGCCGTCCAGATGGCCGTTGGCGGAATGCTCTATATCGCAGGCTGTCAGTGCGATGACGGCCAAGAGCAGGCCGATGATGTGTCGTTTCATTATTCCCAAAGGTTGAATCGTTTGGTAATCGTTAGTTGTCCGCCGAAATTGTTGCCGAGCAGTTGGCCGTGGTCCAGACCGATGGAGGCCTTGATGCCCCAGCCGGGCATGCTGCTGAACTCGCAGAAGCAATATTCGGCCTCGGCCAGCAAGCTGAGGTTGTTCTGAGGTTCGGTGAACGGCTGATCATAGAGTCCCCAGCCACGCTGCCATGTGGCCAGCACCCGGTAGCGCAGTTGGTCGATGGGCTTGCCGCTGATTCCCAAGTGCCAAGCCCAGAAGCGGTTGTTGAGCACCCTGATCTGAGAGTTGTCGTTGTATAGGGGGGAACGGTAGAGTGGGTTGCCCATCACCTGTCCCCAGTGCTGCCAGCCAGTATGTATGTAGTGATTGTAGTAGTTGTCGAGGCCTCCAATGTGGTCAGACAGGTTGTAAGTGCGGTCGTGGTAGATGGGGCCGCTCTGATACTTGGTGTAGATGTACTCTAAGACGATGTTGTTCAGCCAGCGGAAGTTGCGCAGTTTCAGTTCAGCGCCCAGCATGATGTCTTTCAGGTCGTAGAGGAAGTAGCGCTTGTCCTTCCACACGTTGAACTCCTCGCCCTTGCCGTAGCCGTCGTAATCGATGAAGAACATCTGTGAGTGGTCTTCAAAGAAGTGGTCGGCATAAAGTCCCAGATACCACTTGTCGTAATTGAAGTTGAAACGCAGCAGATAGCTTCCCAAGTGGTTGCCTGCCTTGTTCTCGTAGAGTCCTTCGCCCACGTCGCCGCCACTGGGGATGAAGGCACGGAGCGCACCTTTCACACCATCCTCGTTTTTGATGACAGGCACGGGATTGTTAGGGTCGCTATAGGATGTGCCGCCATACTGACAGGCCATCTCCAATCCAAGCTCTACCGTGAAAGGCTTGTCGGGGCGGCCCACACGTATGTAGCCAGCCTTGGTGTGAAGCTTGGCGTGTTCGGTGTGTTTGTAGATGCCCTCTGTGAACTTGCGCTGCCAGCCGTCGTCGGTCTGCATGCCGTAAGCAATGTGACCCTTTATGCCGACCCACTTCTTGGTGAAAGGGATGTTCCAGTATTCTGGCAGTGACAGCCGGATGCTGGGTACGGGGCGCGCATTGATGCCGAGGGTCTGCGAACCACTGCTCAGACGGTTGTTCTTCAGCTGCATGGGCTGCTCCTTGCTACCTATGGTGAGCAAGCCTTTCAGCCAGCGCACCTCTCCGTAGAGCTGATGCAGGACGAAAGTACTTGAGAAGTTAGCAGCCACAGCCACATCGGCTCCGAATGAGTAGTCCCATCGGTGGGTGGAGTCGGCTATGAGCGGACGGAACACACCGACCCTCAAGTAGCCGTTGAACTTCTCCAGCGAGCTGAGGCCATACTTGTTGGCATTCAGCCAGAGTGGGGTGTTGTCGCCTGTCGCTGCTGAGGCCTGTGCTTCAGTACGAAGCTCTATCTGCGCTGTAACGATAGTTGCTACAGTCAGCAGTGACAGTAGGAGCAGAAGTCTGTGGGTCTTCATCATGAAATATATTTAGCGTAGTACTGAAAGAATCGTTTGAAGAGAGGCAGTCGCATCACTACTAACTCGAAGATGGCGATGCCCACAAAGGCAGTGAGAATGCCTAACAATACGTCGATTACATAGTGGTGACAGGAATAGACGGCTGTGGCCCAGATGCCCAGTGTGACAATGATGCAGCACAGGATGATTGACTTCGACTGGTGGCTCATCACCGCATAGATGGTGGCAATGAGCATATAGGCCGAATGTAGTGAGGGGATGGCAGCGAAGATGTTGGAGTTGTTGACGTAGATGCTGTGAAAGACGGGGAAGCCAATCAGTTCGTCGAACCTTCCAAGTCCGGCCACATTGCCAGGCGTGCTGAAGTCTGGCTCAAAGCCGAAGTTGATGGCGTACCAGGGTGGGGCAGCGGGGTGGATGTAATAGCCGGAAAAGCCTACGAAGTTGACAAAAAGGAATCCCAGCGCGAAGCGCAGATAGAAGCTGCGGTCGCCCTTGAAGAACAGCCACAGCCCGAGGGCCATAGGACCGGGAACCCAGCACAGATAGAAGATGCCCGCCATGAGGTCGGCTATCCATGAGTTGTGCAGGTTGAAGTATTCACCGGGAATCAGTGTGCCGTTCTCAGTGGCAATGCCGAAGAGGGCTTTCTCTGCCTCATAGAGTCCCTGAATGTCGATGGGGTTCACCTTGTAGTTAGGGTACAGTCGCATCCAGTCGTAGCTGATCTCGAATGCCACGAAAGGCAACAGGGCTACAGCCAGCTTGCGGGTCAAGGGGTGGGCAAAGAACAGCAGGTTGAAAAGGCTCAACATGAGAATGTGATTGCCATTGATGCCCACAAACGTACCTTGAAGTAAAAAAAACACGACCGTGAACACGATGTCAAATATGATCTCGCGTCGCGTGATGTTACGTATGTCGAATAACTTGAGTTTTGCCATGAATGGATTTGGTGGTTATGACTTTTTACCGTCGCGCTCGTTCAGCACGTTGTAGCAGTGGGCCACGCGCCAGAAGGCGGTGAAGTTTGCCAAAACGGCAATCATGATCATGCCGCCTGCCAGCCACCACAGTTCGTCGGTGTAACCGGCAATGATGGCCACGATGGCAGTAATTACCACGCGTTCGGGGCGCTGCATCAGTCCTACCTTACATTCAATGTCAAGACCCTCGGCACGGGCGCGAACGTAGCTCACCATGATAGAGCCCACCAGGGCGGCAAACGTGGTGACTCCCATCCAGAACCATCCAGCCTTGATGAAGATGAGGCAGATGGCAAAGAGGGTGACCAGCTCGCTATAGCGGTCAAGTGTGGAGTCCCATAAGGCTCCGAATGTTGATGACATGTTGCCTGTACGGGCCAGACGACCGTCCATCATGTCGAACAGTCCGGCAGCTAAGATGATGAAGCCGCCCCAGCCGATGAGCGAATAGGGGTCTTGTGAGCCGTCTTCAAAAGCCAGTGCAGCCTCTAAGAAGAACCACATGGCCACAAGATTGCCAATGAATCCAAGGGTGGTGACAATGTTGGGAGTGAGCCCCAAGCGGATCATGAGCTTGATGAGAGGGTCGATCACATGGTAAATGAGTTTCTGTAAAAAATCTCGATAGTTCATTTCTCTTTCTTATGTTTGTTTTTCTTTCTTTTTTTCCTTCTCTGTTTGATTGTCTCAACGATGTGTGTGTCGCGATATACGAACAGTCGTTGCAGCTGGTAGTTCCAAAGCAGAGCTACACTCACGGCAACGACAATCTTTGCAAAAATGAAATACTGTCCAGACAGCTCGGTCAGCACGTATGTTCCAGCGGTGTTGAGCAGAATGCTGCCTGTCCACACAATAGCATACTTCAGGGCAATGGCACGTTTTTTGAGTTCCTGAGTGTCATCGAACACCCAGCGATAATTCACAATACAGTTCACGATGCCACCACTGAGGGCTCCACTGAAAGAGGCCCACACATAATATATGCCTATGAGTTCGGCCAGCACCATCGATATGCTAAAGTCGGCAATAGTAGCTATCTGGGCTGAGAACTGTGCTTTGCTGAATGTCCATATTTCATGTCTCAGTTTCCCCATATAGGCCATATATATATAATAAGGTATAGAACAAGGGCCGAATAGATGCCAGCCAGCAGATCGTCGGCCATGACCCAAAACGCACCGTGGCGGCGATCAAGCGACCGTATGCCCAGTGGCTTCACAATGTCGAAGAAACGGAACAGCACCAGTGCTGCCAGCGCTTGCTGCCAATTGGTGGCTACCAGTAGTGGGGTCCACACACCTATCATCTCGTCTATCACCACCCGACTGGGATCTTCACCCCAGAAGGGCATGAGTCGGTGGGTGGCCCACGTGCCAAGCAGTGTGAAAATGAGAATAAGTGCTAAAGTTGAAAAGATAAGTGCTGTAGGCGAAAGAATAAAAGAAAGCCCCAGCCATATAGCAGTGGCAAGAATAGCGCCTGCGGTGCCTGGCCCCCATGGCCAGAATCCGGCTCCGAACCCTGTTGCAATGACAACAGGTAGTACTGGTAGTTGCTTCATTAGGGCTGCAAATTTACTTATTTTATCCTAAATAACGCTGTTAAGGGTCAAAAAAAATTATATATATGTAAAAAGTTTTCTAAAATGCGTTGTTTTTTTTCGACAATTCAGTAACTTTGCCACCCAATTTTATAATATCTGAATATACTTCTTTGAAAAGAATATTATTTTGCCTTTTATGGCTGATTTTTATCGTTCAAGCAACAATCGCCCAGATTACGGGACAGATTATTGATGCCAGAGATGGCGAGCCTGTGCCATACGCCAGTGCCGTTTATCGTGGCAACAAGTCTGCCGTGTCGAGCAATGCTGAGGGAAGGTTCACCATTGATCGGCATAACGGATGGCGACTTACCATCAGCTCGGTGGGCTATGTTCCGCAGGTCTTAAAAATCACGCCCAGCACCCCAAATCATCTTGTGATTAAACTGAAGCCCGACAACCGACAGCTGGGCGAGGTCACTGTGCGCTCGAAACGCTCTTCCAAGTATAGCAGGAAGAACAATCCTGCAGTGGAGCTTATGAAGAAAGTGATTGCTGCCAAGAAGAAGACGAGTTTGGATACGCACGACTTCTATCAGTACAACAACTATCAGAAGATTATGCTGGGTCTGAACGAGCTCACTCCTGAGAAGTTGGAGACGGGCATATTCAAGAAGCATGAGTGGCTGCTCAATCAGGTTGAGGTGTGCCAGTATAACAATAAGCTCATACTGCCTCTTTCTGTAGATGAGACGGTCACACAGAAACTATACCGCAAAAATCCTCACAGCGAGAAAAGTATCATTAAGGGACAATCCTCAACTGGTGTGAACGACTTGTTTCAGACGGGCGATATCATCAACACCGCTATGAAGGACATCTTCACCGATATCGACCTCTACGAAGACAATGTACGCTTGTTCCAGTATCCTTTCCCAAGCCCCATTGGAAAGGATGCCATACAGTTCTACCGCTTCTATATCACCGATACCGTCATGGTGGGAGAGGATCGCTGCTTCCAGCTCGACTTTACTCCTAACAACCAGCAGGACTTCGGCTTTCGCGGACAAATCTTCATACTTGCCGACTCGTCCTATCAGGTGCGCCGATGCGAGATGACCATCCCCAAGACCAGCGATGTCAACTGGGTTGAGCACATGCAGTGCGTGCAGGAGTTCACGAAGCTTTCTACTGGTGAGTGGCAGATGACGCTCGACGACATGTTCGTTGAACTCACCGTGGCCAAGTTCCTCACCAAGTTTATTGTGGTGCGTACCACTCGTCGCAGCGACTATGCCTTCGATGAGATACCCAAGCAACTGCTGCGCGGACGTAAGCCCGTGCTCAAGGACTCGTATGCTGAGATGCGCGACGACAACTTCTGGAGCAAGTACCGGCAGGTGGAACTCACTAAGAGCGAGAGCTCTATGGAATCGTTTGTCAACCAGCTGGGCAAGATTAAAGGACTGAACTACATTGTGTTCGCCATTAAGGCACTCATCGAAAATTTCGTAGAGACTGGCACCAAGGAGCATCCCAGCAAGGTTGATATAGGTCCTGTGAACACCATCTTCTCACGCAACTTCTACGACAAGTGGCGTCTGCGTGCCAGTGCACAGACAACTGCCAACCTGTTTCCGCACCTTTTCTTCAAAGGCTATTATGCCCACGGTATGTGTTCCAACGAGAATTACTACGATGCCGAGGTAACCTATACGTTCAACAAGCCTGGCTATCTGCCTCGTGAGTTCCCGAAACAGGCCATCACCATCCAGTCCATGCGTGATGTGGCGCTGCCCAGCGATAAGTTCATACAGACCGACAAAGACAATATGTTCACGTCGTTCAAGGTCACCGACATCGACAAAATGTTCCTCTACAACCGTCAGGCCATTAACTTCGACTACGAGGAAGAATGGGGCATCAAGTATTTCGCTGAGGCTAAGACTGAGGGCGTGACCCCCATCGGCAATATTGCCCTCAAACCGTTGGCTACAGGCACTCCCCTCGACCATATCCGCTATACCGAGGCTACTGTTGGTGTGCGCTATGCACCAGGCGAGACCTTCATCAATACCAAACAGCACCGCTGGCCCATCAACCTCGATGCACCCGTCTTCCGCCTCCAGCACACTATGGGCTTCAAGGGCGTGCTTGGCGGACAGTATAACTACAACTTCACCGAGGGCGAAATCTACAAACGCTTCTGGATGCCCATGAGCTGGGGTAAGATTGATACTCGCATCAAGTTTGGAGCACAGTGGAACCGCGTACCTTATCCGCTGCTTATCATGCCCGTAGCCAACCTTGGCTTTATCCTTGAAGATCAGACGTTCAATCTCATCAACAACATGGAGTTCCTCAACGACCGCTACGCGTCTATCATGATTGATTGGGACCTCAACGGAAAAATCTTCAATCGCATACCCTTCCTACGCAAACTCAAGTGGCGCGAGTGGATAAGCCTGAAATGTCTGTGGGGCAAACTTACCGACAAGAACAATCCCTTCCTTGAGGAAAATCAGGGAAGCGATGTGCTCATGACCTTCCCCGAAGGCTGCTATATCATGAACGAAAGGAAGCCCTATTTCGAATTATCTCTGGGCATACACAATATTTTCAAGTTAGTGCACGTTGAATATGTAAGACGACTCAGCTATACCGATCTTCCTACAGCAAATAAGTGGGGAGTGCGGTTCATGATTCGTACAACATTCTGATGTAGCCTGAAGTTTAAATACTAAAAAACGATTAGCAAAAATAAAACAAACAACATTTATAAATTATTAACCAAGAACTGGTGACCCCATCGGTTGCCACCTCCGTAGGAGGCTAAAAAACAAAAGTGAAATGGAAAAAGCAAATGTGAAACCCGCTGAGGGTAAGTTGGGAATCATGGTGGTAGGCAATGGCGCCGTTGCCACTACGTTCATGACTGGTGTGCTGATGGCTCGCAAGGGTCTGGCAAAGCCTATTGGCTCAATGACACAGTATGACAAGATTCGTGTGGGCCGTGGTGCTGACAAGAAGTACATGAAGTATGGTGATATCGTTTCGATTGCTGATCTGAACGACATCGTGTTTGGTACTTGGGATGTTTATCCTCAGAATGCTTATCAGTCGGCCATGTATGCCGAGGTGCTGAAGGCAAAGGATATCGAGCCTGTGCGCGACGAACTGGAGAAAATTGTACCCATGAAGGCTGCCTTCGACAAGAACTATGCAAAGCGTCTGGATGGTGACAACGTGAAGGACTGCAAGACCCGTTGGGAGATGGTGGAGCAGCTGCGTGAGGATATTCGTAACTTCAAGCAGCAGAATGGTTGCTCGCGCATCGTAGTGCTGTGGGCCGCTTCTACTGAAATCTACGTGCCTGTTTACGAGCCGGTTCACAACCGTCTGGCTGACCTCGAGGCAGCTATGAAGGCTGACGATCGCGAGCATGTGGCTCCCTCTATGTGCTATGCCTATGCAGCTCTGGTAGAGGGCGCTCCCTTCGTGATGGGTGCTCCTAACACCACTGTTGACATTCCCGCTATGTGGGAGCTGGCTGAGAAGACACAGATGCCTATCGCTGGTAAGGACTTCAAGACTGGACAGACACTGGTGAAGAGCGGCTTCGCTCCGATTATCGGCACTCGTTGCCTGGGTCTCGATGGCTGGTTCTCTACCAACATTCTCGGCAACCGCGACGGTCTGGTGCTCGACGAGCCTCAGAACTTCCGCACGAAGGAGGTATCAAAACTCTCTACTCTGGAGACTATCCTGAAGGCTGAAGAGCAGCCCGATCTCTACACCGACTACTATCACAAGGTGCGTATCAACTACTATCCTCCCCGCAACGACAACAAGGAGTCTTGGGACAACATCGACATCTTCGGATGGATGGGCTATCCCATGCAGATCAAGATCAACTTCCTCTGCCGCGACTCTATCCTTGCTGCTCCTGTATGTCTCGACCTCTGTCTGCTCATCGACCTCGCAGCTCGTGCAGGCCGTTTCGGCACACAGCGCTTCCTGAGCTTCTTCCTTAAGAGCCCGATGCACGACTACACGCAGGGTGAGGAGGCTGTGAACCATCTGTATCGTCAGCACACCATGCTGAAGAACGCTATCCGCGAGATGGGTGGCTACGAGGCTGACGAGGAAATCGATTAATTCCTCAGACGGCTGAAAGGCTAAAGATGAATGAAAGGGGGCGTGTCTGTTACTTTTGACACGCCCCTTTCATATCAAACAAAAAGAGGTCGTGTCTATTACTTTTGGCACAACCTCTTTTCTCTTTTTAGTGTTTAGTATTCTCACTCTAAGCGTTTAATATTCTCACTAATTGCGTTTAGCATAAACGCTTCTCGTATTTATTATTAAAGATTTCTATTTCATCCCCACTATCTTGGTCTTGGGCAGTTCCTTGTTGCGGCGGTTTACCACAGTAACCACGGACTGAGCCAGATTGAGGAAGGCCTGTCCCGTCATGGTGTCAACGCGGGTGGCAGCTGGAGTGCCTGCATCACCGTTCTCGCAAATGCTCTGAACTAAGGGAATCTGAGCCAACAGGGGGACCTTCATCTCCTCAGCCAACTGCTTGCAGCCCTCCTTTCCAAAGATGTAGTATTTGTTCTCAGGCAGTTCGGCAGGCGTGAACCACGCCATGTTCTCCACCAGTCCGAGGATGGGTACGTTCACCTTCTCGTTGCGGTACATGTCGATGCCCTTGCGAGCGTCGGCCAGAGCCACCTGCTGCGGTGTGCTGACGATGACGGCACCCGTGATGGCGAGTGTCTGCAGGAGGGTGAGGTGGATGTCACTGGTGCCTGGTGGGGTGTCAAGAATGAAATAGTCGAGTTCGCCCCAGTCGGCATCGGCAATGAGCTGTTTCAGCGCATTCGTCGCCATGCCACCACGCCAAAGCGTAGCCGTATCAGGAGAGACGAAGAAGCCGATGGAGAGCAGTTTTACGCCATATTGCTCGATGGGGCAGATGAGCTGACGGCCTTCTACCTCGACAGCGTAGGGACGGGCATCCTCGACATTGAACATCTTGGGCATTGAGGGACCGAAGATGTCGGTATCGAGTAGTCCTACTTTATAACCCAGTCGGGCCAGTGCGATGGCGAGGTTGGCAGACACGGTGCTCTTGCCCACACCGCCTTTGCCGGAGCTCACGGCGATGATGTTCTTTACCTTTGGCAGCAGTTTCTCTACTTCAGGGCGTGGCTTCGACTTGAACTCCGTCTTAATCGTTACCTCAATGTCCTGTCCGCAGTGGTATTTGATAGCTGCTTCGGCAGACTTGACGGTCGACTTCAGGAACGGGTCGGTGTCGCGTGGGAACTCCAGCACCACGTCAACCTTCCAGTTCTTCCCGTCAACAGGGGGATTGAGTGGGGCTACCACGGGCGTGTCGGCCACCATGCCGCTTTCTACGAGGTTCTTCTTCGTGCCGGCATACGTCACCGTAGCCAGCGCATCCATGATAAGTTGGGGATAGAGTGTCATCTTTTCGCTGTTTTTAGGTGCAAAGGTACGAATAAGAGAGCATAATACCAAAGGAACCCCGTTGAATCTAAGATTATTTCACTTTACAAAGACCTTTTGCCCGTTTACGATGTTCAATCCCTTCTGCAAGGAACTGAGACGCTGACCTTGAAGGTTGAAGATGCTTCCATCCTTTGTCTCATGCATAAAATGATCCGCTATTCCTGAGGGTTGCGATTCGAACACGCCTGTGTATAGCTCCTGACTGTTCTCAATCGTGACGGTGTAACGGCCTTTTGCGAGGGAGGAAATGTTGATGTTGAGGGCGACGATGCCGCCTGCGTTGATGGCCTTATCGTAGATGACTTTTCCTGATTCGTTGGTAATCTGTACCTGATAGGCCTCATTGAGCGGGGCGAGACAGATGTCTAACTGCAGGTCGTTGTAGTTTCCATAGAGTGACTGCGCAGCTTCATCCCTCTTAGGGGCTTTGGGTCTTGTCTTGATGGTATGAGTGAAGTCGAAACGTTCTCTCTTGGCTGCTATGAGGTATGGATCGCCTTCTGCGTTTGTGTTGTAAATCACTTCGTCGCCTACGGTACATGCGTGGATGCTACTTGATGCACCATCGTACATAAATGGGTGATTGACGTATGGCCACGAATCGCTGCCAATGCCTTCGAACCAGCGATTCACTAATTGGTCTTCATGCCACAATTCATAATACGTACCCTTGAAACCTGGGATATCTCCCGATTTTTTTTTCACAACCATTGGGAAACTACCAATATATACAGTGTCGTTTGAGGATATCGTGAAATCGTAGAGCAATTCAAACGACTGTTTTCCGTTGCGTGCATAATAGACTTTTTTGTCTTGCTCGTAGAAAGCACCGATATAGCTTTGCGGAAGGTTGCCAGGCGTAAACACACCGTTCACCCAGTTGCTCTCATTGGCATCCGTCACAGACTTCATCTTCTTACAGGGCCGTCCTCCAATAATGGTGTCGCCATCGAGATAACAATATTCTGTCCACTCCATCGTTTCATCGGCATCAGCATCAGAACTGCAGTTTAAGACCCACATCTTGCCGTCTTCGATAAATGGGCGATAGGCTATCTGTTGCGTCTTGTTGATGACTGGATGCTCCGCGTCCTGATTATCTACCACGATGTAATTCATTTTTGGGTCGAAGCCTTGAACGTAGAAGTCAGTGGAATGAAGGAGCATACAATCTGCGAGAGGCTCTACCCCATGTATGACGAAATGAAGCTTGCGTACCAACGGGTCTTCAGTCGTTTCCTCAATGAAATAGGCATAGTTGTTAGGACCGCACTGGGTATATGCTTTCCCGTAGACGTGCAGGCGGTCGCCGTCCAGTTCGTAGGTGAGTTGGTGCTTCCACTCGTCCGAATGGTCTACTTCACCTGTGGGCAGGTTGCAGCCGTGAACGAGGCCATAGTCGTTATAGAATGAAAAGGGGAGATATTCATTTGGATAATTTTCCGCTCTTTCTACGTATGCCAGGGAATTGAGCCCTCCAGTACAATCAGGACAAAACATATTTGCTAAGCTACCGACACCCTCAACCCATGTTGTAAACTCATGGTATTCGCCAGACTCGATTTCTCGGCCAATGGTCCATGTGCGTAGTCGACGGTACTTAATGTCCGATGGGGCTGTAGCATTTGGAGAAGTTGGCGATGCAATGATTGGCCCGTCTTCCAGCCATCCCTGTTTCAATACCTTGAAGTTTTCAGGATAATCGGGTTCGCGCTCGTAGGTAAATGTGTCGCCCTCTTTGAGTGAGAAGTCATACAGCATGAATTCCTTACCCCAAAACTGATCATATTTATACACACGGCGGTTTTCCTCACGAAAAAGTCCTACATCATAAGTCTCACTATGACCATCCTCTCTTGACTTCACTAAGAAGTAGGTCTTGCCATCGATTTCCTCTTCCTCATTCATCCAGTATGTGTAAAAATGATAGTATTGTTCGTCTATAATAGGCGAAATTACCAAATGCCAGATTCTTCCTTCCTCTACAAAAGGAATGTAGTCGTTGGGATCCTCTTGTGCTTGCGTTGTAATTGAAGCCAACACACATGCAATAAAAAACAATGAACGTTTCATAAGCTAATTTTTTTAGTTATTTTTTCTTCTTGACTTGTCAGTATCTGTTCCAGCGTGATGTCTGGATTAGTTTCTCCAAATACGTCCTTCTTCAGCTTGAGCTTGCGATGCTGTACGGCAGAGACGGTGATGCAGTAGATGTTGCCGATGGTGCGGTTGCTGATGCCCAGTCGGGTGAGGATGCACAGACGAATGTCATCTTCCGTCATATCGGGATGCTGCTTGCGGATAACGGCGAAGCGGTTGTTGTCGATGGCATTGAGCGTACGTTCTATCTCGCTCCATTCGTGAGAGGTGAGATAGATGAGCGAATCGCCGCTTTGGTTGAGTTTCTTGAGCACCTCTGTCCGTTCCAGGATGAAGTTCTTAAGGAATGCCACCACCTCCTCGGCCTGATGCAGCAGTAGTTTCTGATGCTCTGCCTCTTGTCGGAGCATGTGAATGCGATAACGGAGTGCCAGCACAACCGCTAAGAGTACGATTACAGCAGCAATAATGACGATGAGGAGCGTGCGGCTATACATCTGTGAGCGATATTCGAGACGCTGGTTCTCCATTTCCTGACGCAACGTTTGCTGATAATAATCATCTTTCTGGTCAAGTGCCTTATAATAGAAGCCTTCCACTTGTTCAAAGGCTTGGGCAATACTATCTTCCAACTGAGTGGCTTTCATCCTTCGGAGGGCAATCTTGGCAAGGTGGCTCTGCACGATATAAGCCAGATGGACATCGTCACCAGGTTCTATCTGCCGATAGACGGTTTCTGCCGAATCGAGCATGTTGAGGCTGAAGTAGATGCGTGCCAGCACCTGTTGGGTGCCGGAAAGCAGCTCGTCGGATGCGACAGATTCTGCTTTGTGGGCATAGTTGAGTGCCTGACGATAGTCTTCCTTTGCCCAGGCGATGTTTGCAAGGCTGGTGAGCGTTTGGCACATCAGGTCTGTCATCTGTTCCTTCTGTGCTATGTCGTATGCCCGACAGATGTAGTCGAGCGCCTCGTCGTATGATCCTTTTTCTATGAAAGCCACTTGTGCGGCGTAAGTACCAGTATAGTCGAGCAAAATAACATGGTTTCGTTCATCGTCAGGATGCTGCTCATAGATGGTCAGGGCTTTCTTCATTAACTGCAATGCCTCTTTAGGATTGCTTTGCGACAACGCTTCGGCCAATCGCTGATATGATATATAATAGGTGTGCCAGTCTTCAGACACTTCTGCCATACGGATGGTCTTTCGAAGTAACGTTTCACCCAACAGTATGCTGTCATTGTCAAGTGCAATCTCAGCCTCTTCCATGCAAGCCTTCGCCGTCTGAGAATGGGAATCTCGTTGGGTGCAACTATAGGCAACCAACAGAACGCTGATGATGAGCAGATATAATGATTTCGTATGCATAGTTGTAGCTTGTCTTGTTTCTCCGATGCAAAGTTACGATAATTTTTTGATTGTTTTATCAGTTACCTATGGAAAATGATAGTCCCCAATATCTTGAAAATGTGTTGTATATCAATGGGTTATGTGAAATGAATGATTTCCCCTATGGAAAAAGTTTCATTAAGGCATGGAAATTGCGAACAAAGGTTAGGGTAAGTCGAATATTTTGTCTATCTTTGTCGCAATTTTTCTATGTTTAAGTAATGGAATGCTTATGAAAATCAGGGATTTCTATTGGGGGTTGGTGGTGCTCATCGCGCTGACGGGCTGTATGAACGGCCCCAAGGTTGCTGTTGACAGCGACGAGCCTGAGGGCGAATTTGCAGGAAAGGAGATAAGCGAATTGTTTCAGACGGTTCAGAAAGTGGTTCAGCTGAAAGGCGAGGTAGAACAGGTGCTGCTTTCAGCTGCTGACGAAAGTGCAACGCCAGTTCCGCTGCTCCCTGGAGTTGACAGCGGATCGCATGCTACCGTCTATCCGATGATGGACTTGGCAGTAGTGGGCGAGGAGGACGACTATTATCACGTTGTCCTTCCCGTAAACGGTGGGATAGAAGGATACATCTCAAAACAGCTGGTCAGAGAGGCAGAGACAGGGCGCGTCAGTCCTGACAGCATCTACACGAACTGGTATGTTCCCAGTTTTGAGTGTGGAGGAGGCGTCACGGTGGTTCACCGCCCCTATGGGAACAGGCTGGTGACGATGTACACAGAGCTGGAGTGCGATGCAAACACCTTGAAGCTGGGCATCTGGCAAGACGGCATCTACGTGTTCAGCTATGAGATATTTGTCGCATCGCTCACCTATGACGAGAACAAGACGGGCTTCTCACTTAAGTGGGTGGGCAACGATGACTATCCTTGCTACGAAGGCACGTATGGTAAGGATATGTGCAGGATTGTCCAGGCTGCCAACGGCTCGGAATGGACGGAGCTCGACTGGGCGAAGGTGGATGAGGACATGCTGGCCGACATCTTCAGCGAGAAGCTGGAGAGGGGAGAGCGTTCCGTCAGTCTGTTGACGGCGGCAGGAATCACCGAAGGCAAGAACTTGAAGCCAGAAGACTTCGGAGAAGAGGAATAAGTTTTTTTCTATAGACGCAAGGTCGGAGCGCGGCTGTCGTTTTTTATTTACTCGTCTCAAGAGAACTGCGCTTCGAGCGATGGTAGCTGCGATAGTCGTCGAGCTCTATCTCTACGTCTGGCTCTGCGAGCTGTCCCTCGTGGGGCAGACGGAACTTCATGTACTTGATGTTCAGTCCCCTGGCTATCCACATAGACTCGTAATAGGTCTGGATGGAGAGAATCTGCTGCGTGACTGAGTCGATGCCCTCGGTGTGGTAGAGGTCCTCGGTGCGGAAGAGTATGGGCAGATGGTTATGCTCCACCATCAAGGAAGTGTAGGTGAAAAGGAAGTTCGAGTCTGTCTTCAGGTGAATGATGCCACCATCGATGAGGAAACAGCGATAGCGCTCCATGAAGTAGGTGGAGGTGAGTCGCTTGCGTGGGTTCTTCATCTGTGGGTCGCTGAACGTGAGCCAGATTTCCTGCACCTCGTCTGCAGCAAAGAACCGGTCGATAATCTCAATGCTGGTGCGCAGAAATGCCACGTTCTTCAGTCCCTCCTTCAAGGCTTGCGTAGCCCCTGTCCACATGCGTGCTCCCTTTATATCCACTCCGATGAAGTTCATATCAGGGTAGAGCTTGGCCAGCTCCACGGTATATTCGCCCTTGCCGCAGCCCAATTCGAGTACGATGGGGTTGTCGTTGTGGAAATACTGCTCATGCCAGTGGCCCTTCATATCAAAAGGAACGTGCTCCACTACCGAAAAAGGGTATTGGAACACGTTCTCGTATGTCGCCATATCGGCGAACTTAGCCAGTTTGCCTTTACTCACTGTACGCTGCTTTTTAAGTCTTCGTAGAAGTGGGCGGCTGTGCTGTACCAGTAGGGAACAAGGAGCAGGAAGCCCAGTCCCAAGGTGAGACAAGACAGGATGAACCAGCCGATGAAGCTCAGCGTGAGCCAGAAAAGCTCGCTCTTGTGGCCCTTCATCATGTCCTTGCTCTTCTTCATGGCATCCAGGAAGCCTATCTGCTGGTCGTCCTTCAGAATGAAGGAGGTCTGCGAGAGCATAAGGCCGATGATGATGCCTGGTATGAATAAGAAAATGAAGCCGATGAGGACGCAAAGTCCCACGCAGAACTGAGCCAGAAGGATGCGCAGGAAGTCGCGATAGCCGTCGAACAGCCGACCGTAGTCGATATTCTCATTACGGATGAGGTTCAGGAAATAGACGGCGAGGCCCCAGCTTAGAGGCAGGCAGAGCACCGACCACAGGCTGCTAACGCTGAGGCTGGTCGTCTCGTTCATAGGCAGGGTGACAATATTTCCCACACCACCAGAGAGGAGGAATGCGATGAGTGAGGCGATGGCACCGTTGTTCCACTTGCCTTCAAGTGAAGCCAATGCCCTGTTCTTGTAATCTTGATTGGTTCCCATAATTCGCAATTCTTTCAATTCTCAATTACTCAATGACTACGGTTGTCCATCCGTGCTTGTCCTCCAGCTCACCATACTGGATGCCGCGCAGGGTGTCGAAGAGCTTCTTCGAGATGGGACCGGGCTTGTCGCCGAACGAGTAGCGCTTGCCGGTGTCGAGGTCATCAATATAAGAAATTGGTGAGATGACGGCAGCTGTTCCGCATGCGCCAGCCTCCTCGAAGGTCTCCAGTTCCTCCTCGGGAATGGGGCGACGCTCCACCTTCATGCCTAAGTCCTCAGCCACCTGCATGAGTGACTTGTTGGTGATGGAGGGTAGGATAGAGGTTGACTTCGGTGTGACGTAGGTGTTGTCCTTGATACCGAAGAAGTTGGCTGCACCGCACTCGTCCATGTATTTCTTTTCCTTGGCGTCGAGGTAGAACTCGCAGGCATAGCCTTTCTCGTGAGCCAGGTTGTTGGCAAAGAGCGAAGCGGCATAGTTGCCACCCACCTTATATTTACCTGTGCCGAGCGGAGCCGAGCGGTCGTAGTCGCGAATGATAACGTAAGGATTAGCAGCGAAGCCTCCCTTGAAGTAAGGACCTACGGGAGTTACGAAGATAAGGAAGCAGTACTCCTTTGCAGGATGAACACCTACCTGAGCGCTGGTTCCGATGAGCAGCGGGCGGATGTAGAGTGTGGCACCACTCTCGTATGTGGGAATCCATTCCTGGTTCAGTCGCACCACCTTCTTCACCATCTCTGTGAACAGCTCTGTGCTCACCTCAGGCATCATGATGCCGCGGCAGGTGCTCTGCAGGCGGGCTGCATTCTCGTCGACACGGAAGATGCGTACCTTGCCGTCGGGGCAGCGGTAGGCCTTCAGACCTTCGAATGCCTCTTGACCGTAGTGCAGACAGGTGGCTGCCATGTGCAGTTTCAGATACTCGTCGGAGCAGATCTCAATCTCGCCCCATTTTCCGTCGCGATAGTAGCAACGGACGTTGTAGTCGGTCTTCATGTAACCGAACGACAAATTTGCCCAATCTAAATTTTTCATATTGTTGGTTTGTGAATTATTTATCTAGTTGTTTGTTATTGTGATAATTGCGAAGCTTTCCAGTCTTTATAGTCATCATAAGCACACCAAGCGATGATACCAAGGCCAAATAGACCAACAACTCCTAAGAATATTAAAAACTCCATAAGCCTAATATTTTTTGATTGCCTTATAATAAAGATATGCCCCTCCAATAGTTAGAATGAAAGCCACAATGCCTCCAACACTTAATAGAGCGGCTTTGGAAATGTCCATGTCCATGATACCACCAAGAATGATGCCTGCAAATACCAGTTTAGCTATGTCTAAGACAAATTTGCTCGCATCTTTGAAAGCCTCTTTCTTTTCGGCATCGGTGATCCGTTCTTTCCGTTTCATAGCGCAAAAATATAGAATTAATGCGAAATAGCCAAATTTTCGGCTTGTTTATTCGTTTTTGCCTAATATCTTCTTGATTTCCTCATCGGTTTTGGTCAGTTTGTCACGACAGAGTTTGATGAGTTGCTGTGCTTTCTTCAACTGTTCCGTCAGCTCGTCGATGTCGTATTCGCCTTGTTCCATTTTGCGGACAATGGTCTCCAATTGGTTGAGTGCTTCTTCGTATTTCATTTTACTATTGATTTGATGGTTCCTTCTGATAATCGGGTCTCTATTTCGTCACCTGCTTTCAGCTCTGTGGCATTGCGCACGGCCTTTCCGTTGAGTGTGGTGATGCTGTAGCCGCGCTTCAGTAGGAGTTGCGGGTCGAGCGATGCAACACGCTGTCCTAACAGTTCCAGCCGATGGCGGTGAATGTCTAAAAGATGTGGGATGAGGGGACGCAGCCGTGCGTGAAGCAATGTGATGTGATTCTGTGCCTGGTCTGACTGTCTTACGGTGGCATTGGACAGTCGCTGTGCTATCTGATCGAGCCGTGCCTCATGACGAGTCTTGACCAAAGAGAAAAGAGTGGGAATGTGCTCGGCGAGAGATGAGAGCCGGGTGTGGAGCGTAGTGAGCTTCGTTTGCGCTTCATGGGTGATCGCTTGTTCGGCAGCATCAATGCGGTCGAGCACCCGTTGCAGATGGTCAATGAGGAAAGCGGCAGCAGCTGTAGGTGTCTTCACTCGGAGGTGTGACACCATGTCGAGCACACTCTCGTCTCGATCGTGGCCAATGCCCGTGATGATGGGCAGGGGAAACTGCGCTACGTTCTCGGCCAGTGGCAGCGTGTCGAAGCCCGACATGTCGCTGGTGGCACCGCCGCCTCGGATGATGACCACGCAGTCGAAATCATCGGCCTGTTCGTAGATGGCATTGAGCACGCTGATGATGCTCTCTTCAATCTGCTCACCCTGCATGACGGCAGGGAAGAGCGTAGTGCGAAAGGCAAACGGGCTCTCGCTGAGCTGTTGGCAGAAATCGCCATAGCCAGCAGCTGTCTGACTGGAAATGACTGCTATGCGAAGGCAGAACAAAGGCAGCGACAGCTCGCGCTGCAGGTCGAACACCCCTTCCCGTTTCAACTGGGCGATGACTTCCTGACGGCGACGGGCCATGTCGCCTAAGGTGTAGTTAGGATCGATGTCGGTCACAATCCATGAGAAGCCGAATGCTTCATGAAACTGGGCATAGACCTTCATGCGCACTTTCATGCCAGCATGCAGCCGTTGCCCTGTAACACGCTCGAAATGGGGTTGGATGATGGCCCATGCGGATCGCCAACACTTGGCTGAGGCACGTGCAATGGGGGTATTGGAAAGTTCCTCCTTCTGAATGAGCTCCATATAGCAGTGGCCGCGCGACTCGCGAGCCTCGGAGAGTTCGGCCTCTACCCAGTACTCATGGGACATCTCCGTCTCAATGGTTTCGCGGACCAAGGCGTTCAGTTCATATAGTGTAAGGGTCTGCATGTGTTTTCTTCTTTATTGCTTTCCACTTTTCCTCTTCTCAGCTGAATATGCCTCCCAGAAATTGGGGATGCCATAGCCGTAGATGTTGTTCGGGGTGGAATAGAGTGAGGCGCTATGACGCACCATGTCGATAATCTCTAAAGCCGTCTTGTCGCGCAGACCTTGCCACAGGCAGGCTACCAGTCCGGTGACAATAGGAGTGGCGAATGAGGTGCCCATGTCGTGAACAAGCGTGCCTCGCCCAGAAATGAGTGCTGTGCCATTGCCCATTGCCACAATGTCGGGCTTTACTCGTCCGTCCTGCGTAGGACCTACACTGGAAAAAGCAGCGTTGCGCCCCTTTTGGTCGATGGCTCCAATGGTAAGAATGTCGAAGGCATCGGCAGGGACGGTAATCTTCTTCCAAGTACCCATGCCCGAGTTTCCGGCAGAGTTGCAGAGCACAATGCCTTTGCTTGCCATCATCGAAGCCGTGCGCGAGATGAGTGCCGTCTGACCGTCGAGGTCGTTCAGTTCATAGCTATGGAAGGGCGCATCGTAGGTGTTGTAGCCGAGCGATGAGTTAATGACATCGACACCTACGGAATCGGCAAACTCGGCAGCCATTGCCCAATAGTCTTCTTCGATGGGCATCTCGGTCTCGGGATCTTCGCATTTCAGAAGCCAGTACTTGGCATCGGGAGCAGTGCCCACCATCACCTCTTCCGACTCAGCTGCCAGGGCAGAGAAGACACGTGTGCCGTGATCAATGCCGTTGAAGAAATCCTCCTCTCCATCGTAGTGTTTCCGTAGTTTGTGGATGGCGATGAAGTCGTGTGTGCCTTCGATGTCGGTTTGAGAGAAACAGGTCAGGCGGTTGGCATTGAGAAAGCCACCGTCGAGGACGGCAATCGTCATGCCGTTGCCCCGCAGGTTCTTCTCATACAGAATATCGCCCCCCACAATCTCCATCTGCACACGGGCCATGCCCAGCGGGTCGCCTCGCAGCGAGTCCCACCGGTTGTAGTGGTCGCGATAGTTCTCGTAAGCACGGTTAGATAGCTCGTCGATGCTGTCTGGCGAGGCAAACACCATGCGGGCTTCCTTCACGCAAGTCTGCTGAGACAGACGGTTCAGCAGGGTGGTGTCTTCAGAGCTGACGAGAATCGTGTTGTTCCAGCGGCTGGTACCCAATACCTTAGCCCCTTTTACGCGGAATTGCTTGATGGCGGTTTCTGAAACAGGCAAGTCGGTAGAGTCAACCTTCAGCCCTTGTCGGCGGCGGCGCTCCAGACTCTGATGAGACAAAAAGCGCGAAGGACGGTCCAGAGAGTAGTTGCCACCCTGCTTGTCGTGCAGATAATAGCGATAGGCATAGACTTTCGGGCCAGGATATTTGACCTTTGCCCCCGTCGCGGCGCAAATGATGAGAAGAATCCCCAGGCAGGTTAGTATTTTGTGCATATTTAGTGAGTCAAGTTTTTTTGGTTATCAATAATTGAACTTGTCAGAGCGACCGCGCGATAGTCATCTCGCGACCCTTTTTCGGTCACTTCGCGACCGATACTTGGTCGTCGCATGACCGATGCTTGATCATCGCATGACCGATACTTGGTCATCACATGACCGATACTAAATCGTCATGTTCCGAATGCAATGACAAAAGTACGCTTTTTCCTCTAAATGACCAAATTTTCCCTGTCTTCACGACGAGAATTGACATTCTTTTTGGTGGAATCGGGAAAAAAGCGTAACTTTGCACGTGATATGAGTCAAAAGAACCAAGCGGCATTGGAATTGGGCATCAAGCCCGTGGGCGCACTCCTTTGGCAGTATGCTTTGCCTGCCATGGTTGCAATGGTGGCTTCCAGTCTTTACAACATCATAGACCGCTCCGTGATAGGACAGGTGGTGGGGCCTGAGGCAATTGCAGGTCTGGGCATCACTTTCCCGTTCATGAATCTGAGTGCAGCCTTTGGTGCAGCAGTGGGGGTGGGTGCAAGTACGTGTATCAGCGTTAAACTGGGACAGCGTGACTATCAGACAGCACAGCACCTGTTGGGCAACACGGTGACGCTCAATCTCATCATCGGCACTGCTTTCATGGTGGTCTTTCTCTTACTTCTCGACCCCGTACTGCGCTTTTTTGGTGCCAGCGATGCCACGTTGCCCTATGCCCGTGAGTTCATGCAGGTGATATTGTTAGGCAATGTTGTCACCCACATGTATTTTGGCATGAATGCTGTGCTGCGTGCAGCAGGTAAGCCTCGTCATGCCATGTATGCCACACTCTTCACCGTGGGATGCAACATTGTGCTCGTCATTGCTTTCGTGTGGTGGTTCCGATGGGGCATTCGCGGAGCAGCATTGGCAACGGTCGTGTCCCAGTCGCTGGCTTTGTGTTGGCAAATGCGCATTTTTGCTAATCCCAAGGAACTGCTTCATTTGGAACGTGGCATCTATCGCTTGAAGGCAGTCCTTGTGCGCAACATCATCGCCATCGGCATTTCCCCCTTCCTGATGCAGTCCACATCGTGTGTCATCGTCATCGTCATGAACAACCAGTTCGTGAAATATGGTGGCGACATGGCTGTAGGCGCTTATTCGATAGCCAACTCTGTAGCCATGATGTTCTTCATGTTCGTAATGGGTGTCACCCAGGGCATGCAACCCATTGTGGGCTATAACTATGGTGCGCAGAAGTTTGACCGCATGCTGCGTTGCCTGTGGCTCGCCATAGCTGTGGGAACCGCCATCTTGCTCCTGGGGTGGGGCCTCTCAATGCTCTTCCCCTGGCAGATAGCACGCATCTTCACCACCGATCCTACGTTGATGGCATTGTCGGCACGTGGCATCATGCTCGACATGCTGGTGTTCTTTGTGGTGGCTTCGCAGGCTGTCATCACAAACTTCTTCCAATGCATAGGTAAGGTGAAAATCAGCATCTTCCTGTCTCTCTCCCGTCAGTTGTTCATGTTGCTGCCACTTGCCTACGTGCTGCCCCTCTATTGGGGGCTCGACGGTGTGTGGTACTCCATGCCCATGAGCGACTTTGCCGCTTTCCTCATCACCATTCCGTTCCTGCTTTGGTATATCAGAAAATTCAAGACTTATGAAAGAAGATAGGCACATTATCATCAACGTGGGCCGACAGCTTGGCTCGGGTGGACGCGACATCGGACGCATGTTGGCTCAGGAATTCGGTGCCACCTATTATGATAAGGAACTGCTGAACCTGGCTGCTCAAGAGAGTGGGTTCTCAAAAGAATTTTTTGAACGTAACGATGAACGGAAAGGCTTCTTGCGCTCCTTCCTACATCTGCCTTATGCCATAGGGAGCAGTTCGACCAACTTCTATCAGAACAACTTCTCGCAGGAAGGACTGTTCAAGTTCCAAAGCGATGCCATCCGCAAGGCAGCTCAAGAAGGCTCTTGCGTGTTCTTGGGACGCTGTGCCGACTATGTGCTGCGCGACTTCAACGATGTGGTCAACGTGTTCATCACGGCATCGCTTGACTTCAGAATTGAAAATGTGGCAACGAAACAGGGAATCGGTCGTGAAGAGGCTATGAAACTGATAGAAAACGGCGAGCGAGAACGCGCCAACTACTATAATTACTTCACGGGCAAGCAATGGGGACATGCCACGAGCTACGATCTCTGCATTGACTCCAGTGCCATCGGCATAGACGAGACAGTAAGAATCATCTCCGACTTCGTGCGCAAAAAACTGAAAGTCTGAATTTTCACCACTCACTGAAATGAAAAAAATCGGCATCATCAGCGACACCCATTCCTATTGGGATCCCAAATACCTCCATTATTTCGAGCCTTGCGACGAGATATGGCACGCAGGCGACATCGGCTCGGTGGAAGTGGCTGATAAACTGGCGGCTTTTCGCCCTTTTAGGGCTGTGTGTGGCAACTGCGACGGAGGTGATTTGCGACTCATGTATCGCGAACTGAACCGTTTCAAATGCGAGGATGTTGATGTGCTCATCAAGCATATAGGCGGCTATCCTGGCAACTACGACCCTTCGGTGCGCAGATTGCTCTATAGTAAGCCTCCTCAGCTCTTCATTGCCGGTCACTCTCACATACTGAAAGTACAGTTCGACAAAACGCTGAACATGCTGCACATCAATCCTGGAGCAGCAGGCATGCAGGGATGGCACAAGGAACGGACATTGATAAGATTGACCATAGAAGGCAATAAATTCACTGATTGTGAAGTTATAACATTAGGAGATTATAAATAAAATAAGGTATAATATGAAACGTACAATCGTAATTACCGGCGGTGCTGGCTTTATTGGAAGCCATGTGGTGCGCCTCTTCGTGAACAAGTATCCTGAGTATCACATCATCAATCTCGACAAGCTGACCTACGCTGGCAACTTGGCCAATCTGAAAGATGTGGAAAACAAGCCCAACTATGAGTTCGTGAAGATGGACATTTGCGACTTCGATGCCTTCTACAAGCTGATGCAGGACAAGAAGGTCGATGGCATCATCCATCTGGCTGCCGAGAGCCATGTGGATCGCTCTATTAAAGATCCTTTCACGTTTGCTAAGACCAACGTGATGGGTACGCTCTCGCTGCTGCAGGCTGCCAAACTGTATTGGGAGAGCCTGCCGGAGAAGTATGAGGGCAAGCGCTTCTACCACATCTCTACCGATGAGGTGTATGGCGCACTGGAACTCACTCACCCCGACGGTATCGAGCCTCCGTTCACTACGACGGCTTCTTCAGCAGAGCATCATCTGGCTTACGGCGACAAGTTCTTCTTGGAGACCACGAAGTACAATCCTCATTCGCCCTACAGCGCTTCGAAGGCATCGAGCGATCACTTCGTCCGCGCCTTCCACGACACCTACGGTATGCCTGTGGTTGTGACCAACTGCTCGAACAACTACGGTCCTTATCAGTTCCCTGAGAAGCTCATACCTCTTTTTATTAATAACATCCGTCACCGCAAGCCACTTCCTGTCTATGGACAGGGACTCAATGTGCGCGACTGGCTGTTCGTAGAGGATCATGCGCGTGCCATCGACCTCATCTTCCATGAGGGCAAGATAGCCGATACTTATAATATCGGTGGCTTCAATGAGTGGAAGAACATCGACATCATCAAGGTGGTCATCAAGACCGTTGACCGTCTGCTGGGGCGTAAGGAGGGTGAAGACCTCGATCTCATCACCTACGTTACCGACCGCGCCGGTCATGACTTGCGCTATGCCATCGACTCAACGAAGCTCCAGAAGGAACTTGGCTGGGAACCCTCTCTCCAGTTCGAGGAAGGCATTGAGAAGACCGTTCGTTGGTATCTTGACAACCAGGAGTGGCTCGACAATGTCACCTCTGGCGACTACCAGAAGTACTACGACAACATGTATCAGAACCGCTAATCACTGTGTGCGGCATGGTCTCTTATGCCGCCCTCGTTTTCGTATGATGCGACTTTGTCGCGTCCCCCAACTATGGATACCATCTCTCAATCTCTCCATTCCTACCTCGTCAAACTGGCCTACGAAGGAGCCACTCACGAGCAGGAACACCAGATGGAGCATCTCCTCGCCCTTCTCTATCCCGAGGACGAGCAGGCCGTTGTCAGCTACTACGGCTTGTTCGGCGAGCCGCGCTTGTCGCTCAACGAGATAGCCCATAAGCGGGGAGAATCGCAGGAACAAACAATGTCAGTAATTGATAACTGTATTAGGAAGCTTGCCGTCACACCAGAATGGCAAATGATCAACCCGATGCAAATATGAAGAAAATCTTATTATTAGGCTCAGGCGAACTGGGCAAAGAGTTCGTGATTGCCGCCAAAAGGGCTGGCCAGTATGTTATTGCTTGCGATCGTTACAACGATGCTCCTGCCATGCAGGTAGCCGACGAACGCGAAGTGTTCTCTATGCTTGACGGTGATGCGCTTGAGGCAGTGGTCCGCAAGCATCAGCCCGACATCATTGTGCCAGAGATTGAGGCCATACGTACCGAGCGACTCTTCAAGTTTGAGGAAGAGGGCATTCAGGTCACACCGTCGGCTCGTGCAGTGAACTACACGATGAACCGTCGCGCCATTCGTGATCTGGCTTCTAAGGAACTGGGCCTGCGCACTGCTAAGTACTTCTATGCCAAGACCTTCGAAGAGTTTAAGAAGGCTGCCGACGAGATTGGCTTCCCCTGCGTAGTGAAGCCTTTGATGTCATCGTCAGGTCATGGTCAGAGCTATGTCCACAACGACGATGAGCTGGAACAGGCATTCAAGGAGGCAATGGAAGGCTCGCGTGGTGATGTGAAGGAAGTGATTATTGAGGAATTCATTGATTTCGATTCTGAGTTCACCTTGCTCACTGTCACTCAGCAGCATGGCTGGCCCACCATCTTCTGTCCGCCTATCGGACATGTGCAGAAGGGTGGTGACTATCGTGAGTCTTGGCAGCCCTATAAGATTAGTGATGAGGCCCTGAAGCAGGCTCAGATGATGGCCGACAAGGTGACGAAGGCTTTGACCGGTGCAGGCATCTGGGGCGTGGAGTTCTTCTTGACCAAGCAGGGCGAGGTCATCTTCTCTGAACTGTCACCCCGTCCGCACGATACGGGCATGGTGACCCTTGGCCATACCACCAACCTCTCTGAGTTCGAGCTACATTTCCGCGCAGTGATGGGACTGCCTATCGCAGGCATTCATCTGGAGCATGCCGGTGCATCAGCCGTTGTGCTCTCACCGAAAGAGAGCAGCGAACCGTTGGAATACAACTTCACCGATGCACTGAACGAAGACCGCACTCGTATTCGCATCTTCGGTAAGCCCGAAGCCCACAAGGGCCGTCGCATGGGCGTGGTGTTGTGCTACGGAGAGGTAGGTGATGACGTAAATGCTCTTCGTGACAAAGCCAAGCGCTTGGCGAAGACAGTATTAGGAACTGAACCCTATGCCGACCTTAGACATTAAGCTGATAGACCTGCCCAAGATTGAGGACCCACGAGGCAATCTGACCGTTGCCGAAGAGTTAGACAAGGTGCCGTTCGACATCAAGCGCGCTTACTGGGTCTATGATGTGCCGGCTGGAGAGAGTAGGGGCGGACACGCTCACAAGCAGCTGAAACAGCTGGTCATCGCGCTTAGCGGATCATTTCACGTCACACTCGATAATGGGTATGAACGAAAGACCGTGTTGCTCAATCATCCGTGGCAGGGACTACTCATAGATACCAATACATGGCGTACACTCGACGATTTCTCGTCGGGTGCCGTCTGTTTGGTTTTGGCTTCTGAGCATTATGAGGAAGATGACTATATCTATGAGTACGATGAATTCTTAAAGTACGTGGGATGTTCGAAATAAGACGATATACACCATCCGATAAACTCGCTTGGGACCGCTATGTGGCGAAGGCGCGCAATGCGACTTTCCTGTTCTATCGCGATTACATGGATTATCATGCCGATCGTTTCAAGGACCATTCGCTCATGTTCTATGTGGGCAATCATCTACATTCGGTCCTGCCAGCCAATATCGTGGGCGATACGCTCTATTCCCATCAGGGACTCACTTATGGTGGTCTGGTGATGAGCATTGACGTGACGGCTGCCGACGTGATTCAGCTCTTCATCGAGTTGAACGAATGGCTCAAGGCCGCAGGCATTAAGCGGGTAGTCTATAAGCCAGTGCCTTGGGTCTATCACCAGCATGCTGCTGAGGAGGATCTCTATCCGCTGTTCTGGATATGCAAGGCGCGTATCGTCTCACGCGACATTGGAACGGTCATCTTCATGCAGCAACACCTCCGCTGGAGGAAAGACCGGCGGAGAAGACTGCGCAACTCAAAGGTGAATGGGGTGGAGGTGAAACGTGAGGATAATTTCCGAGCCTTCTGGCCTGTGCTGGAGAATAATCTCGCTGATCGTCATGGTGTGCGGCCCGTTCATACGGTTGAGGAGATAGAGCTGCTTCACTCACGGTTCCCACACCATATCGTGCAATACAATGCCTATTATAAAGGTAGCGTAGTGGCAGGCCTCACGTTCTATCTCTCGCCACAAGTGCTTCACGGACAGTACTGCTCTTCCACTCCCGAAGGAAAAGAAGTGGGCGCAGTCGATGCCATCTATGAGCGAGCCATGTATGAGGACTTCCCTTATTATCAGTATCTTGACTTCGGACGTTCTACTGAAGGCGATGGCTCTATCCTCAACCAAGGATTGGTAGCGCAGAAAGAGGGCTTCGGTGGTCGTGCCATTTGTTACGATACTTATGAATGGACACTATGATGATAGACTACTTGCCCTTGAAGCGCATCACTGAGATGCATGCCGACGAGATTCATCAGGCTGTCGGTCGTGTCATCGATGGCGGTTGGTATCTGAAAGGTGAGGCTACAGAGCGCTTCGAACAGAATTATGCTCGTTATATCGGAACGAGTCATTGCGTTGGCGTAGCTAACGGATTAGATGCCTTGACACTCGTTCTCAGAGCCTACATGGAGCAAGGAGTGATGAAAGAGGGCGATGAAGTCATTGTTCCTGCCAACACCTATATAGCCTCCATTCTGTCAATCACTGAGAATCGCTTGACTCCTGTCTTGGTGGAGCCGCGACTTGATACGTTCGAGATTGACGACCGGCTGATAGAGCAGACCATCACAGAACGTACTCGAGCCATCATGGTGGTTCACCTCTATGGGCGTTGTGCTTTTACGGAGAAGATAGCTCAGTTGGCCCGACAATACAATCTGAAAATCATAGAAGACAATGCGCAGGCACATGGGTGCAGAATGCCTGATGGCGAGCGGAAGAGAACTGGCTCATTGGGCCATGTGGCTGCTCATAGCTTTTATCCGGGGAAAAACCTCGGTGCCCTTGGCGATGCAGGGGCAGTGACTACCGATGATGAACAGTTGGCAGCCACCATCCGCAGTATTGCCAATTATGGCGCTTCGCAGAAATATGTCTTCGACTATGTGGGGCGTAATTCGCGTATTGACGAACTCCAGGCCGCTGTACTTGACGTGAAACTGAAGTATCTTGATGCCGACAATGCCCGTCGTCAGCAAATTGCTGACTACTATCTTGAGCACATCTCCAATCCTCTGGTACATTTGCCTGGGAAATCGGAGAGTGTCTATCACATCTTCCCTTTGCTTTGCGAGCATCGTGATGAATTACAGCGGTATCTCCGTGAGAATGGGGTGGGGACGGTCATTCACTATCCCATACCTCCGCACAAGCAGGCTTGCTATCGTTCGTGGAATCAGTTGTCGCTGCCAGTAACTGAGCAGATTCATGCTCAAGAACTGAGCATTCCTTGCCATCAGGCGATGACGCATGAGGAGGTAGATGCTGTGGTGGATCTGATTAATCGTTTCTGCTGATTATGTCATTTGTTTCTGTCGCATTTTTCGTTTTCCTTCCCATCGTTTTTGCAGTTTATTGGCTGTTGGGGAGACATTTACGGTGGCAGAATCTTTGTCTGTTGGTGGCAAGCTATGTGTTCTATGGATGGTGGGACTGGCGTTTTCTGATATTGATTCTCATCACTTCACTATCAAGCTTTGCCAGTGGACTGTGGCTGGAGCGCACGCAGCATCGGAAGGCTGTCGTCGCCTCGAATATCATTCTGAATCTTGGCATTTTGGGCACTTTCAAGTATTATGACTTCTTTGTAGAGAACCTGCAGCATCTGTTCCTTCAAGTTGGCTATTCGCTCGATGTGCCGACTCTTCGATTGATTTTGCCAGTTGGCATCAGTTTCTATACTTTTCAGTCTTTGAGCTATACCATTGATGTCTATCGGGGAAAGCTTCATGCCACAAAAGATGTGGTGGCATTCTTCGCCTATATCGCATTCTTCCCGCAATTAGTGGCAGGTCCTATCGAAAGGGCCACACATCTGCTGCCACAGATGTTGGGAGCCCGAACATTCCGCTACGATGAGGCCGTAGATGGTTTGCGGCGCATGCTTTGGGGCTTTTTCAAGAAAATGGTAGTGGCAGATAATTGCGCTGTAGCCGTCAACCTCATTTGGGAGAACTATGCCGAAGCTGACGCGTTGACGCTCATAGCAGGAATGTTGCTTTTCACCTTTCAGATTTACGGTGACTTCTCTGGCTATTCCGACATAGCCATCGGTGTGTCTAAGTTGTTCGGCATCAAGCTCATGGAGAACTTCCGACTGCCATATTTTTCACGAAGCATAGGAGAATTCTGGCGGCGCTGGCATATTTCGCTGATGACCTGGTTCCGAGACTATCTCTACATCCCATTGGGAGGAAGTCGAAAGGGAAGTGCTCGGACCATGCTGAATGTGTTTATCGTGTTCTTGCTAAGTGGACTTTGGCATGGAGCTAATTGGACCTATGTAGCATGGGGAGGCTATAATGCCTGTTTGTTGACCATTGGTCGATGGTTAGGTGCTAATCAGAAATCTCATCAGTCCGACACACCTACTTGGCGTAGCATTCCGCGTATCATATTCACCTTTTTGTTGGTAGCCATCGGGTGGATTGTTTTCCGATCAGCCACGCTCGCTGAGGCTTGCGACTATCTGACACGGCTGTTCACTACGCTTCCGTCTTTCAGTCTTAGCGGCTTACAGCACGGGAAGGTGGCCTTGCTCTATTGTGCCATGATGCTGGGTGTCGAGTGGGTACAGCGCGATCGGCTCTGCCCTTTGCAGCTTGAAGGCTTAGCCATCGGTCGTTATCAGGTGGTTCGCTGGGCTATTTATTACTTGGTGCTCTTCCTTGTCTTCTTCGGGCGTGGCGAAGAACAGACATTCATTTATTTCCAGTTCTGATGCCTATGAAGAAGTTTGTGTTCCGCTCCATTCTCTTTCTGCTCCCCTTCATCGGGCTGTTGATATTTGTTGAAGGCTATGTGCGTTCTTTGCCTAATACCTATAAATATAAGGATGCATGGATGTGGGAGAACGGTCATCGGGTGCATACGCTTATTTTAGGCAATTCGCATGCCTATTTTGCCTTAGTGCCTTCAACTATGAGTGATAGTGTGTTCAATCTGAGCAATGTGTCACAGCGTCTGGAGCACGATTTCTTTTTTTTGAAGCGCTATGCTGAAGTTTGTCCTAACCTGAGACGCATCGTTTTGGTGGCAGACAATTCTTGTCTTTTCGACACACCGATGGAGGACGACGAGCCAGCACGTGTCACCTATTATCAGTTGTACATGGGCTATGATGCCCATTCAGCATGGTCGAAATACGGATTTGAACTGTCAAATATGTCATATCTTTGGCAGAAAGTGAGATGGCATTTCCAAAATACAGGACATCAGTGTGACAGTTTAGGGTGGGGGAATAACTATGTAGTAGCGGAACGCAATCCCGATGATTTCCTTTATGAGAATGTTCGAGAGCATCATTTCGTGGATTGGAAGAATACTCATCGCAACCGTTCTTTTTTAGACTCTATCGCACATTGGTGCCAGCAGCGACAAGTGCGCTTGGTCTTGCTGCAAACACCTGTCTGTGCTGACTATACCCGTAAGGCAGATGCGCGACAGCTAAAGTTGGTGAGTGAGATGATTGACAGCTGTTGCAATGAGTATGGCGCTGTGAGAGCCGATTACTCCTGTGACAAACGGTTCAAAGGCAACGATTTCTTTGATTCTGATCATCTTTCCGATCAGGGAGCCATGAAGTTTTCCCATATTTTTACCGTCGATTTGTCTCGACTTCATTAAGGCAAGTCCAAATCCATTATATATAACTGTTTTTTTTTCTCCCTTTTGTTCGCAAATTGAATGTTTTGTTCGTCAAAACATCCCTTATGTCTATCTCATTCGTGTTTCTCATTTTGGTAAACGCTGAAATTGCAGTAATTTTGCGTCCGTTAATCTTTATAAAGTTTATGGAGAAGATAGGTAATAGAATTAAAACAGTACTTTTCTCTCAGCACCGCTCCGCAAAGTGGTTGGCTGAACAGATTCCGTGTGAGCGAACGAATGTATATGATATCTTTAAGCGGGCCGATATCAATGTGAATCTTCTAAAACAAATTAGCATTATCTTGAAGCACGATTTCTTTAAGGAACTGTCGGAGGATACGTTCCCCAAGAGCAGAAAATAGCAGCTTTTTTATTTTTTTATATTAAAAATTGTCTTATTATTTCGTCGTATCTTCTTTTTCTCCATATCTTTGCTTCGTATTAACAAAAGAATATGTTTGAACTATGGATTACGAAGAATTAAATTACAATTCATTATCTCGTCAAGAGCAGTTACAATCGTCATTAGCCTTCCCTGTGCTGATGCGTAAGGTATATCTGTGGATGGCCTTGGCTATGGTCATCACAGGACTTACCTCATATTATGTGGCCACATCACCAGCCCTTTTGGAGATGATTTTTACCAACTCGGCTGTTCTTTGGGGATTGATTATCGGCGAGTTGGCATTAGTCTTCGGCTTGTCGGCTGCCATCAATAAACTCTCTCTGCCTGTAGCCACACTGATGTTTGTACTCTATTCCGTGGTGAATGGAGCTACACTGTCATTTGTTTTCTTGGTTTACACTTCCACATCTATTGTGAATGTGTTCCTGATTACGGCAATTACTTTTGCCGTGATGGCGGCCTATGGCTATTTCACCAAGAAAGACCTCACTTCGTGGGGACGCATGCTTTTCATGGCACTGATAGGTCTGATTATCGCCTCCATTGTGAACATCTTCCTCAAAAGTTCCGGCATGAATATGGTAATCAGCTATATTGGCGTGTTGGTGTTTGTTGGCCTTACTGCTTATGACTCTCAGAAAATTAAGGAGATGCTCATGCAGGCTCCCGATGCAGGAGAGACTATGCAGAAGTTGGCATTGTTGGGCGCACTTTCGCTTTATCTTGATTTCATCAATCTATTCCTCTATCTCTTGCGCATTCTGGGATCTTCCAGAGACTAATTTTTAGAGGGAATCAAATACCTTGGAGGCTTCTCTGTTTGAGGAATTACTTGAATGGAGAAGCCTCTTTGGTTTTACTACGTTAATCCGAATTCATATTTAAATACTATCCCTTATCTCTCCTTTATATATAATAAGGTGTATTAGGCTTCGTTATGACAGTGCCGCTGTCAGTGTCCGGAACGCTTGTGACAGTGCCAGATGGTGTCCGGATATCTTGATTCTTGTCAAGACGATGATAAAAAATGCATGTTTTTGAAAATTTTTTCCTGAAAGTCTTTGGCGGTTTGCAAAAAAGTTGTACCTTTGCATCCGCTTTCGCGCTAAAAAACGCGCAGGG
>JAEEGH010004008.1_pt1 | contig 38108 bp, 21 predicted proteins | sample 9134181 | NCBI WGS metagenome assembly JAEEGH01 (sample SAMN16246544, study PRJNA631951) | gut metagenome | biome: gut microbiome; feature: rumen; material: DP-attached | host: Bos | place: Iran: Karaj | collected 2018-10 | reverse complement strand
GGTCCGTACTTCAAGGACGGGTTCAAGCCGGTGGACATGATGATCAGCCGCAACTACGACCGCGCCGCTCCGCAGGGTACGGGTACGGTGAAGGTCGGCGGCAACTACGCTGCTAGCCTCCAGTCTCTTGCTGAAGCCAAGAAGCTTGGTTACTCCAGCACCATTTATCTGGATGCCAAGGAAAAGAAGTACATTGACGAATGCGGTCCGGCAAACTTCTTCGGCATCAAGGGCAAGACCTACGTGACCCCGAAGTCCGAATCCATTCTGCCGTCTATTACGAATAAGAGCCTGCAGCAGTTGGCTGAATACCTCGGTTACACCGTGGAACGCCGCCAGGTGACCTTCGAAGAACTCGCTGAATTCTCCGAAACTGCCGAATGCGGTACCGCCGCCGTGATTACTCCGATCAAGAAGATTGTGGATCCGGTTGCCGGCAAGGAATTCACCTACGGTGACGGCAAGAATCCGGGCCCGGTCTGCACGGAACTTTTCACGAAGTACACTGCAATCCAGTTCGGTGAAGCGGAAGACCCGTTCGGCTGGACTGAAGTGGTTGATTTGTAATCGCTGCTGAAAACAGTATTGAAAAATCCCGCGGAGAAATCTGCGGGATTTTCTATTTTGGCAAATGAAAAAACTCTCTGGAGGAGATGGTGATGACTTGTGCAAGATTCCTTGCGGTTGCAGGCTTTGTTTCGATGTTTGTTGGTTGTGGTGACGATGGTTCCACCGGTTCAAATACTGGCGGGCTTCCTGCTGGAGTGGCAGACAAGGCGGAACTTGAAACGGAATCTGCTGAAGAGTCGAGTAGCAGTGTTAAAATTTTTCCCGAAAATTTTGATCCCGCTAAAAATACTTGGGATTATTTGAACCCGAATATTAATTATGGTGAATTTACTGATAAACGTGATGGAAAGGTTTACAAGACAGTTGTGATTGCAGGGCATGTTTGGATGGCTGAAAATCTGAATTTCGCATATAATGAACCGACTGAAACTTTGGATTCTTCGAGCCTTTGCTATGAGAATAATCCTACAAACTGTAAATATTTCGGACGCCTGTATTTGTGGTCTGCTGCTATGGATAGTTCAGGTTCTGCCTCTGGAATAGCAACTCATTGTGGCAACAAGGCTGATTGTGATGTATCTTTTCCTGTTCAAGGAGTTTGTCCTGAGGGCTGGCATTTACCCGGCGATGATGAATGGCATGCTTTGATTGATTTTGCTGAAAATGAACGTTCTGGAATCGCGCTTAAAGCTGCTGGTGTTTGGGATGGTTCTTCAATTCCTAATGAAAATGATTTTGGTTTTTCAATTTTGCCAGGAGGCAGTTTCAGCGATTCTTGGAACTATGAAGGTGTTGGAGAAGACGCTTTTTTTTGGACGTCGACAGGTACTGGTCTTGAGAGAGATTACGCTAGATGTGTACATGTTGATTCCCGCGACTCAAGTGTAAGTGATGATTGTCTTTCTCGTCGTAGGGATTTTATGTCGGTTCGCTGTGTTATGGATAGTGCTGATGGCTGGAGTTGGAATGTTTCCAAAGAGGCTAGATTTAATCCGATAATCAATTATGGGTCTATAACGGATTCGCGAGACAACCAAGTTTACAAAACTGTTCAAATTGGAGAACAGATATGGATGGCTGAAAACCTGAACTTTGATGATGAATCTGGAAATAGTTTCTGTTATGATGACAATCCCGATTATTGCTCTGTGACGGGCCGCCTTTATACATGGGGGGCTGCAATAGATTCGATTGCGTTAGAGAATGATAAAGATAATCCTCAAACATGTGGTGTAGGTCATATCTGCGATAGGCTTATGAAAGAAAATCTTGACAAACATCCGATTCAAGGAGTTTGCCCAAGTGGTTGGCATTTGCCAAGTAGCGCTGAATGGTATATACTTGTCTCGAATATGGGTGGAATAAATAATGCAGGACGTGCGCTGAAATCGATTTCGGGCTGGAATTCTGATTATGATGGTTATGGTGATGGAACTGATGAAAAAGGATTTTCTGTTTTACCGGCTGGAGAAAAAATAGGGAATGGAACATTTATGAATGCAGGAGTCTCAGCTTATTTTTGGACGTCGTCACAGGTAGATTATGATGGCTATAAAAATGATGCGGTTGGTTACGGTTTTTTCGCTGGCAGTAAAATATATTCTGCTGCCGATTTAAAAATTCTCGCTCAATCAATCCGTTGTATCAAGGACTCCGATTAAGTTCGGGACATCATGGGGCGTTGCGGGGTGTCCCCGCTCGAGAGGGTAATGGAAGACCCGGCTAGGGCGGGATAAAACGGAGATCCCGGCTCAAGGCCGGGATGACATTGGGGTGGGGCCGGGGCTGCAATTAGGGGGATTCTTCCCCCTTTTTTAGTTCAATCTCTCTTTGAGGCGCGTGTATCGCCTAGTGCTGCGGTTGTTGCGGACGGCTTGGTGGAAGGCTCCGGGGGCGGAGAGAATCCACACGTGGCCTTTGGCGCGGGTGATGGCGGTGTAGATTAAGTTGCGCTGCAGCATTACGTAGTGGCTGGAATCGAGAATCACGATGACAGCGGGGTATTCGCTGCCCTGGCTCTTGTGGATGGTGCAGGCGTAGGCGAGTTGCAGTTCGTCGAGTTCGTCGTCTTGGTAGGTAACGAGTTTTTCGTCGAAGAAGACTGCGATTTTGCGTTTTTCTTTGTAGATGCTGTAGACGATTCCGACATCGCCGTTAAAAACGTTCTTGTCGTAGTTGTTCTTGATTTGCATCACGCGGTCGCCCACGCTCCAGCCGATGCCGACCATCTTGTGGCGGGTCACGCCTGGGTTCAGCAGGTCTTGCAGGAATGGGTTCAGCTCGATAATGCCGAGGGGGCCTTTGCGCATGGGTACAAGAATCTGCAAGTCGGTTTTGAGGTCGATGTCGATTTTGCTGCGCACACCCGTCGCGATCAGTTGTTGTAAATGCAACTTGGCTTCTTCGGAGGTCTCGAATGGAACGAAGTGAAAATTCGGGCCTTCGAGCGGGGCGGGAGTGATTCCCTGATTGATTTTCGCGGCTTTGTCGGCGATGTCGTTGCCGCCGCTTTGCCTAAAGATGTGCTGCAGGCGTACGCTTGGAAGGCGCGGGCATTGCAGCAGATCGTTGAGTACGTTGCCGGGGCCTACGCTCGGGAGCTGATCGGCGTCACCGACGAATACGATGCGGGCCGATTCGGGAACAGCGTCTAAGAGCGAGGCGGCAAGCCAGGTGTCCACCATACTGAATTCGTCGACAATCAGCAAGTTGCAGTCGAGCTTGTTGAATTCGTTCCTGTTGAATTTCTTGGTGACGGGGTCCACTTCCAAGAGGCGGTGGATGGTATACGCCTTTTCGCCGCAGCAATCGCCCATGCGCTTGGCGGCGCGGCCTGCAGGGGCGGCGAGTAGGATGTTTTCGCCCATCTTGCGTGACAGGTGAAGAATCCCCTTGAGAATCGTCGTCTTTCCGGTGCCGGGGCCGCCGGTAATGATGCAAATCTTGTGGGCAGTCGCGAGGCGGATTGCTTCACGTTGCGTAGGGTCGAAACTGAACTTGTGTTCGCGTTCCCAGTCGACGAGCTCACGCTCGAAACCGTAGGTGGGCAGTTCGTTTTCGCCGAGGCGCGCCTTGATAATTTCGGCAATTTTCTGTTCCGCGTTATCGAGTGGCGGGAAAAAGCAGTCGTCGCCGTGGCGCTTGATGCGGCCCGATTCGCAGATGCGCTTGAACTGCTCCAGCAGATTCTGGATGGCATCGTCATCGGTGACATCGATGCGCAAATTCTTGAGGGTACGGCCGATTAAATCGTTACTCGGCAAATAGCAGTGACCGTCCGAAAGCGAAGCCTCTTGCAGTGAGTAGAGAATCGCCTCTTGCAGGCGCATGGGGCTGTCTTTAGGAATGCCGACCTTCATGGCGATTTCATCGGCTTTCAGGAATCCGATTCCCCAGACTTCTTCGCAGAGCATGTACGGGTTCGTGCGGATTTTTTCGATGGTGTCCTGGCCGAATTTCATCCACAGCTTTTTGGCGACATTGCCCGTGATGTCGTGATTGTAGAGGAACAATAAGGTTTCGCGGCTGTGGCGGTTTTCTTGCCAGCGTGCAAGGAACTGTTCCACTTTCGCCGCCGAAAGGCCCTTGATTTTCTTGGCACGGAAACGGTCTGGCTCGTAGTCGAGAATGTCCTGCAGCTCATCGCCGAAGGTGTCGACAATCGTCTGGGCTGTTTTCGGACCGATGCCGGGGAAGAGGCCGCTGCCGAGATAGGCGGCGAAGTTCTTGTTGCCTGTTTCTACAATTTCGAAGTGAATCGCCTTGAACTGTTCGCCGAATTTAGGGTGGCGTCCCCAGTCGCCTTCAAAGCGCAGGTTTTCGCCTACGGAAAGTTCAGGAAGGGTGCCCGTGACGACGACTACCTTCTTGGTGCTACTATCAATAAGCCGCAGCACGGTGAAGCCGTTCTGCGGACTGTGAAAGGTAATCGACTTGACGGTTCCTTCGAGAATCACGTATTAAGGACGAGTCGTGGTTAAGGGAGCGGTTCCAGGTTGTCCTTGCCCTGCGTCCTGTTTTCATCCCAGCGGTCTGCGTCATAGCCCTTAAGTTGAGAAAGGGCCTTGCCGCGCTTGAGGAGCAAGAATGCGAGAACAACTGCGCAAACGATTGCGAGAACGATCGCCACGTTATAGCAGAGGCCGAATCCGAGCGGGGCTCCCTTCAGGTTTTCGGGGCTCACCCAAAGAATGTAATCGCTGGTGATGAATGCCATGAACATGCACGGAATGAGTACAATCCAGAAGTTCTTGTTTTTGCTGCGCAGGTAAACCGTAGCCACGCAAAGGCTGCATACGGCCATGAGCTGGTTACTCCAGCTGAAGTAATTCCACAGAATGTTGAATCCTTCGGGATTCAAGTTGCTCCAGAAAATGATGGCGGCGCAAATGGTAAACATTGGAACCGTAAGGAGTAAGCGGTTCTTGACAGAGGTCTGTTCCATTCCGGTGAGTTCTGCAATCGTGAGGCGGAGGCTACGAAGGCTGGTGTCGCCACTAGTGATAGCAAGAACAATCACGCCCACGACAACGAGAATCGAAATCGGAGCCCAAGAAATCACGGTAGAAACGAGAATGCTCAAGACTTTGACGCCCGAAGCGCCGGTCAAGAGTTCCGGCATCTGGTGGTAAATGAACATGCCACCTGCGGCCCAAATCATACCAATCAAGCCTTCGATAATCATCATGCCGTAGAAAGTCTGACGACCCGTCTTTTCCGAAACTTCGGTGCGGGCGACGAGCGGGCTTTGCGTGCTGTGGAAACCACTAATGATACCGCAGGCAATCGTCACAAAGAGCATCGGGATAATCGGCTGTCCGCCCGGATGCTTGTGGAAGTTGCTCATGATGTCGTTGAAGCAGAAGTTATCGAGAACGTTCAAGTTCGGGATGATGCCCACGAAAATGGCGAGAGAAGCAAGAATCAGGAGTGCGCCGAAAATCGGGTAGATGCGGCCGATAATCTTGTCGATGGGGAAGAAGGTGCTTGCAAAGTAGTAGGCGAAAATGCAGGCGACCGCAACCCAGAAGAGCGTGGGCGACACGGCAGAGCCCGCAAGAATCGGAGTGTTAATCAAAGCAGCGGGCGTGTTGGTGAACACCGCACCCACCAAAATCAGGGCGACCGAGATGAGGGTCATCACGACCTTGGCCGGGCCCTTGCCCAAGAACTTGCGGGAAAGAGCCGGCACGTTGTAACCGTTGTTGCGCATGCTGATCATGCCGCTGAAGTAGTCGTGCACGGCACCGCCAAGCACGTTACCGATAGGCAGCAGAATGAAGACGATGGCGCCGAACTTGATGCCGAGAATCACGCCAATCACAGGACCGATGCCTGCAATGTTCAAAAGCTGGATAAGGACGTTTTTCCAGTGTGCCATGGGAACACGGTCAACGCCATCCGGATTTTCGAGGGCGGGAGTCTTGCGGTCATCGGGGCCGAAGACACGTTCAACGAATTTTCCGTAAGTGAAGTATCCGCCGACAAGAATCGCGATACCAATCAGGAATGTAATCATGTTATGCCTTCTTTTGGATTGTTTGTTTTAAAAATCTTCGCTGTCACTAGCCTGTTCTTCTGCGGGTTCTGCAGAATCGTTCATCATTTCCGCATCAGTGTTGGTGTTCCAATCTTCTTCCGGATTTTCTGCTCCAGACCATGAATCAGAGCTAGATTCTGCGGCCGGTTCAGGAGAGGTTTCGGTTGAATTCGGCTGGGGCTGGGCGTTTTGCGTAGAACCCTTTTGCTTTGCAATGTCTGCAGGCGAAGGATCTTCACCGAATTGCTGTCTGAAGTAGAGCACGTTGGTGGTAAAGCTGGTTTTGCCTGCGTAGTCGAATCCGACGACCGGATGGAAGGCCTTGCCGAGCTGGAAGGCGACTGCAAGGCTGAAACGGAATCCGTTGTTGCCTTTGACTGTAATATCGGGGGTGATTTCTTTGCCGTAATCAGCTGTGGGAAGTCCATATTCCTTGGCTGTGCAGATTAGTCCTCCGTAAGACAACATTTCGGCGCTTTGATAGCCAAGAGACATCATGACTTCGAAAAAGTCGAAAGGCTTGTAACCAATCACGAGGGAAAAATTGGTGGTAGAAACATCCAAATCAAGTTCACCGTCGTAGTCTTCAGGGCGATAGCCAATGGTGCTGGAATTGTAACCGAACACAAGGCTCACATCAAGCGGCTGAGCTGCAGGAGGCAACATATACTGGAATAGATGCCCGAAACTGTACTGCAAACCGAAACCGAACAAGTTGAATTTGCGCAGTTCGCTAATGGAGGGGAGAACCATGCCGCGGAAAACGAGACGGGCGTGGTAGAATCCTGCACCAAGTTGCAGATAGGGGTAGGAGAAAACTCCGAGGCCGTTTAAGGTCTTGCTACCATAGATGACGTTCGCCGGGTCAGTGCTTTCGGGACTCATGTCGCGATGGTCTCCGAAAATAGTCGGCAATTCATAATCGATGCTTTGACCGAGGATGTTTACGGATTCTGTGTATTTGCGGTCATCGTCACCAATCGGGATGATGGATAACGGAATTCCCGCTTCAAACGTAAAGCTTTGCGGGACCGAGGCGCTTATGTACCAGTTGCTGTTGAGAACGTTGCCCAGGTTGTCGATGATGGGCTTGACGTATCCGGAACGGCCTCGAGCGCTTTCGAAGGCGCTCATGGATTCGTAGGTCGTTGCCCAACCATTTTCGTCCATGGCGAAAACGGAACTAGCCCCTAAAATTAATGTAGCGATTAAAGCTGACTTTTTCATACGCGCGCAAATATAGAAAAGGCGCCGGGTGGGCGCCTTGTGTTAGAACTGGTATTGCACCGAAACCGTGGCGAGAACGAACGATTGCCAAAGATAGTGGTCGAGATCGTTGTTGTCGATGCGGGAACAGTGAACATTCTTGTACCATCCTTCATATATCTTGATGGCGGGCACCATGGCGATATTGTCGGTAATGTAATAATGAATGTTCGTTATGAAGGCAACTGCGGATCCCATGAATTCGGCGTCATAGGCTTTGTCTCCGAAAATCGCTGCGTTTTCAGATTTGACGCTGCTATAGGAGTAGCCTAGGCCGAAACCGGCTTGGAAAAAGTCGGGGTAGAATAAGTTGTACATAACCTCAAGACCGGCACGCCAAATACGGGTGTCCTGCCTGTAGGTTTCGTCGAGGAATCCGTTAAGAACTTGTTCAGATGTCCAATACTGGAAACTGACTCCAAAAGAAAAAGCCCCGAGGTTTACGCCTAACATGAAGTCAGGGGAGGCGACGAATTCCAGTGCAGGCGGGTGGATAACTCCCTTGACCCCTGCGGAATCCTTGCCCGAAACGGTGTGCTTGTTGAAGTCGCCCTTCGAAACTTGTGCGCCCATACCCACGCTTGCGAAGTAGGTGCGCGGCCAGTAGTATTCTTCTGCGAAGGTAAAACCTGCGAAAAGGCAAAGAATCAAGGCGATGAATTTGAGTTTCATTTTTCCCTACTTTGCTGCGTAGTAGAACATGGCGTCAATGCACTTCTTGGCGGCAACGCGTACGCTTTCTTCAAGTTCTACGTGCTGGGCCTTTTCGGGGTGACGCAAGGTTTCCAAGATGTTTTCGAGCGAATTGGACTTCATGTACTTGCACATGCTGCAGCTACCGATAAAGGTCTTTTGCGGAAATTCGTACTGCATGCGAGCATTCAGGCCGCATTCGGTGAGGAGCAGGAACGGTGTGCCTTCGGGCTGTTCTTTGATGTAGTTCACCATTTGGCCGGTGCTGCCCACGTAGTCGCTGAGGAGGGCAACGCCCGGGTGACATTCGGGGTGGCTCACCACCTTGAGGCCCGGGTTCTGGCTGCGGAAGAAGTTGATGAGCTCGGAATCGTAGGTTTCGTGCACGTAGCAGCAACCGCTGTGGAGCACGATTTCTTTCTTGATGCCGCGCTTCTGCATTTCGTCGATCAGGTTCTGGCCCATGAGTCCATCGGGAACGAACACGATCTTGTCGTTTTCGAGGCTGGACACAATCTTCATCACGTTGCTGCTCGTGACGCACACGTCGCAGTTCGCCTTCACGTCGGCGGTGGTGTTGATGTAGCACACGAAGGTGTGGTCGGGGTACTTTTCGCGGAGAGCCTTGACTTCGGCTCCGGTAATGGAGTCGGCGAGGCTACAGCCCGTGAGCGGACCCGGAATCAGAACATCCTTGGTCGGGTTCAAAATCTTGGCGGTTTCGCCCATAAAGCGCACGGCTGAGAACACAATCGTCTTCGCGCTCACCTTGGTGGCGTCCTGGCTCAGTTTGAAGCTGTCGCCATCGTAGTCGGCGACGCCCAGGATGATTTCGGGGGCCACATAGCTGTGGGCGAGGATTACGGCGTCGCGTTCCTTTTTCAACTCGTTGATTTCGTTGATGAGGGGGAGCATCTGTTCGCACTTTTCCATGGAATAGGTGCAAAGGACGGCGCCCGGCTGAATAGAGCTAAGACGTTTATAAAGTTCTTCTGCTGTCATGAGTGTAAATATAGAAAATTGTAAAAATATTCCTATATTTGTGTACAAAAAGTTTCCTGTGCCCTGAAAAGCCCATGCGGGAACCCTACTGGGAGGCCTGCAAGGAGAGAATCCCGTGAAAACCGGGAGCGGTCGCGCCGCTGTAAGGGAGAACGAAACCGGCATAAACCAATGTCTGTACAGATGTGAAGGAGCCGGAAGTAGGTTGATCCCCGAGCCAGAAGAACTGTGGGAAACGCCTTTTTGAGGAACGATGCGAACGACGTCATTCTACAAAGCCGCTGAAGTTGCGGTGTTTTTGTGTTGTGTATGGGGCACTCCCTTTGCACAGACCGTGGTCACGTCTAAAGACGTGGCTGTTGATGAGTCGGCTCCAGTTCAGGATTTTGGTTCGACCGAGGTGGCGGCGCCTTCGGTATCCGGTGTCGCCGTTTCTAGCACTGATTATATGGAAATTCGCCCCTCCGCTTGGGAAGGCCGTGGCTTGTCCGCAACAGAAATCTTGTCTTCGCTTTCGGGAATCCAGGGGTATACGCAAGGGGGCATGGGTAGTTTTCAGACGGTGAGCATTCGTGGCATTGCGGCAAGGAACATTTTGATTTGCATTGATGGCATGCCGCTCAACGATGCCGGTGGCGGTGCTGCAGACCTTGGTGCCATTGATCTCAACAATATTGAAAAAATTGAAGTCTACAAAGACCGGACTCCCGCTAAGTATGGCGGTTCAGGAGTCGGTGGTGTCATCAACTTTGTGACTAAAAGTGCGATTAAGGCGTCTCGCGTGCCGAGCGGTCGTGTGTTTGCCAGTTTTGGCACGCACAATACATTCGAAGGTTCGGCTCAGGTGAGTGCAAGTGTGACCGATAGCGTGCAGTTCTCGGCATCGGCTTCGATGCGCCACAGCGACAACGATTATGAATTTGATAATCGTAACGGCACGCTTTATAATGACGAAGACGATTTTAAAGACAGAAGGAGAAATGCGGAATTTACGGAGTATTCCGGAAACATCCAATACCGCATGCTTCATGGCGGTGGCTTTTTCTCGACCTTGTCTGGAAACATCATGCACACCGAAGCGGGCAACCCCGGTACTGAAGACTTGCAAACTTATGTGGCTAAGTTCACGGGTGACATGGGACAACTTTCGTACCGTTTGGAATTCCCCGAATACTTTGATTGCCTACTTGTGGAATCTGGAATTACAGGAAGATTTGAAAAAAATTCCTCGGAATCGTATTATCCGTTGGACAAGATCGGCTACTTGTCGAAAGACTACAAGGAACTTGGCCTTGCGGGGTATAGGGCGATGCCCGAAGTTTCCGCGACTCTGTACCTCGGAGATTTTGAGGCGTTCCTCAGATTGGCGGGAACTGCTGAACGCTGGGAAGCGCGCGGGCCTGTGCAGGACTTTAGTCTGAATCGTTATACGGGTTCTGTGGCGGGCAATGCGGAGTATGCCTTTACGCGCTGGTTCTCGCTTTTGGCCGAAGGCAACGTGCTGAAATCGATTGATGATATCGATGGCGGCAAATTCCAGATGACTACAGGAACAGCGCTGATAAGCGAGGCGACCGAGCGTGATTTGAGCTGGGCCGGAATGGTCCAGGCGAAATTAGGTAAAAAGGATTCGTGGATTGGCGGAAGCGCATCTATCGGTCGCTTTTATAGGCAACCGCAGTTGATGGAACTTTACGGCATGTATCCGGGAACGCTTTCGAATCCGACTTTGAAAGACGAATCAGCTTTGAAGTTTGCGGCAGGAATCTACTTGTCTACTCCGAAAAAGCGCTCTGTATTCCGCACGACCTACTTTGAAACCCATGCCGAAAATGGAATCTATTGGGTGACGAGTACCAATTTGATGAAGGCTTTCAATATAGACAACTCTGTCGTTCGTGGGGTAGAATTGGAACTGGACAGCCGCCCGGTTGATTTCTTCCAAGCTATATTGCGTGCCACCATTCAGGACCCGCGTGATGATAGCAAAAATAAAGGCTATAATGGAAATCTTTTGCCGGGGGAACCGGTGCGCAGTTACTATGCCGAAGGGACGGTGTTCTTGCCGTTGCATTTGAGTAGCACATTTTCGATGGATAGCAGGTCTAGAATTTACAGCGATCGCCTGAACTTTACGAGACAGCCTCCGGTGACGCATTACAATGCGTCGCTTGCATGGCAACCATGGGACAAAACTCGTCTTGTTTTTGCGGTCAACAACATATCGGATGAAACCTATCGAAACATTTTTACCCCCTATCCGGCACCGGGTAGGGAATACAAGTTCACAATCATACAGGGGTTCTAGCCCCCGCGCTGAAATAGCGTAAAGCCAGAAAGGAGCAACTATGAATAAAAAGATACTCACAACACTTGCGGCGTTATCGTTCGCGTTCTACCTGGGCGCTTGCGGTGACGACAGCAGTTCCTCGGCAAGCATCGAATGCCTGGACAATGAAAATTGCCTGGACGACGAACTCAGCAGCGATTCCGAAGATGACGCTAGCTCTAGCTCTGTCAAGTCCAGCAAGGACAAGTCCAGCAGCTCTGTGAAGAAGGACTCTAAGTCCAGTTCCAGCGTTAAGGATGCTAAGTCTAGTTCTAGTGCTAAGGAAGCAAAGTCCAGCTCGAGCGGAAAGAAAGACGGAAAATCCAGTTCTAGCGAAAAGGTTGAATCTAGCAGCTCCGAAGCTCCGGTATCTAGTTCCTCTGCAGAACCCGAGTCCAGCAGCTCTGTCGAACTGAAGGTGACATACCTTTCTGAAACCCCGAATGCCGCTGACCTCGAAGTTTCTGGCGACACGCTGTTCGCCGTGTTCCAGCGCTATGTTCCGGTTGAAGGCGGCGCCGATTTCAAGGACCCGGGCCTTCTCGCCATGTATAAGTTGAGCGATGGAACCCTTCTTGATACAGTTCAGCTTCTGACCAAGAACCCGATGGCGGTGAAGGTTGTGAAGGGCAATGTGTATGTCGCTACGCAGGGCGAATACAATGCCTCTTGGGGTACCGATGCCGATGAAAATCGAGGAATTGAAAAGATTGACCTCAAGAAGAAAAAGTCTGAACTTTGGGTAAGCGGCACCAAGCTTGGTGGTGGTGTAACTCTGTTCGAAGTTGATGCGAAGACGGGCAAGGGCTATGCTGCTATCAACAAATTCTATGGTTCGGTCCCTGTGGTAGAAGTGGATCTTGCTAGCAAGGCCGTGAAGAGTGTCGGAGAAGTGACGGATGCGACCGGTGGTCTGTTTGTCGATGCTACCGGCAAGCTCTATATCGGTGATCGCGGTTTCATGAATTGGAGTACCGGTGACATGGGTAAAATGAATGTTCGTGTCTATGATGGTTCTAAGTTGACCGCCATGTTCGAGGACCTCGATCCTGATACGTTTGAAGGCTTCATGTATCAACCTGCAGGCATTTCCATAATCGATGAAGAAATGTTCGTTTATATTTCTGACTATTCATCTGGAAAACTTTACTGGGTCGAAGGGAATGATGTTTGCGATGATGACGCTGCAATCCAGTTCTCCGGTGATACCAAAATCGTGACTGTCAATGGAGGCTTGTATGTTATGGATCGCATTGGCAAGGGCAGCATTTCTAAGGTGAACACCTCTGCAAAGTCTGTTGCTTGGCAGACGGCTCTTAACAAGGACAATCCTTACGACATCGTTGCTATCGACGGCAGCAATGCATGGGTTGCTTTCTATGATGTCGGCGAAATCCGCAAGATTTCTCTTTCTACCGGTGCTTTGAGCGAATCTGTTATCGATACGAAGGCCTTTAGTGCCAAGACCGTCGAAGAAGTAACTGCTAATCAAAAAGACTAAGGTTCTGTAACCAAGTCCATTGCCCTGCGGATCAGTTCCGCGGGGCTTTTTGTTTTGGGGGCATTTTCGCCGAGGTACTGGCGGTATTTGCGGGCACCGGGTTTGCCGTTAAAGAGCCCGTACAGGTGACGTACCAAAATGGTGGCGGGCGTGCCGCGGGCCGATTCCATCTCTACATAGGGGAGGTAGGCTTCAAGCAAAGCCTTGCGGCTTTCGGGCTTGGCTGCGTTAACGTCGTTGAAAATACGTTCGTCGGCATCCCGCAGGAACCACGGATTTTCGTAGGCTTCGCGACCAACCATCACGCCGTCCAAATCCTGGAGCAGTTCAAGTGTCTGGTCGAGTGTCTTGATGCCGCCATTAATCGAAATGTTCAGTTGCGGCATTTCGGCTTTTAGTTTGTGTACAAAATCGTAGTTCAGCGGAGGTACTTCGCGGTTTTCCTTGGGGCTCAGCCCCTTGAGCCAAGCCTTGCGTGCATGAACAATGAACACGCGGCAGCCGGCATCGGCAATGGTGCCGATAAAGTCACGGAAAAATTCCCAAGAATCGAATTCGTCGACACCGATTCGGCATTTGATCGACACCGGAATGCTCACGGCGTCTTGCATGGCCTTAAAGCAATCGGCAACCAGGTTCTTGTCTTTCATGAGGCAAGCGCCAAAGTTTCCGTTCTGCACGCGGTCCGAAGGGCAGCCGCAATTCAGGTTGACTTCCTGGAAACCGGATTCTTCGACCATTTTGCTGCATTTTGCCAAATCAGTTGGATTCGAACCTCCCAGCTGGAGTACAGCGGGGTATTCGAATTCCTGATGGCGCAGGAATTGGTCCGGGTCGGTATGCAACAGCGCGTTGGTCGTGACCATTTCGCTGTACAACAGGATGTGCTTCGACAATAACCGCAAAAAATACCGTTCGTGACGGTCGGTGCAGTCAAGCATCGGGGCAATCGAAAGTCTGCGGTTAAAGTCGATATTCATTAGATAAACATCATCGTGTTGAGTTTGGCGCGGTACTTCCAGGTGAGTTCGTGCTTCGGGCCGAGAACTCCGAACAAAGTAAGCATGGCCTTCTTGGCGGCGCCGTCGTTCCATTCCGGAGCTTCCACGTACAGGTTCAGGAAAGCCTGCAATGCACTTTCGAAGTCTTCGGCGCAAGCGAGCTTGCATGCTTCGTGGTACACAATCGCTTCTTTGCCCTGCACGTCCTTCTTGGCGGCTTCGGCGTGGAAGTCGAGAAGTTCAAGCAGCGATTTTGCTTCGCGGTACTGGTCGTCGGCTTCGGTAAACTTGGCTAGCACGGACTTTGCCTTTTCGGTGTCGCCCATGCCGAGGCTAGCCTTTGCCCACAAGAGCTGCAACTTCTTGTCGTCGGGGGTTTTCGCGAGTGCTTCGTCGAGCATCGGAAGCGCCTGGTCAAAATTCTTTTGGGCAATGGCATCTTCGAGCGCCATCTGGAAACGAGCCTCGTCGCTCACGAAGAACTTTTCGAGACGCTTCTTAAGGTCCGCTTCGGGCAACACGCCCTGGATTACATCTGCAATCTGGCCTTTTTCTACGATGTGAACTTCGGGCACCGAACGTACGCGGAAAGCCTGGATCAGCTGCATATTTTCGCGTTCGTCGCAGCTTACGACGCCGAGGGTGAAGTCCATGCTGGTAGAAAGCTGGCCCAGCAACTGGGAATAGGGGGCGCAATCGGGATATTCTGCAGAAGAGAATAGCACCGCCACGGCGCGGTTTTCGGAGGCCTGTGCGACCTCGGTCTCAAAATTTTCAGCGGTAATCTGTACTACTTTAGCCATATTCTAAATATAGAAATAACTATATTCAATCATATGAGTACATGCCCTTATTGCAAATCAGAGGTGGCAGAGATCAAGTTCCAACATCTGGACTTGCGCATTTGCCCTAAGTGCTATTCAACGTTTTTCCCGTGCGACCAGACCATGGCCTTCCGCAGCGACTTGACCGACAAGTCCCGCGAACTTTGGCTCAAGGCCTTGCTGGCCAAGAACGTGCAGGATCCGGTTTGCGAAAAGCCGTGCTGCATTGATCATGGTGAACCGCTTGTCGCGGGCAAACTCCCTGACTACGGTTACGATGGTAAGGTGACGACCTGCTGCAAGATGTTCCACATGTCGCCTTCCATGACGATCACGCTCTTGAAGCGAACTTTGGAACATCCGTTCCAGCAGGTTACGAAAGAAGGAAAACATCATTTCTTCTTTATCCGCGCCCTTGATGCCTTGATTAACAAGCTGTTTGGCGAAAAGATGCCTGATGAAGATCCGCTGGATTTGGTGCAGTATAGCCTTCACTTGAAACCTATTTTGGAACCTGATTCCAATGACTAAAACTTATATCATCATTGTGGCGATTGCTGCCGCTGTTATTGCGGTGTATTTAGCTTTGCCCGATAGGCATTTTGCCGACAACGTGTTTCCGTTGCATGACGGGGCGACCGTCTTTGAATATGACGATAGAACGGATGGAGGCTTTTCCGAGACTTCGTTCGCACTTGCGGATTCTTCCCTCGCCTTTAGCTGCAAACTTGGCTCTGACACTACGAAAAGCGCCTGGTGCGGACTCTTGTTCGATTTGAGCCGCGGTGAAGAAGCTCAATATCGCAACTGGACTTTCGTGGATTCCCTGATTTTTGATTTGGAATCTAGCGGTACCGACGAAATCCTTGTGAAAGTCTGGACTTTCGATCCGGATGTCACGGACATCAAGAAACCACGCACCTTCCGCTTGCTCATGAAGGAAATCCCTTTGACAAAGGGGCGCCAGCGTATTGCTATTCCTTTCGAACAGTTCTACACACCTGATTTCTGGTTTGATGACGAACATGTGGATCGCACGTTGAACCGTAGGCATCAAGAAACGGTAGCTCGCGTAGAATTTGCTCCTGGCTGGAATCAAGCCCGCGGTAAAAAGTTCTCGCTCAAATTGTATTCCGTAAAGGCCAAGGGCGTCAGCAATTTCGCCTTTGGCGTCGTGATGTTCATTATGCTTGGACTTACGATTGTGGCCATTGGCCGAACACATTCCTATAACAAGGAACACGAAGAAAAGTCGGCGGAGTCTCGTAAATGAAAAAGATTGCCATTGCAACTGCCTTGCTCGTGGTTGTACTTGTCGTTTGGCTAGCTTTGTTCTTGAAGTTCAGTGCATCGGAACAGGTGCTGTTCCCGGGCGGTACGTACCAGGTGTATGCCGTGTCCGATGCGAACGTGGGCGGCTTTTCGACTGTAGAACTATCCAATCAAGATTCCGTCATCTCGGCGCGAGTCAACATCCGTTCGGGAATGGCTTACCCTTATGCAGGTATGGGCGTCAACCTTCTTTCGGTGAACAACCGTCCGGCGAATGGATTCTTTGACTTCTCGGATTTTGATTCTTTGGTAATCGATGTCGAAACAGGACGCATGCGGCGTGTCGGAATCAAAATCTTGAACGATGACCCGGTGTACAGTAAAAAGAACGTGTACCAGAGCTATCGCCCCATGGTGGCTCAGGCGCCGGTGCAAATTCATGGCAAGGTCAGCAGTGCCTCTGTATCGATGTTGGATTTTAAAGTGCCCGAATGGTGGCTTGCCATGCAAGGCCTCGATGAAGATGATGGCCTTCGCTACATGAACCGTGGCATGTTTTTTGAAATCACGAACGGCGAAGGCACGATGCTTGGCATTCCTGACGAAATTGTGGTGCGTTCCATTAAACTTTGGGGTGAAAATCGAACCTTCAAGGCTCTGATGTATGTGGCTTTGGTGGTACTCGTCTTGGCGTATGCTGGTGTAATTTCGTTAGTCGTGCGCAATTCAGCTAGCAATGTCGCAAAACGCCAAAAGGCGCAAGATGATTTAAAAATGCGCATGGGTAATGCTGCAAAACTTTTGATGGAATCCGACAAGTCTATTGCAGAAATTGCTCTTGCCGTAGGTGAGAAAACTCCGGCTGTGTTCGAAAAAGATTTCGCAAGAATCTATGGCGTAAAGCCCCTGAATTATAGGAAAAACAGTGGAAAGTAAAATGCGTAGAATTTGGACTATCGACCGTGTGATGCGACTCTTGATTATGGTCGCTGGACTTGGTGTCTTGCTTTGGACTCTGCATTATTTGAGTGGGGTGCTTGCCCCGTTCTTTGCGGCGTTCTTAATCGCTTACATCTTTGATCCTCTTGTAACAAAAATTCAGAAAAAAGTGAAGTTCCGCATCATCGCCGTAATCGCTGTAATCTCGATGATGGTTGTCGTGGTAGGTGGAGCCTTGTGGATCTTTGTCCCGATGGTGGTCGGTGAAATTCGACATTTGGGTGAATTGATTCCGAAGCTTTTCAGCGATTCCACTTGGGCTGATCGCTTGTCGATGTTTGTGCCGAAAAACTTGTGGCAAGAAATAAAGACGTTCATTTCTTGGAACAAGGTTGCTGTCGCCATGCAAACACTCGACTTCTGGAATGCCGCACAATCTGTGGCTGGAAAGGTTTTGCCGAGTGCGTGGAATGTGCTTGCAAAGACTTCTAATTTGTTTGTATGGCTCTCTGGAGCTATCCTTATTTTCATGTACCTTGTGTTCATTATGCTTGACATGCCTAAGCTTCGCGGCGGTATCAAGAAGCTGTTCCCGAGAAGGTATAAAGAAGGCGCTTCTGATTTTGCAAAGAAGATGGACATGTTCATGGGTAGCTATTTCCGCGCACAATCCTTGGTCGCGTTGACGGTTGGTATTTTGTATGCAATCGGTTTCGGTATCATTGGACTGCCTATGGGAGTCGCCTTTGGCCTTGTGTCTGGAGCGCTCAACATGGTACCTTACTTGCAGTTGGCGACCATTCCCGTGGCCCTACTGCTAGCGGTAGTCTACGCTCTCGACAAGGGTATGCCGTTTTGGGAAGTCGCAGTAATTGTCTGTGTTGTTTACCTGATTGTACAAATTATCGAAGACATGTTCTTGGTTCCAAAGATTGTGGGATCTTCGATGGACTTGCCTCCCGTAGGCATTCTCTTGTCGCTTTCTATCTGGGGAAAACTTCTCGGATTCCTCGGTTTGATTGTGGCGATTCCCTTTACTTGTCTGTGTCTAGTTTATCTTGATAAAATTCAGAAGAAGGCAGACTCCATGGTAGACGCAGAAGTCGAACCACCGCCCGAAGCTTGATTTTTCAACATTTTTTTGAAATTTTACAGAAAAAATGTGCCACGACGCAAAAAAAAAAGTATAATATCATCATAAAATTCTTAAACCTACTCAAGGAGTTAATAAAATGAATAAGCAAGATCTCATTGACGCCATCCTCGCTAACAAGGAAGCTGGTATCGAATCCAAGGCTGCTGCTGGCCGCGCTGTTGACGCTGTTCTCGACGGCATCACCGCTGGTATCAAGAAGGACGGCCTCGTTCAGCTGATCGGTTTCGGTACCTTCACTGTTAAGGAACGTGCTGCCCGTACCGGCCGCAATCCGCAGACTGGCGCTACCATCAAGATCAAGGCTTCCAAGACCGTGTCCTTCAAGGTCGGTGCTGCTCTTAAGGAAACCGCCAAGAAGACCAAGACTGCTAAGAAGTAATCTGTCTTTGAAAAAAGCATTTTTGGCACCTGGGTTCTCTCCCAGGTGTTTTTTGTTTAGGGGAGAAATAATTCTGAAATCTGGTTTCAAAATTTTGAATTTACTATCTTCTATTTCGTTGAATATCAAATATATAGGAGAAAAAGATGACCCGTAAATTCTTGGGAATGCTTTGCCTGGCAATTTTCGCATTGTCGCTGATCGGTTGCGGAAGTTCAAGTACAAATTCTGAAGAGGACGAATGCACCAAAGATCCTAACGCTATAGGGTGCAATGTGGATGACCCTGAAGAAGATGATGTTTTGACGGATGGTCAAGAACCCTAACGGATATTTTTTACATATTTTGGCCTGAAACATTGCAAGATTTACATTTTTTGTCTATATTTGCACAAGTTTGAACCTTGTGTAATCTAGACGAAAGATGAACCAAAATATTGCAATGCCCTTGCCCCCGTGCAATGCAAAGTGCGCAATCCACTGCGCAACCGCAATTGGTTTTTCCAAGGTTAATTGTTTTTCTGATTTTATTTTTGCTGAACTTTTTAGTTCAGCTCTTTTTTTATGTCATCCTGAGCGAGCGAAGCGAGTCGAAGGATCTACTGGATTTTAATAATTAATACAACGGAGAAAACAAAATGAAGATTGAAGGCATCGACAAAGTCCTTATCATTGGTTCCGGCCCGATCGTGATCGGTCAGGCTTGCGAATTCGACTATTCCGGCACCCAGGCTTGCAAGGCCCTGCGCGAACAGGGTTACAAGATCGTGCTCGTGAACTCTAACCCGGCTACCATCATGACCGACCCGGTCATGGCCGATGCCACCTACATCGAACCGCTGAACGTTGCCCGCCTCACCCAGATTATCGAAAAGGAACGCCCGCAGGCCCTCCTCCCGAACTTGGGCGGTCAGACTGGCTTGAACCTCGCCTCTGCTCTTAGCAAGGCTGGCGTGCTGGACAAGTACGGCGTGAAGGTCATCGGTGTGAACCTCGACGCTATCGAACGCGGCGAAGACCGTGAAATCTTCAAGGAAACCATGCAGAAGCTCGGTATCGATACTCCGCGCTCCGGCATTTGCCATTCTGTGGAAGAAGCCGAAAAGATCGTTTCCGAAATCGGCTACCCGGTGGTGGTTCGCCCGGCATACACCATGGGTGGTGCAGGCGGCGGTTTCTGCTACAACGTGGAAGAACTCCGCACCATTTGCTCCAACGGTCTTGAACTCTCGATGACGCACCAGTGCCTTATCGAAGAATCTATCCTCGGTTGGGAAGAACTCGAAGTCGAAGTGGTCCGCGACGCGAAGAACCAGATGATCGCCATCTGCTTCATCGAAAACATTGACCCGGTGGGCGTGCATACTGGTGACTCCTTCTGCGCAGCCCCGTTCCTCACCATCGACAAGGCCCTCGAAGAACGCCTTAAGCGCGATGCCTTCAAGATTGTGGAATCCATCGGCGTGATTGGCGGTACCAACGTCCAGTTCGCTCATGACCCGAAGACTGGCCGCGTGGTGATTATCGAAATCAACCCGCGTACCTCTCGTTCCTCTGCTCTTGCTTCCAAGGCTACCGGCTTCCCGATTGCTCTCGTTTCTGCAAAGCTCGCTGCCGGCCTTACCCTCGACCAGATTCCGTACTGGCGCGACGGCTCCCTCGAAAAGTACACCCCGAGCGGTGACTACGTGGTACTCAAGTTCGCTCGCTGGGCATTCGAAAAGTTCCGCGGCGTCGATGACTGCCTCGGCACCCAGATGAAGGCCGTGGGTGAAGTCATGGCTATCGGCAAGACCTACAAGGAAACCCTCCAGAAGGCTATCCGCGGCCTCGAAAACGGTCGTTCCGGTCTCGGCTTTGCCAAGGACTTCAACAAGAAGAGCAAGGAAGAGCTCCTCGAAATGATGAAGACCGCTTCTTCTGAACGCCACTTCCAGATGTACGAAGCTCTCCGTAAGGGTGCTACCGACGAAGAAATCTTCGCCGCCACCTACGAAAAGGCTTACTTCGTGCAGCAGATGCGCGAACTCGTTCAGCTCGAAGAAGAAATGCTCAAGACTCCGGGTCGCCTCCCGGCTGATGAACTCCTCATCAAGGCCAAGAAGGACGGCTTCAGCGATAAGTATATCGCCAAGATTCTCGGCATCCGCGAAAAGGACGTGCGCAAGAAGCGTACGGAACTCGGCGTGGTCGAAGGCTGGTGCGCAGTGCCGGTGAGCGGTGTGGAAAACCAGTTCTACTACTACAGCACCTACAACTGCAAGGACGAATCTACCGCTTCTAACAACCCGAAGAAGATCATGATTCTCGGCGGTGGCCCGAACAGAATCGGTCAGGGTATCGAATTCGACTACTGCTGCTGCCACGCTGCAATGGCCCTCCGCGAAATGGGTTACGAAACCATCATGGTGAACTGCAACCCGGAAACGGTTTCTACCGACTACGATACTTCCGACAAGCTGTACTTCGAACCGGTCAGCCTCGAAGACGTTCTCCAGATTTACCACAAGGAAAAGCCGGCTGGCGTGATCGTGCAGTTCGGTGGTCAGACTCCGCTGAACATCGCCCGCGCTTTGAGCGACGAAGGCGTGAAGATTCTCGGTACGAGCATCGACTCCATCGATATCGCCGAAGACCGCGACCTGTTCCGCAAGATGATGGATAACCTCGGCATCCCGATGCCGGAAAGCGGCATGGCCACGAATATCGACGAAGCCCTCGCTTGCGTCAAGCAGATCGGCGGCTACCCGGTGATGATCCGCCCGAGCTTCGTTCTCGGCGGCCGCGGCATGGAAGTCATCTACGACGAAAACATGCTCCGCGAATACGTTGCCAAGGCTGTCGGCGTGACCCCGGATCGCCCGCTCCTCATCGACCGTTTCCTCCACAACGCTCTCGAATGCGAAGCCGACGCCCTCTCTGACGGCGAACACGTCTACATCCCGTCCGTGATGGAACACGTGGAACTTGCCGGTGTCCACTCCGGTGACTCCGCCTGCATTATCCCGCCGGTGACCATCACTAAGGAAAACCTCGCCACCATCAAGGATTACACTCGCAAGATCGCTGAAGCCCTCCACGTGTGCGGCCTCATGAACATGCAGTACGCTATTGAAGACGGCAAGGTGTTCGTCCTCGAAGCCAACCCGCGCGCTTCCCGTACCGTGCCTCTGGTCTCCAAGGTTTGTAACACGCAGATGGCCCGCCTCGCTACGCGCCTCATGCTCGGTGAAAAGCTGGAAGACCTCAAGCTCAAGGACAAGAAGTTCAACCACCACGGCGCCAAGGAAGCTGTGTTCCCGTTCGACAAGTTCCCGAAGGTGGACCCGGTTCTCGGCCCCGAAATGCGCTCTACCGGTGAAGTCCTCGGCCTCTCCGACGACTACGCCCTCGCTTACTACAAGAGCCAGGAAGCTGCCGGTTCTCTCCTCCCGTCCGAAGGCGCTGTGCTCATCAGCCTTTCTGACAAGGTGAACCTCTCCGAACAGGCTATCGAAATCGGTAAGGAATTCCAGAAGCTCGGCTTCAAGATCTACGCTACCGAAGGTACCGCCAAGTTCTACGAGAAGGAAGGCGTGAAGTGCGAAGTGGTGAACAAGATTGCTGAAGGCCGCCCGAACGTTCTCGACATCATCTTGAACAAGCAGGTGAACCTCATCATCAATACGCCGTGGGCAAAGCGCGACGCCATCAAGGACGAAAGCGCCATCCGCAAGGCCGCCATCAAGTACAAGGTTCCCTACATCACGACCCTCGCCGGTGCCTACAACACCGTTAAGGGCATCGCGGCAGCGAAGAAGGGCCACGGCGAAGTGAAGAGCCTGCAAGCCTACCACGCTTCTATCGAAGAAGTGTAGCGAGCCGAGTGTCGCGCCCATGCTTGCATGGGCATGACCGAGGCGATGCGAACTGGCGTCGTAGACGCCAAATCTAATCTCCTTCTAGCGTATCAAAGCATTAAAGGACTGCAGCGATGCAGTCCTTTTTGTGTATGAAGGGGAAAGCCTTCCCCTCGTTTCTGTCTTGACCCGCCCTTATAATCTCGCCCACTCAAGTATGGGTGGGCGTTTTGTGTATAACCCGCCCTAGTAGGGTCTTTCGCTACCTCCTCGCTTAGGTGGATTCGCCTCCCCCCCCCTAAAACCTCTTGTGATGCATTTTTACATATTAATAAAAAATATTAAATTTATTTGTAATTTTTTATTCGTAAATTTGCTCTTGATTTTGTACAAAATATAGAGTATATTTATATGTGATTTTCGTTACGCAATTTCAAACCGTTCCTGGTTTTGGGTTGGTGGCAAAGGAGGTCTCCTTTATAATGGCTGACGTTAAAAGGCTATTTGTTGTTGTAATAGCTGTGTTTGCTTGCGTTGGCATGTGGGGGTGCGGGGATGATGTGACGATGCATTGGTCGGAGGAGCGTTCGCTAGGTAAAGTTGTTGGATTCGTTGATGACTCTTTGGTTATTGTCAGTAGCGCTCGTTATTGGCATGAGGAAATAGAACCTACATTTGGCCTTTCGTATGATTATTCTGGGTATGCTCACTCAGGATTATCTCTTTACAACTATCGAGTTCAATTGGATGGTCCTGTATGGTCTGATACGCTCGACAATTCAAAGGACGATGATTTTGAATATATTAAGGGCCAACTTTCGGATTCCGTAATTTGGGGCGGGAATTTTAAATCAACCATGTCACTGGTTTGGGATGGTAATCTCAAAACAACGTTGTCTTTTTGGAAAATAGGCGAGAAACCTCATAAGATGAGAGTAAAGAAAATGTTTGATGGCTGCTCTGTGGATGTTCCGATTATTATGAAATTACGACCGTGGCTTGATGAAAAAATACTTGTGATGGGAGAGAGATGGACTCCTCTTCAGATGAATGGTTTCAATTTAGACAGTTTAGGGAGTGAATATTGTCAGTATGCTGTGTTAGATACGATACAGAAAACGATGACTTATAAACGACTTGATAGTGACTTGAAATGGATTCGACAATGTGATGATGTGAAGGCTTGGGGAAAAAATGTGTATTGTGTAATTTTGGATGATGAAGGTGAAAATAGTGTTATTTTGAAAAATGAAAATGATACAATCCTTGCACCTCGAAAATTTGCAATTGGCGGTTTTTGGGGCGATATGATTAAAATGAGCGGGAATATCTGTAGCATCAGTGATGATATAATTACCTGTTCTGACGTGGTATGGTATGGCAATGAATTAAAATTTTATCAAAATGATGAAGTTATTGTCAATTTGGAGTAAAGTATGAAAAAGCGGATAGTTCTATTCTTAATCTTTACCATTATTTGTGAGTCTTGGTCTATTCCCAAGCCGATGGAGTCTATCGAAAACTACAATGTCATGATGCTTCATGGAGCATATGGCCTAAAAAATGATGATGGCGAGTTGCAGGGTTTTGAACCTGATGATTATCCACAAGCAAGAGATGCAGTGAATCGTTTAGGCGCTGCAACTATGGGGAAATACACGTCTAATAACCGTGTGACAAGATGGATTTCGCATAATATCCTGGAAGAGCCTAAGTGGGAAATGGATTCCAGCTATGTACGCCATTCCTATGTCTATAACTGGCGTGCTTTTTCTAATACAAGAAATAGCTCCAAGAATAATGCGGTTGAACTTGGAGATAGAACGTGGAATAAAGAACGAAAATTTGGTCAGCGTCGAGCTTTGGTTGAAGAGGCTCAAGAAGTGAAAGCTTCCCTTAAGGTTTCGAAAAATGGAAAAGATTCATTATATGTTGGTCAAGCTGCGCTTGATACGATTCGTAGAAATCCCGACCTTTTCCGTCAACTAGCCTCCCGTTACATCCTTGTTGGTCATAGCATGGGTGGTGTTGTGTCTCGTGAGTATGTCCAAAATAGCAACTTTTATCATGGAGATGTGGATAAAATCATAACGCTTGATAGCCCACATGAAGGTACAGGCGCTTTAAATATGCAACTAGATTTGACTAATGTTCCGCGTGCCGGATTGGAAGGTCTCACAAGTTCCATTGCGACGATGTCAGCTCTTTCGATCGCTCTTTGGATTGCGGGGAAAGATCCTGGCTCACTCACTATTGCGGGCGTCGGGCTGGCTCTTTCTATGTATTTGGCTGCAGGGAATTTACTTGATGGGGCGATTCTTTCTGCTGCTTTTCTTGAAGACTATGATGTGTCGGATTCTATAGTTTGTTACGTCGATCCACATTTTGAAAAAAATACAAATTGCAAAGATGTTTTCAAGGATGAGAATATAACTGCTTTAAAGGACTTGTATAATGAACCGGAAACTTTGCCCATGTTCCGATTGATGGCTGGAAAAAATAGCTTAACTTTTACAGATCCGAAGCTAGGCGCTAATGGTGTAATGAGCTTGTTTGTTCCTGACGCTTTGATTGTTCCGTTTGAAAATTTGTATTTCCAAATAATGGATGGAATGCCGCTGAGTTTTGACTCTTGGAGTGATTTTAGAAAGTCTTTTTCTACGAACTATGTAAATGCGGTTACTGGTTTTTTGGCTGGTCTTGCTGCAGGAGTTCATGTCCATGAGCAAGGGTCTGCCTTGGTTGAGACAAATGGTGGACTAGCCTACGGAACAAAGATGCTGATAAATCCTGAAGTAGATGTGAAACGCTATGAGTTTAACGCGGCTTACTATGCTTCGGAAGCAGCGGTTTCTTATGTGGCGGATATCCTATTTGCTATCGGGGCTCCGGCGCTTATTGTAGAACTGATTCCTGGAATTGGTTCTGGGGTAAAAGCTGGTTTTGCGTGGGCTCTTGCGATTGGTCTTAATGGATCACTTGGTACTGCTTTTGGGGCTGGAGCGATGGACTTGGGTAAATCTCATATGCTCCCATTGGACAAGGAACATCAAGAAACATGGAATAGTGATACTAACTTCTATTCGTTAACAATTGATGGCAAGGCTAATTATCGGCCATATGTGATGGAAGACTTCCTTTACGAAAAGCCCTTTGTTAATTTGGCTTTGAATGATGCTAGAACGATGGATTCACTCGCAAGAAACTCATCTGCAAAATTGAACCGTAGTTGCTATTATGAGGAAAATAAGAATGCCGTTCCTTTGTGTGAAGTCGGTTTGTATGGACAACAGGATTCTTTGTTTACGAGGGATTCAATAGAGGTTTCCGGTTCAGATTCGGTTTTCTTCTATAATGCGGTGAATGACGGTGGCGATTCGGTTTTTGTAGATACTGCTCGTTGGTATGGCTCCTTTAAACGTAGCATGTATTCTGAATTTGCAGAAGATTCCCTTAATTTTAGAACAGAGGCTGATTGGGATAAGATGGGCATCAAGATTGACCGTTGGGAAAGAGTTCCTGGTTTAAGGCCGAATGGAACTCCTGACGATACGCTGGTTCCCATTCGTCACGTGGAACGTTACGAAGTTCCGCCGATTACTGTGACGGGCTATATCGAAAAATATTCTTTTGTTGTTGATGACCTGATGCCGCACCGCTTGCGTGAAATCTATATGAATTTCAACTTTCAGGAGGAACTTGTCTGGGAATGCGATGTAGAAAAGGATCCGAAGGCTAATGATGCCTGCGAAGTCTATAAGAGGATTGCTGGTCAAAGCTGGCCTACAACTCCGTTAAAGACTGTTCCGCATCCTGTGGAAAAGGATGGTCGTTTTGATTTCAATGCAACAGACTACTTCAATGCCTCCTATAATGACGATCTTTCTGTAATACAGAAGGATAACCAGAATACGGTTATCGTGTCTGTAGTGAACAAGATAGGCCTTTCCAATACGCAGAGGTTCTATTATCTGTTTAAGGCAACTGAAGACCTTTTGGAATCTAGTTGGCCGCTACCGAATGTCGTGGCGAATAAAATAGATGGTTTTGTCGGTAACGCAAGTGCCCTGGATTATCAGGGCTTTAGCATCGTCAGCGCTAAAGATTCTATTTTCCGTTGCGTGACTGCGAAGTGCGATTCCTCGGATTCGATTGCGTCATGGCATGCGATGACGAGTTCTCCTACTGCTGAAGGACTGAGATTCTCGTCAAGTCAAAAGGTTGATAGTCCGGCAGAAGGTGATTATCTTTGGGTTTTCAATGCGACAAGTTTTAATTCTACGGACAATTCGTCTGATAGCAGCGATATATATTTGGTTCCGTTTGTCGTGGATACTACGGCTCCGAAGTTCACATTGACGACAGATGGCTATTGCGTGAATCCGGACAGTTCCGTCTTTATAGCCCGTGTAAAGGTCGATGGAGATGATTCCTTGACGACGAAAAACAAGGATGCCGCCGATATTCGTATTATGCAATGGACGCTTGAACAGAAGAAAGGAGGAATCTACAACAAGGTGTCGGACGCTAAGTTGCCGTTCCTTTACGATGTTGTCTCGAAGGACTTTGCTGTAACCTGGGATGGAGTAAACAAGAAATCTCTGACGGATGGTGAATATCGTTTAAGTGCGGCTGCGATAGATTATGCTTTGCCGAACTTGACTGCCTACGGAGCGGTGAACGCGCTGTTCGAAAAGGTTGTCAAGCAGACCGCTAGTGAAACGGACTGGACTTCGGTCATTAATAACCACAAGTTGAATGTCGGTTATGATACGGTAGAATTTAGGGTAGATAAAACTGCGCCAGCTTTGCCCAAATTTGATTTGGTTGCAGCCCCGATGGATTCTCAGAAGGTGTCTAGATACGCTTCCTTGCCGAAACTAGCCCGCCGGGACAATCAGTGTGTGTATGTGTCTAAGGATAGCCTCCTGAACATATCGTATTCCGTTCGTGAAGCATTGAACGGTCGTAGTGAAACGTCCGTCTTTATAAACTGGTTGTTTAAGCATATTCCTGACAGCAATGCTGTTGACCGTGCCGGTGATTCTGTATGGCTTGACAAAGACCAGGTTGATGGTAGCTGGACCGAAAATACGGGGCTTCTGTTGGAAGATGGCGAGTATCGCGTTCTTGCCGTTACTCGTGACGAGGCGAAGAATACATCAACTCCGATTAAGTCGTATCCTGAAAAGATGCTGATTGACCGAACAGCCCCGCAAATTGAAGGCCTTATAAGTACGATTCCTGTCTATGATACTGCATCTACAAAGCCGTTCGAATCCTCTATCAAAGTTTCAGAAAGTAAGGATGTGGCTGTCAACCGTACCGGTATGAAGTGTAGCTATAGAATTATTGGTGGCGGCAATGAAAATCAGTGGCGTGAAATTACGGGCTCCGTATTGCATACGGAAACATTCAAGTTCTATCTTGATAAGGGGTTGATAGGAACAAATGACGGAAAACGATATCTTGAAGCAGCCTGTGTGGATATGGCGGGGAATGTCGGTGTCCGCACAACGTTATTCCATGTAGGCAAACGTCACCCGAATATTGTGTCGCCCACGGAGAACGTTGATCAAAAGATGCCGATTATCCCGATTGTGGGCATTGCTCCGCCCGATTTTGACGATGACGAAAATTCCGCTGTTTATCGTCTAAGGTATAGGGAAGTAAATTCGACGGAATGGGAAACAGACAAAATCATGACTGTTGCAGCCAACCGTTCGAAGGATAGCGCGAATATATCGAAAATTGCGCAGAGTAACGAAGGAGTGTTGGGTTATTTCTATCGAGATGCCATCTATGATAAGCAGTATTATATTGAACTAGGTGTCAAGACGTGTGATAGTTGTTCCTGGCGTACGGATTCGGTCCTTATAACTTTGGGCAAACTCGCAGCGGACAGCGTAAAGCCGGTAGTCGCGTTTGATGTTTCGAAAACCTCCATGGTTGTCGGGGTGGATTCTGTAAACATGTCGCTCCGTCTGACGGGAAATCCGACTGGTGCGTACATGCTGCGCATCTATGCGGAAGATTCGAAGGGTGTCGGTGTTTTTGACAGGTCGGTTGAACGAGCCTGGGCAAACCCGTATTACGGTTCACCCTATGATTTGACTGTCGGATTGGTTTACGATTCCGCAAAATCTCCTGCAGGGGTGTGGTTCTATCAAGATGACAGCTTGTATCATTTGAGATGGTCCGGGTTGCCTGACACGTCTGAATTGCAAGTCTCGTTCTTGTCTTCTGCTTTTGGCGAAACGTGCATGGCCCTGAAGGGCAATGTCATCATGAATCTTGACAAGGGTTGCCGTGTTGAATCTCAAATGAACATTTTCCCCGAAATTACATCGGAATACTTGAGCGGCTATCCGATGTTGATGCCGCCTACGACAACCGACAATGTCATGATTCTTTCTGGTGATTCTGGACATGTCGTGATGAAGTCGGAAGGTGCATTCCGTATAGTTGGCAGCCATATTGATACACTAGCTGGGCATAACGTACCTGTGTATTTCGGGTCTAGTGAAATGGCCGGCTTTCCGCTTGCCGGTCAGAACATTGGTGTCGATACGATGAATGTGCTGCAGACGGGCTGGAATGTTCATCCGGAAGCCTTTGGGTTGTCGTTTACATGGGACGGACGTTTGGATTCTAGATTCTTCCCTGCAGATGGAAAGGTGAAAGTTTATGCTGAGGTGACTGGACTTGATGGTGAAAATGCGTTTGTCGATGTACAGACGAAGGAAATTGATCTGACCTCTCAAGATGTTAAGGTCGTGCTAAGCAATAGTCTGCCCGTTTATCCGTTAATAGTGAAAGATACTACTACATATAAGCTGCGAGCCATAAATATTCCGTATGGTATTCTTTACAAGGATGCCTATGTGAATATCGAAATAAGAGATTCCGCTGATAACCCAATCAAGGTGTTGCTGACGAATGCTTTTGTTGCCGCACATTCTAATGACAAGGCGTATTCTGTAATATGGAATGGAACCGGCAAAGATGGAAATCCTGTTGAGTCTGGAACCTATACGGTCGTAATCAAAGCTTTCCCTGTTGGCGGGTCAAATCTCGATGGGGATTCTGCAAAAGCACTATTGCCGGTAATTACTACCAATAGTATGATTGACAAGACTCCGGGTGACAGGTCGCATAAGGATTCCGTGAGCCTCTATGTTTCCGAGGCTGTGACGGATTCCAGTTTGGGACGTGTTGTCAACAGATACGAACCCATTGCGGATTACTTTGTGGATGCTGAATTGAGTGGAAAATACTTGCCCAAGAATATTCGCGAGGCGAATCTCGTTACGAAATTTAGTGGAACGCAATATCCGCTTGGATTTACGCCAGAACGCTTTAGCCTCGGTATTAAGAGACAGAGACGCGTTCTGAATTTGAGAATCCTTTATCGGCTTACAACGTATGTTGAGTCAATTAAATGGCCCACTGGTGATTATCCTTGGGATGTTTTTACTGATGAAAAATGTGCTATAACAGATTACAAACCTCAGGTATATAACGGGAACAGGGAGTTGAATTTCTTTACGGAAAATTTGTCTAATAGCTTTCCTATTGAAGCTTCACTTAGTGATGCTTACAGATTTTTGGATCACGCCGATTTGGAGAATCATAATGATGGTGATAGTGTATATAAATTAGAAATGATAGCTGTTGCAAAACGTGATTGGGAAAACGCGACAGATAGATCGTTTGATGAAATGAAAAAGGTCGCGGTATGGAATATGCAGGAAATACAAGGAAAAACAGTTTTTATACCATATCCAAAAGATGGCGGGTATAAACCATATTTTGCTGTTACTACAAAAACCTGTGATGCAGATACGATTGCTGTGGATGGCACGGCGAAACAATGTGAATATAAGCAAGATAATGCTGGAAATAAAATTTCTACTCCTGGGTATAACCCAAATGCAGGTTTGTTTAATGTTGAATTGACAGGAAATTCAAGTGATAATTTCTTCAAAGACTACAATCAATTAAGAACTGGTTGTGGAAAATATGGTCATCAAAAGCTTGAATTTACCGTTAAGTTAACGATTCCTCCCGAATATTGGGATGCTCCATTTGGTTACGATAATCTTGTGAATCGCACTGTTCGTTTTGATTCAAAGAACATAAGTCTTTATGGTGACAGTGCCGGGTATTTCCATATGCTCGGAATAAATCACATGACGATGAATTTACCGAGGGCGAAAAACCTGTTTGATGGCTCTCAATGGAAACGAGTGCATAATTATGGCTTATTGACTCCGTTTGAAACACAGCATTTGCCATATTTTGAGGCGAGTGACTTCTCTGGAGGCGGAAATACATTCCTGTTTGCGGATGAAGATGAAAATTATGAGCAGACATCCCGCTTTACATTGAAATTTTACAATGACCCGAACGATACAGTGAATTATAAGAGCCGTCATTTTGTCGCTCATATGTTTGCTCCACAAACAGGATATCCGAAAAGTATAACTAACGATGGGCAAAGTAGCAGCGTTATTGTGACTGATTACTTTATGCCAAATTTGGGCGATATTGATTTCTATGTCGGTATGAATAAGTCTTTTGGAGCCGTATTTGCGGAAAATGCAAATAAGTCCGTTTCTATAAATTATCCTGCCGCAGGAAAGAAACCGAATGATCAAAATGGAAAGAAATATTATCGGCTTGGCTCAAAAATCCATCATTACTATAACGACTATAGCGATGCTGAATGGTTGAATCTATTTACTGTGAATGGGGATACCTCCAGTTATTTCAGGAACTTATCCAATTTTAGTTCTGCTCCAAATAACTTATATACTATTCCAAATTCATACTTCGATCCTGATTCCTTGAAATTGCTGCATCTTGATTCTGCGAAGGTTGCTAATGGTGATTCGCTAATTAGGCCGTTGTCTATTAGCCCAGATTCCTATGACGCCAGTACGAATAAGTTTAACTCCTATGTTGCTTTACCCGTTCCGATAAGTGGTGATGTCGCTCCGACTTATACGACAACGCTTGAGGGGGTTCCGGTTGAGAAATACAATATTTCCAATGATACGTTGTATATTACTGCGTCCAACTGGAATCAAAATGTTAGGTATCGTCGTTCCTTGGATACAACCTCCAAGTTGCCGGAACGGACTAGTGCCGAAGAACTTACGATAAGTCATCTTTACCGTTACCAGAGTGGAGTGACCTTCAGAAGGGAATCGGATAATAATTTGTATTATGGCGCGGCTACAGATTTGGATTGGACTCTTAATCCGTGGATTAGGGATGTCGAAGTCGTATCTTCGAGATTGGTTCACTTGGATGATTCCGCTCATTCCCATCTTGATGCCGTTGGAAATGCGACTACTCCGTCCAGTGTCAACATCCAATACAAAAATGAAATAAATGTGAAACGCCCTAAAGAACTGGTTGAAATACGTGCGAATTTGATGCCGGGAGCGCAGTATCATCTTCTGTACTTGAAAGATTCTGTATATTATCCGGTTATAGATTCTGCCATAGAAGTCAAGGTTGCCGGTGAATACAGACTTACTTGGTTCAATGTGAATAGACTTCAAGGGAATACCCAGTTCCTTCTGACTTGGGGTGGTGGTAATGAAGATAGCGACTACAGTTGCAGTCATTACAACTTAGTAGTTGGAAAACAGGTAAAGGATACCGAACAAGGTATGGTTACGTCGTTATTTGATGAGGTCTCCGTAACTTTCCCGCAAGGTACGCTTGATTCGAGTGACGATTTTACCGTTCGTACGGTCGACATTGATGCTGACAACTATCACTTCGAGGTGTTTAACAATGTGCCTATAACGGGTCCAATTGTGGAAGTGCTGCCGCCGAAGGTATTTGGTGATACCTTGCCTCGTATTGAGATAAAGGTTTCTAAAGCTGAAATGCGGGATATGAATGTTACTCCGAGCACGTTAAAACTTTACAAGGTTGATTTTACGAATAAAAAGTTTGTTCCGCTTGATAAGGTGCTGTATGGCTATCTTGGCGCAGACGGGCACGCTGCGGTTGCCAATGGCTTTGATACGGCGAAATGTGAAAAGTGGAATGATTCTACGTGCTATCCGGGTAATGATGACCAATGGGAATACATTTTGATTTCTGGAGTAACAAAGACGTTCTCGGTCTTTGCGGCCATGGATTCAAGGCTGGCTGAAATTCCTGATTTCGGTCTAGAAATTTTGCCGGCTATTGCGACTACATCGGATCGCGATATTCGAGTAATTGGTCTGGCGAATTTCAATCTGTATGTTGATGATGATTCCCTGTGGAATGACAGTAATGATATAACTTTGGCAAAACCTCTGCTTTATGACCTGGATGCAAGCGGCATTGCCCATGTGCATCTGCCAAAGCGAGGAACCTCAACGGATACGAACTATGTATTTGTTATTGCCAAGAACGATACTGCCGAGTTGCCTTTGGCTCCTGCTGTTGCCCGTGCGTTGACTGTGCCTGCAAATTTTGCATGTCATGTTCCAGCAGACTCTGTATGGCTTGGCTTGGATAATGGGTTTATGGCTTATGGCGCAAGTTGCAATCAGCCGGGCAATGGTATTGTTTCGCTGTACTTGAACGACAGGCTTATTACGGAAATTCGTGCCGAGATTCCGGATACAATTATTTACGATGGTTCCAAAAAAATAGGTGGCTCATCCGTTGGCAAGATAAAAAAAGGTGTGTATGAGTCGACTTACTTTGGCATGTCGGTCCTTGGCAATGAAATGCAGGTGATGGGACCGAAGGTCTATACCGATTCTGCACGTCCTAGGATTTCTTCTTGGAATATTACGGATTCTGCCGATGTTCTTGATCGAATCTTTGTAGTTTCGGCGAAGGTCGAGGATTCCGAATCGGGAATTGCCAAGGTGGAGGTGCGTCCCGTGTTTGGTTCATTGCCGATGAAGAACATCTCGTTGATGCCTGATTCTAACGGGAATGTCTCTGCCAAGGTTCGTCTTAGCCGTAAGCAGTTGGCGAACTGCGTTGGGTGTAATCTTGCCATTACTATGCGTACGGAAGATTATGGCCATAACTATGAGGAAGTGAACTACGAATCGCCAAGTCTTTATCCTTATCCAAAATCTCTTGCTTTGTGGTATCCTGCAAGGGAGGGAATGGGAAAGACTGTTCGCGAAATGATTGGAACTGCTCATGATTTGAATCTGTCCATGTTTAAGCCTTGGCTTAACGATGTAGGCCTTTATTTCTATCGAGACGGAGATAAGGCTGTTGCCAGCAATAATGTAAATTTGGGAATGTCAGATTCTTATACGCTTGAAACCCGTATAAATCTTGGTTATCCGCAGGAAGAAGACTGGTTCCGTGTAATGGGCTTCTCCGGTGCTAGCCGTAATATGGATATTCAGGTCAAGGGCAAAGATTTGCGTCTTGTCGAGCAAAACCATATTTGGCTTGCCGAAAATGTGTTACCGCAAGAAAAGGCTTGGAGCCATGTGGTTGTCACGGTTGATTCTTCCAATGTCAAGTTCTATGTAGATGGAAAATTAGTAGCAACAAGACAGGCGGGAATTTCTTTGAATCGTATGTTCAATGGAAGGTTCTCAATCGGTGAAAGTTCGACTATGAAGGGCTTTGTTGGCCATATTGCTGACATTCGTATGTATCTGTCTGCGTTAAGCGATGAACAGGTTCTGGAACTGTCGAAGCCCGTTACGGATGAAGGCAAGGTATCGGAACTGATTGTTGTCAATGTAAACGATATGAATGTCGTAAATGGTTTTGACCGTCAATTTACTTGCTCGGTTGTCGGCAATAATTTCTATCGCTCGATAGCCAAGGATGCAAAACTGAATATGTCGATTAATGTCGAACAGGCTGGAAAATACAATCTGGTGCTTTATGCTCGTTCTGCAAGTTTGGAAAATGCCGAGGTGCAATTCGGAACTGGTTCAAAACAGAAGGGAATAATGCCGTTGGCTCCGGTATGGAGGGCTTATACAGTATCAAATATGGCTCTTGAACTTGTTTCGGGAATCCAGAACTTTGAGTTGATTGTGCCTGCTGGAGTTGATATCGCTGGCTTGGCCTTGACAACGGAGAATATCCCCGCATCGGATATTGCATGGAATGTGACCGATAATAACGGAATGCAAACGGGATCGTCGAATAAGGTTAAGACCTTTGTTCGCTATGAAGGTTTTGCCGATTCTTCCATGTTGCGTCCACGTATTCGTATTGTGAATACATCCGGCGAAGCAATCAATGGTTATTCAATTCGCTATTATTTCCGTGGCGAAGTACCTTCGTTAGTTCATGCTTCGGCGTTCTTCCCGCAGGATAGTTCGACACTCTCGGTCCATTCCGAAAGTAATCGGACTGGGTATGTGGAATGGCGTTTTGCCGATTCCGTGATTCAAATGAATGGGTCTCCGTTCTTTGGTGATGGTCCGCACTTTGGACTAAATAATATTGAATGGAATGGTTGGTATTCCGCAGATGACCCGTCGTTTGTTCCCAATGCGGCTAGTGACTTTGTCGAAAATAAGGGTATAATCGTTCTTGACAATGATAATAACTTGATAGGCGGTTCCTGTGCTGAAATGGAAGATGAAATTGAAGAAATTACATCTGCTCGTGTACTTGCAAGGGATGTCCGTGCAGGGATATCGACTGGTGACCCGCAAGCGAGCGAGATTTACCTGAAGGTTGAAAATACTGGTAACAAGTCTATTGTCGGATATGATGTCCGTTACTATTTCTTTGTCGAAGCTGGATTTACTCCGGTCATGGAAATTTATGGGAATGGGCTTCCACAGGGCGTGACCGCTGAAAAGTCAAATCTTGGTAATGGACGGTGGATGGTAAATCTCCATTGTGAGAATATCCTTGGGCCGGGGATGTCTTGGAATCGAGAAGGGGCGTTTACACTACATCTTCCGGATTGGCAAATGGGATGGAATGCTGGTGATGACCCTGGACATTTCGGTTTGACATCTTCCGTAGTGGAGGCGGTTGGCTTCAATGTGGTTGATTCGCTTGGTAATGTGATTTACGGTAATGAGCCAAGCTGGCCTACGGGACAATTGGTTCTGGTCGAAACGCCCAATGGGTCTGGAAACCTGGATTCTTCATATGTAGTAGATTTTGGCTATTCCGCTCCCGATGTTTCGATTCCGATTACTCGTACAGAGGACGGACTCTTGGTGACGATGAACGCGTATACCTATGTATCGCTGGATTTGGTAAATGCTGGCGGCATCCCTGTTCGTCATGTCTATACGGGAACTCTTGCTCCGGGACAGCAGTTTGTTCGTGTGGATTGGTCTGGAATCAACATGAGAAATACCTATCTAGCTTTGCGAATTAATGGAACCTTAAAGTCAACAAAACTATTGGCACTGCTATGAGGGTTGTATGAATAAGATAAAATTTCTCAAGCTAATTGCTGTTGGAACTTTGATTTGCTCCTGTGGTGATGATGAACCATCGGCTACAGGGCCGAAGTTTCCTGATTACACACCGAAATTCGGTACCGTTTTCGATGAACGTGATGGCAGAACTTACAAGACTACTGTGATTAATGGGCTTGAGTGGATGGCCGAGAACTTGAACTATGCAGTCGATAGCAGTTTCTGTTACAATGACGAACCGGCTTATTGCGAAAAATATGGACGTCTTTACAGATGGGAATCGGCCATGGCTTTGGACACTACTGCAATTAATATTCGTCAATGGACTGAAGGAAAAAAATATCAAGGTGTATGTCCGCAGGGCTGGCATTTGCCAACGAAAGATGAATTTATGTCATTAATACAGTTTACTGTTACGTGGAAACATGCTGATGATCCTGTTTTTTTAGAAGAAATAGGTTATATACATTGGTATTACCTGAAATCAAAAGACGGATGGGATAATACTAGCCCAGAGAATGATTATAATGGGGGATATTCGCGGGACTATGCAAATTATCGGATGTCTGAAATAACGAGAAATGGCTCTGATACATTTGGTTTTTCTATGCTACCTTCGGGTTGGCGTAATGACTATCAAAAATACGACAAAGAAGGTCGTTGTGCCGCCTTTTGGACTAGTGATGAACGAGAAATTTTAGGTGGTGTGGCAGATAACTATTTTGCTATTATCGCTAATTATTTTTGCTATGAATACCATGATTTTAAAAGTGTTTGGAAAGATCACCGGGTATCTGTCCGTTGTGTAAAGGACTAAAAAAGGGAAATTTTATGAAAAAAACAATAAAATTCTTTGGGCTAGGAATTGCTTTGGCGGCTGCTCAATCATTCGCCTTGGACTTGAGTACCGTATTTGAAAATCAGGCAAAATCTGCGTTTCCGGATACGTGCGAAATGCAGATTCGAACAACAGTTCTGTTGCCAAATCAAAAACCGCAATCCGTTGACATGTCTGTGATTAATGCTGGTAGCGACAAATCTGTAACGACAATTAATTCAAGTCTTATTCAGATGAAGACGATTCAAAATGGAACTCGAATGAAAGTCGTTGATTTGAAATCTGGGAAGACGCTCCCTGCCCAAAATGTTAAACAGCAAAATCCTGCCGACATTAACAAAAAGATGGGATCTCCTGAAGATTACAAGAACCCGGTCAAGGTCGGCTCTCTTTGGAAGATTGTTCCTAAGGATGCCTCAAAACCAACTCTTTACTACTCCGCCGCCAAAAAGCGGGTGATGAAGATGGTGCTTCAAGTTAATGGTGCTAATGCAGAAACCTCTTTTGAATATTGCGATAATACATGCAAGCTCCCTGGAACGCTCAAGAAGGTTGAGATAAATACCTCTCTTGCAGACGGAAATACAACTAAAGTTGTGTTGGATATTCTTGAAGCCGAACGACGAAAGGTGTTGCCACCCAAAATGTTTGATATAGAATAAAAAATGGAGCTCCGTATGGAGCCTTAATTTACATTAAAAGCTTTTGCGTTAGGGATAGTTACCCGTTAGGGCGAAGACTTGCGGGCGGTTCTTTCTTGATGTTTTTGGGAGCAAGGCTTCGTTTTAGGAGGCGAGTAACGAGCGAAGCGAAGGTGATCGCCCCTAAAATATAGCCCGACCGCACATGTATGTGCGGGAACGCCCAAGGAAGAATTTTCCCGCACGGTGCCTCTGGTCTCCAAGGTTTGTAACACGCCTGTGAGCCGTAGGCGACTCGTCTTAACGAGTCGTCGAAGGCGAGAGTGAGGCGATATCGTAGGTTCATATTTGCGAAAGAGCCGAACGGTCTCCACAGGCCCGCCTCGCAACCCGCCTCATGCTCGGTGCGAAGCTCGAAGACCTGAAGCTCAAGGACAAGAAGTTCAACCATCACGGTGCCAAGGAAGCTGTGTTCCCGTTCGACAAGTTCCCGAAGGTGGACCCGGTTCTCGGCCCCGAAATGCGCTCCACCGGCGAAGTCCTCGGCCTCTCCGACGACTACGCCCTCGCTTACTACAAGAGCCAGGAAGCCGCAGGTTCCTTCCTCCCGAACGAAGGTGCCGTGTTGATTAGCTTGTCCGACAAGGTGAACCTCTCCGAACAGGCGATTGAAATCGGTAAGGAGTTCCAGAAGCTCGGCTTCAAGATTTACGCTACCGAAGGCACAGCCAAGTTCTACGAAGCAGCCGGTGTCAAGTGCGAAGTGGTGAACAAGATTGCTGAGGGCCGCCCGAACGTTCTCGACATCATCCTGAACAAGCAGGTGAACCTCATCATCAACACGCCGTGGGCAAAGCGCGACGCCATCAAGGACGAAAGCGCCATCCGCAAGGCCGCCATCAAGTACAAGGTTCCGTACATCACGA
>JAEEGH010004004.1_pt1 | contig 38126 bp, 31 predicted proteins | sample 9134181 | NCBI WGS metagenome assembly JAEEGH01 (sample SAMN16246544, study PRJNA631951) | gut metagenome | biome: gut microbiome; feature: rumen; material: DP-attached | host: Bos | place: Iran: Karaj | collected 2018-10 | reverse complement strand
TCAGGTTTGTGTAGTTTACAAACGTAAAGGCAACACATACGGAATGATCGAACCCGAAGCATAAAATTAACTTAATACCACGAAGGCCTGCATCAAATCGGTGCAGGCCTTTTTTATGAGATAAACGTAAACAACCACTCAAAAATTTTTTTAAAATTTGTCACCTTTTCGCTTCGTCAGACGTATTTATAGTGAAAAGGTCATTCGCGAATACCTTTATACAAACAAAAGGAGTTCATAAATGAAAAGCAAAGATGTTGATTTGGAATCAGTCATCGACAGATACAGCGATATGCTTTATAAAATCTGTTTTCTGATTCTGAAAAACGAACAGGATACAAAGGATGTGCTACAGGAGACTTTTCTGATTTATTATACAAAGCAACCTGAGTTTGAGAGTGAAGAGCACAAAAAAGCATGGCTCATAAAAGTGTCTCAAAATAAATGTAAAGAATTTTTAAGATTTCACAAAAGACATGCAGCAATACCTTTGGAAGATATGGAAGAGACTTTAGTCATCACGGACGGTTTAAGCGGAAACGACAAGGAAATCTTATCACTTGTCTGGGATCTGGACTACAAACTTAAGTCCGTAGTTATTCTCTTTTATATCGAAGGCTACACCGTAAAAGAAGTGGCAGAAATCCTTAAGACCACACCTTCCGCGGTGAAGAAAAGATTACAGCGCGCCAGAGAAAAGCTCAGCGTAAAGTACAAAGGAGAGGTTGTTTATGGAAAATAAGATAAATAAAGATCTGATTTCCAATATCGAAATCAGTGATGACATGAAAAGATCTATATACAGAAACTGCATTAAGGGCAGAAGAACCGCAGATTTCAGATTTAAGTATGCAACAGTTCTTACCGCACTTATCATTGTCGCAGTTTTCGGAGTCTTCAGTATCGGCGCCAGTGCAGCTATTTTAGGATTCAGGGCAAGACTTGCGAATATGGATGAAGAAGAATATCAGGGTTATCAGACCGAAGTTGACAACGATGTATTTATCAGCACCGACGAAGGATTTTCAAGAAGCCTGACCGATTCGGAGATTTTAAGATCCATCAAGCTTGAAAGAGAATATTACGACAACGGAGTGTTCCCCGAAAAGAGTATGGCTCACTATGAAACTAAGAGTGAGATGAAAGACGGCGAACTTGCATACATTACTGAAAACAATATCGTATATCTTCCCGAAGACGAAATGAGCGACGAACAGCTCCTCGAATACATCGATCACGATGCCAAGAAGAGATATGTAAACGTTCAGGGACTTAAAGAAGAAGGCATTGAGCCCGGCGTAAATATGGCACTTGAATCAACCCCCATAAAAGAGGGCAGCAAAGATGCAAAGGCTAAGGCACAGGCCGACAAGTATTTAAAAGAGTTTTACGGTGTAACTACAGACGATTCATGGATTGTACTCGTGGACAGATTTGAGAATGTCGGAATCCAGAGCGGTGCAGAAGTTACAATATACGACATTGATTATTTCAGACTAGGACTCGGATATGCAACTTCCTACACATTAAGAATTATTGAAGATGATATGTCTTTAATGATGATTGCCGAAAACGGATATGAAAATTTCAACGGCGTTAAACAATACACATTTGACGAGGCAAAAGCCAAAGAAGCGGAAGGCCGGGCTTTTGTACAAGATTATCTTTCAAAGAACTTCGGCTACGGCGAACCCAACAAGGTTATAGCTGATTCTGAAAGATACAGCGATGACGGAAAAACTACTTCCTGCATAGATTATGAATTTGACTTCGACGACACCACAGTTTATGTATGCTACAGGATAGAAGATCAAAGAATAATCTGCTATTGCAAATTGTAGTATCCCCTTCGGGGGCGGTTCCCGAAAAAATAGAAACCTTTAAACAATAAAAAAATATACTAACATAAAATAAACCAAACATAGATAAAAACAAAATCGTCCCACAAAACCCGGAAGGAACCGCCCCTTTCGGGCTTTTAATAATGTTTATGCGGCTTCGTTACTTACGGTATACAATGCATGGAAGAAGCCTTTATTATCAATCAGATCTTCAAACTTTCCGACCTCTTCTACACGGCCGTCGCGAAGTACGATGATTTCGTCATATCTTTTTAACAGTGCCTCGTCCAAAGCATGAGTTACAACGATTCTTGTCATGCCTTCAAGATCGAGGATTTCGTTTGAAACTTCAAATGCCGTTTTTGCATCGAGTGCGGCGGTTACTTCATCAGCCAGGAGTACGGAAGACTTTCTTAAAAGACTTCTTGCAATGGAGATTCTCTGCTTTTCGCCGCCCGATAAATTCTTTCCGTTCTCGCCGCAGTTATATGAATTGCCATGTTCTGCGATAAGCTTTGAAAGATGTGCTTTGGCAACGGCTTCGTTTATTTTTGTTTTGGGGAATTCCTTAAACATAGTAATATTGTCTTCAATTGTGGAATTGAATAAAAATACATTCTGTCCGATAACCGATATGTTTTCATATAGCGATTCTGCGCTAACACTGTTTATATCTTTGCCATCGATATAAATTTTTCCGGTGCGGTTATTTCCTCCTGTAGAGAGTAAAAGATTTAAAAGTGTGGATTTTCCGCTTCCGCTACCGCCGACTATCGCATAAGATTTTCCGGCTTTAAATTCAAGAGAAATATTGTGAAGGATTTCTTTGTTTTCCTCGTAGGAAAAAGATACGTCCTCGAGTCTTATGCTTTCATTGATTCCGTTTAATTCGCTCTTAATATCTTCATCCCTGTTTTTCTCAAGTTCAAAAGCGAGTTTTCCCATCAGTGCGTTTGCGGCTTTTTTCTTGGCTAGTATCATGGGAATATTTGCAACAGGTGCAATCATATAATTCATAAGCTGAACGAATACGATTACCATACCGGGTGTTAAGGCTCTGCCTGATAAAGCGATGGCTGCGCCTGCAAAGAATACGCCGAGCTGGGCGAGTATTCCGCACATACCGCCGATTGAACCTATCACATGTGTGATCTTTCTCATTCTGCTTTTGTTTTCTTCAAGTTCGGCATCAGTTTTTGAAAAAAGATCACTTACTTCATTTTCTGCCTTAAAGCTTTTTACCACGAAAAAACCTTTAAGAAAATCTGAGAGTGAAGAAGTAAAACTGCTGTTGCAGTCCGATACTTTCTTTTGTATCGGAGCGGCTTTCTGACCGGTCAGAACAGATGCAAAAAGTGGCAGGAGGGTTAGACCGACAGAGATTAGAGTCAAAAGAGGAGAGTAATAAAGCATCAGCGCCATTGAAAGTATAAAAGAAACGCTGTGTGTAATAAGCTCGGGAATCTTTTCAAGGTATTCGGTTTCTATTGTTACTGCGTCATTGCTTAAAGCCGAGAGGTAAAGCGAAGTATCTTCTTTTCTGAAGGAAGAGATATCTTTTCCGGTTAGCTCTTTGAAAGCAAATTCTTTGTATTGTCTCATGGCCTTTTTCATAAATCCCGGCCAGGCATAGTATTTTATGATAATTACTGTAATGAATGCAAAAAAGAAAAATAAGCTTATAAAAAATAACTGCTTAAAAGAAAACAGCTCATTTTTGCCCGAAGCCACATCCACGAGCTGCTGCATGAGCCAGGAAACGGCGATATTTAAGAATGCGGTTATTAATGCAGCCAGGTTCATAAAAACAAACGCAGTCTTATTTTTATAAAAGAACTTATTATTTAATGATTTGTAAATTGTATTGTTCTTCATTTTAAACTCCTTTCGTATTTCGAAAAATGCGTAAAAAAAGAAAACCATACATAATTCTTCACTGAATTATTATGAAAATTACTTTTCTGTTTGGTATTTATGAAATGGTTTTCGAATAGTTTTTCTTAATGATTTCTTTTATGATTTTCCGCTCTTTACCTTCTCATAAATATCCTTAAATTTTCTATTGTTCGCATCTTTAATGAATTTTTCGATTGCTCCGACTGCAGTATCGCCTAACGTATCGTATCCCATATAGGTTTTATCAAATTTAATAAACTTAAGATTGTTTGCGGAATAATCGGGCGATGCATCAAAAGCTTTTGCGGACTTGATTGCTTTTTTCAGTACTTTTTTGCATTCGGACATATCGGATTCCAGGTATGAATAAGCATTTATCGTATAAAAGAGTGAAAGTATTTTATCAAGATAAAAGACCTTGTTATCTTTTCTGAGTATTTCCATATATGTGATGACCAGAAGTGTGATATCCCTTAAATCTTCCATGGAATTTCTTGACATATATATGGGTATGTAACCCGTGCATATCTTTAACAATGTTGCCAGATTGTCGGTCAAAGCCCAGGAAAGATAGCCTTCGGCTTCATTCATATCGCCGATGATTCCGGAAAGAATAGTACCTATCAATGCGTGATTAACACGGGCCGGATTGTATTCTTTAAAAATTTTTAAAGCTTTTTTATGATTACCGAGGAAATCATGCGAACTTGCGATGTAATACCAAATTACGGATTCGTTTATTTCGGGATCCGTATTCTGTGAAAGAAGAGGAATGCATTTCTCATAATATTCAATAGCCTTGTTGAAAAGTTCCCTGTCATTTTTTACGATTCCGAAATTGAAATATAAGCCTGCAGCTTTGTAAATTATCTCAAAGTTATTCGGATATTTTTTAACGGCTATATCTGCTACTTCCAGACCTGCTTCATCTTTGGAATCGCCGTAATCCTTTAATCTGGCAACCATTGTGGAAAGGCTGTTGTTCTCTATTTCGTATCCGAGCAATACATCTACGGATACTTCGAAAAATGATGCCATTTTGATAAGCATTGAAAGTTCGGGTGCACAGATCCCGGCTTCCCACTTGTGAACCGCTCCAATTGTTACACCCAAAACCTCAGCCAGTTTTTCCTGCGTAAGATTTAAACGCTTTCTGTTATTTTTTATATTTTCTCCGAGAAGAATCTTCATTTCTTTTCCTCCTTCGTTTGTTTGCAAATTCAGTATAACCTTTTGTCTTTTATGAGTGAATACACCAACTATACCATTTGGACAAAAATAATTATACCAACAGTATAGCACATTATTTAAGAAACAGTTAAGAAATGCACAAGATACAGATTAAGACTTCTAAACTTCTTTTTGGTAAATTAAGATTGCAGGACGAAAGAAATGCGAGGAATAGAAAAGAAAGTTAATCATAAAAGAAAAGAGGGACTTAAAATGAGTATCTTAAAGAAAAAAACAATGGCAATCATCGGAGGCGCACTTGCAATCGTTGTGGCTACAGGCAGCATCGCTTCGATATATGCGAAGGCAGCAGTTAAGGTAAGCTCATATACAATTGCCAAATCCGATATGCAGCAGGTAATTGAATTAAACGGAACAGTTCAAAGCAACGATTCGGACATGTTTTTTGCAGATGCGAATCTTAAAGTCGACAAAGTATATTTTAAAGTCGGCGACGAAGTAAAGAAGGGCGATCTTCTTGTTTCCTTTGACAAGGCTGATATTGATAATCAGATAGCACTCTTAAAATTGGATGCCGAGGCAAAGGAAGGAAGTTACAATAATGCACTTCAGGTTTCCGACAAGTATTCGGCACTTTATTCTGAGGCAACAAGAAACTTAGGTGTTTTAAACAAGCAGATAGCCGATACAGAAGAAGCAATTATAAATAAGCAGGCAGAGATTAACAAGAGATGTTCGGATCTTGCTTATGACGGAGCTAAAATCCAGGTTGCAATCGTAGAAAATACGGCAGATGCGGATAAGTCAAAAGAATATCAGAAACAGTTATACAACAATGCATATATTCAAAACTACGACAGCGAACTGGTAAGACTTCAGGAAGAACTTGGAAGATTAAATACACAGCTTGCAGATTTTAAGGAATATAAAGCAGAAATGACTTCACAGAAAGCATCAAGTTATCCCGGAGTTTTAACAGAAGGCGGTAAGGCTGAACTTGAAGCCAACAAAGCGGCAGCAGATCTTGCAAATACAAATGAAATTGAAAAACTTGAAGCTGCAAAAAAAGGTATTGTGGCTAATTTTAACGGAATTATTACCGATGTATATGCAGAAGAGGGAAGTATCGTGAGTCTCGGAACCCCTATTATCAGTGTGGATTCTTCCGAAGATATATGCGTCAAATGTTATGCAAACAAATATGATATAATGAATATCGCTGAAGGCCAGAATGCAAGCTTCAACATTTTAAGTAAGGATTACAGCGGAAAGGTAACAAGAATCGAAAAAATCGCAGGTCTTAACACAGCAGCATCAACAGGTGTAGGCGTTGATGTCGCTATAGATAATCCCGAAGACTTAATCCTCGGACTTGAAGTAAAAGCAAAGCTTAACACAGCATCCCTTACAGACATCGTAACCGTTCCCAAGAGCGCACTTGTAAACGAAGACAATAATTATTTCGTATTCGTATCAAACAGTGACAAAAAGGCTGTTAAGACAAGCGTTGAAATCGGAATTCAGAATGATGATTACGCAGAAGTTTTATCGGGCGTAAAAGAAGGCGACATCGTAGTATGGAGTGATTCAAAAGAATTAAGCGACGGAGATGAAATCCGCTTCTAATCATAGAAAAGCAGGTAATAACAATGGATGGTAAACAGACAGTAATAAGTGCAAAAAATTTATCAAAGACATTTTCCAACGAATCGGTTCAGCAGCATGTATTAAAGAACTTAAATCTCTCAATCTACAAGGGTGATTTTACGGTAATAATGGGTAACTCCGGTTCGGGAAAAAGTACACTTCTTTATGCATTGTCCGGTATGGACCGCCCGAGTATCGGAACGGTCAGCTACTACGTAAATGAAGGCAAAAAAGATACATTATCGGAGATAGAAATATCACAGTACAACAATGACAGACTCGCCAAATTCAGAAGAGATCATGTAGGATTTGTATTCCAGCAGAATTACTTAAATGACAGTATGAGTGCTCTGGATAATATCCTTGTGTGCGGTCTTTTAAAAAGTACTGATAAAAGAAGTCTTACCAAAAGAGCAAAAGAACTTCTTGAAAAAGTTGAAATCACCGAGCGTGATTATAAGAAGTTTCCCACACAGTTATCGGGCGGCCAGCAGCAGAGAATTGCTGTTGTAAGAGGTGTCATCAATGCACCTGAAGTTTTATTCGCAGATGAGCCCACAGGTGCCTTAAACTCTCAGAATACGGAAAACGTTCTAGATATTTTATCAGACCTTAATGCAACCGGACAGAGCATTGTAATGGTTACACATACCTTCAAGGCAGCAGAGAGAGGAAACAGAATCATCTATCTTGCGGACGGTATTATCTCCGATGAGATTTACTTAGGCGAATACCTGGGTGATTACAAAGACGAGAGCAATCCTAATATCGAAGAAGCAAGGGAGAGACACAACAGACTTAAAATCTTCCTTCAGAATATGGGGTGGTAATATGTATCGTTATTTCTTTATAGCCAAAAACAATATGAAGAAGCAAAAAGGCGATATGATTACTTTCTTCATTATGACGTTTATTGCTTCTTTTATGATTTATCTATGCCTTAATCTTTTAGTCGGTACCATCAGGGTAATAGATACCAACAAAGAGAAGATTAAAGGCGCGGATATTCTTATCATGAAATCCGTAGAGCCTCTCAGCGATTTTAAACTCGAGGAACTGATAGAGGGGAACGACAACCTTACGAATCTTTACAAGGACAGATATCTTTCGGTACCTCAGGCAAAATATCGTAAAAAAGGTGTTGAAAACTGGTCAAACTATGTATTCTATCTTTTCTCGTATGAAGATGAGAGAACTATTCAGACAAGCAGCATAGATACATCTTCATTTTCGGGAAATGATATTGTTCTTCCGATATCGATGTCAACAACATTTGCAGTCGGAGACAGAATAGAATTAAAAGTCGGAGAGAATATATACGAGTTTAAAGTTGCAGGCTTTAACGAGGATTTTATAATCTGTTCGTCAATGAACTTCAGTGTTTACAAATGTTTTATGTCCGATAAAATGTTTGAACAGATTCTTTTTGAAAACCGCAATTTGGTGGAAGAAAGCCAGAGTTTTAATACAAATTTGTCCCAAAAGGCGATTAAAAACAAAGTTGCCGAGGAAGAGATAATCGAAGACTTATACAATGATTTGAATATATGGATGATATCTTATAAAAAGACACATCCGCAAGCAGATCTGGGATGCAATATGAACTTTATTCCGGAAAGCATGATGAAAACCGCCAATATGATTCTGCCGGATATTTTTATCAGTATAATTTTGGTGTTTGCGTTTGTGGTTTTAGCGATAGCATTTGTTGTAATAGACTTCTCGATTAAGAACTTTATTATGAACAATATGAAGAATACGGGAATTATGGAGGCAAGCGGATATACCGTAAAAGAAATGACACTCATACTTGTGGTTCAGCTTCTTCTGGTATCCGGTATAGGAAGTATCCTGGGGGCCTTAGTCGGAGCAATTCTTCAGGGTAAGATTGGGTTTATAATGCTTTATCTGTTGGGACTTTCGTGGAATCAGCCTTCAGACAAGCTGCTCTTAATAGGTGTGGTAGCAGGAATATGTATTTTGGTCTGTTTGTTTACCGTTTTCCTTGGAAGAGAATATAAGAAAACCAGTGTTCTTGAAGCTTTAAGAGGAGGAATTAACAATCACAGTTACAGGAAGAATTTCTTTCCTTTTGACAAAAGTTCGCTTCCGGTATTTTTAAATATCGCCATGAAAGAAACTTTTGGAAAATTCAAATCTCAAATAGGTGTTATAGCAATAACGGCTGTTCTTGCATTTTCCGCGGCTATGGGCTTTGGAATATATGAGAATTTGGGCAGAGATGTTGATTCACTGCTTAGAATAGCCGGCACGGAACTTCCGAATGCGGATGTTACAGGCGATAAGAATATGGCTGAAACAATCAGGAATTTTGAGTGTGTTGACAGAGTTTCTTACGAAGTATGGACCGGATATGATTTAAAGTCCGGTAATAAAACCAAATCTGTGACCGCCAGAGTTATGCAGGATACTGCAGGCATGCGTGATGATTACGTAGTGGAAGGAAGATGGCCCAAGTATGAAAATGAAGTTGCTGTGGGAACCATGCTTGCCAACAATATGGAAATTGAGATTGGTGATTCCGTTACCGTCAAAAACGGCGAAGAGAGCGCTTCTTTCATTGTAACCGGTTTCGTTCAGACCTTTAACAACATGGGTCAGATGAGTTATTTGACGGAAGAAGGATACGGAAGAGTCGGCGGTTCGATGCCTATAGGTTCGATACAAATCTATCTGAAAAAAGGATATACATTCGATGATTTAAACAAAGAATTTAAAGATGTTTATCCCGATTCGGAATTAATCGATGATGTCGAAGCTAACGGCGGACTCTTTACAATGCTTAAAGTATCCATGCAGGCGATTCTTGCAATTATAATGTTTGTCACGGCTTTTATTGTGGCACTGTCCGAAGCATTGATTATACGTACCAAGATTACAAAGGACTGGAGAAATCTGGGTGTTTTCAAAGCACTCGGATTTTCATCCAAAGAACTTATCCTGCAGGTAATGTTTTCCAATATACCAGCGATAATGCTCGGTATTGCGTTAGGTCTTGTTGCGATAACATTCCTTGGCGATAAATTAATGCTTTTAATGTTTGCCATATTCGGTTTCAGGAAAGTACCGTTTTCACTTTCGGCGGTTGCATACATCTCGGTAGTATTGGTAATCACGGGTGTTGCGTTGTTAGTATCATACATTAACGGAACCAGAATCAAGAAACTTGAACCCGTAAAGATGATTACGGAAGAATAATAAACTCACACGCCCGAAGGGAAACTTTCGGGCGTAATAGCATTTGCGTACAATGTTGACAAAGTGTACACTTTGTACATATAATTAAATCAGATAAAACATAAGCTCATAAAAGGAGGTTTATCATGGATTTATTAAATGCTACAGATGTACGCAAAAACTGGTCTGTTACCCTTGACAATGTGGCACACGAAAAGCCTGCATATATAAAAAGAACACATGACAATGTTGCTATTTTCAGCATAAATACTCTCAATATGATTCTGGCAGGCTATCATTTTAATGCAAAGAAATTTAAGGAAGAGGATGGCTCAGTTACATTAAGCGCTGTTGATTTAGACATCGTCGTAAACGAAGCAGATGAAAAGACCGCAAAGCTCAGACTCGCTGAATACATCAAAGAATATGCAGAGGAATTTTATTCAGACTATGCCTACTGGAGCAAAGCGCCCAACAGACAGTCGCATATTCCATATGTATTCAAGGCTCTTACACTAGACACAGAATCTGTCATGGAGGATATCGTATGCCGAAATGGAAAGAGAGGTTAGTATGCACTACAATTGTTTAATAGTAGATGATGAAGAAGAATTATCAAAAATGACTGCCGAATACTTCAATATGTTTGATGTGTCTACGGCTGTAGTTTCAAGCAAGGCAGAATGTTTTGATTTTCTTCAGAAAAATGATGTCGATCTCATATTGCTTGATATAAATTTAGGCGACGGAACAGGATTTGAAGTATGCAAGAAATTGAGAGAAGAAATGCAGCTTCCGATTCTTTTTATAAGCGCTCGTCAAAGTGATGATGATGTTCTCGTGGCGCTTTCGTGCGGTGGAGACGATTACGTGAAAAAGCCTTACAATCTGTCGGTTCTTTTAGCCAAGGTTAAGGTAAATCTTAAAAGACTCGAGCAGATGAATCCCACCATAAAAGAAACAAAAAGCGAAGACAAAGAAAGCGAAATCCTAACCCTTGATGCATCCACACTTTCGGCTCTTTTAGACGGAAAACGAATTCAGTTAAAGGCCAAAGAATTTGCACTTCTTGACTGCCTTTACAGACATAAAAATACGATTGTGAAAAAAGAAGTTCTCTTTGACGAAGTCTGGGGAGATGCATTCTTTTCGGACAGTACGCTGAATGTTCATATCAGAAAATTAAGAGAAAAACTCGAGGATAATCCCAACGAGCCCAAGCTTATTAAGACAGTCTGGGGCACAGGTTATTATCTTGAGATGAAGTAATAAGGGCGCGTTTAATGAAACAGTTATTCAGAATAGGTTTAGTCTTCACTCTTATAATGGTTCTCGCACTGGGTATTTTTATTATTTTCAATTCAGAGAATCATTTTGAGTCAAGGGATATTATCCATTACAACGAACAACTTCATATTATCGAAGAAGCTTTGGAAAACGGCGAGAAAGATACCAATCTCGAAAACAAGTATAAATGCCACATCATTTACGCCAAGGAAATCGAAGACGAAGAACTCTCGCATTTGTACAAAAACAACGCACTTGTACTCGACCTTACGGTTAACGGAGAGTATGTCGGCAAAGTTGCGTGGGATGACAACCGAAACAATTTCGACAAGATTAAAAGAGGTTTTTTCGGCGGTTCGGTTTATCTTTGGGTAATAATGCTTATAAGCGGTTATATCCTGCTTATCCTTTATTACACTTCTTTTGTTAAGCCCGTAAAAGAACTGCAAAAATTCTCCGTGGAAATTGCCAAGGGAAACCTGGATGAGGCCCTTCCAATCAGAAAAGATAATCTGTTCGGCAGTTTCGTCGAGGCGTTCGACCAGATGAGAGAAGAACTCAGGGATTCCCGCAAGAGAGAAGTAAAAGCCGAAATAGCCAGAAAAGAAATGGTAACCGACTTAAGCCACGATATTAAGACACCTATATCGGTTATCAAGGTTGCCTGCGAAGTATTGGAGGCTAAGGCCGGCAAGAAATTAAGCGAAAGCGAAAACAATGAAGAAGAAAAGAAGGAAATCGAGTATACTCTCGAAAAGGTATCAACTATCTCTCAGAAAGCGGATTTAATCAGTTCTCTGATGACAAACGTGATGCATTCGACGCTTGATGACATCGATAAAATATCGGTTAATCCCGTTGAGACCGATTCAAGAATCATAAAAGATTTCTTCGTCAATCTTAAGAACTACGGCAACATCATCATCGAAAACGAAGTTCCTGCCGGCATAGTTTATATGGACAGACTTCGTATGGAGCAGGTAATCGACAACGTGGTCGGCAATTCGCATAAGTACGCAGGCACCGATATCAGAGTAAGTTTTTCCGAGACCTCAGCACTCTCATCCGACGGTGAAAGCAAAGAGGATTTTATCCGAATCACAATAAAAGACAGCGGAAAAGGCGTAAAAGAAGACGAACTTTCACTTATTACTCAAAAGTATTTCAGAGGCAGCAATTCAAAAGAAACTTCAGGCTACGGACTCGGTATGTATCTTGTCAAAAGATATATGGAATTGCAACTTGGCGGTATGGAGTATTATAACGATGACGGATTCACGGTACAGCTTCTTTTAAAGAAGGTGTAGACCGGTGCCCGGCTCACGAAGTATGCCCGGCTCCACAGATAAATACCTTGATAGATTAGCCGTATTTTAGTATAATTTATGCGTATGGGTTATACTAAAAATTATGAAACAAGAGGTATATGAATATGGACGAAATGAATGCGAATGCTAATGTTTCACAGGCTTCGACCCTAAAAGAAACCGACAAGAAATGTCCTCAGTGTGGCGGTGTAATGGATTTTGATCCCAACATCGGCGGAATGGCATGTCCTTACTGCGGATATGAAGAGGAAATTGTAAAAGAAGCAGCCAGTGCGGCAGAGCTTGATTTCGAATCGGCCGAAAAGACCGAAAACTGTGACTGGGGTGCACAGAAAAAACAGATTATATGTAAGAGTTGTGGCGCAGAGACCATTTATGATGCTCTCGATGTCGCAAGTGAATGTCCTTACTGCGGTTCCAACCAGGTAATGGAAGCAGCCGATGAGAACACACTTGCTCCCGGCGGTGTAGTTCCTTTCGCAATTACAAACGAGCAGGCAAGTGCTAACTTCAAGCAGTGGATTGGCAAGAAATTCTTCTGTCCCAAGCTTGCAAAGCAGTCGGCACAGCCCGATGCTTTTACGGGAATTTATCTTCCTTACTGGACATTCGATACAGATACAACTTCAAGATACTCAGGTAGATACGGTATCGACAGAACAGAAAGATACAAAGATTCCGACGGTAATGTACAGGAAAAGACAGTTACCGACTGGCATCGTACATCAGGTATCTTTAAACTTGCTATTGACGATGAACTCGTACAGGGCAGTGAACGTCACGACAGCGCAATGCTTAAAGGTCTCGAGCCTTTCGAAACAGAGAAGAATGTTCCTTACAAGCCCGAATATGTTGCAGGCTTCGCAGCAGAGAGATATTCGGTAGGTCTTAAGGCTGCATGGGAAAAAGCAAAGGCATCCATCTCCGGTAAGATTAAGAGCAAAATCACCAATAAAATCAGAGATGATTACAATGCTGACCACGTAAAAGACGTAAAAGTATCCACCAAGTTTGAAAAGATTACCTACAAATATCTGATGCTTCCTATCTGGTGCTCATCATTTAAGTATCAGGACAAGGTATATCAGTTCATGGTAAACGGCCAGACCGGTAAGGTTTACGGCAAGACACCTGTTTCGGTTGGAAAGATTATCCTTGTTATCGCTATAGTTCTTCTTGTTATATTACTTTTCCTTTGCTGCTTTGGCGGTATTGGTTCAATCCAGGATATAGCAAACAACTTTAGCAACTAATATTTCTCATAAAAAAATCAGGCTTCGGATTTAAGTCCGAAGCCTTTTTTATTGCCGTGAATTAATTGCAAATTTTTAATGCTCACATTTAAGGAATTTTGCACTGTATGCCGGCAGATGAGTTCCGCCTCCGAAGTCGAAGTTTTTGCCTGTTATTAAATCAACCGCCATACCGCAACCGACATCGAAATGAGCGGTATAATCGTTCTCATCACAGTTGATGCATACAAGAACTCTTTCGTGTTCGCTCTTTCTTTCGAAGATACACTGTCTGTTTGTAAGCACTACCGAACGCATGCCGCCATAGTTAAGTGCTTCGCTGCCTTTCTTTGCGTTAGCAAGCTTTGAAATAAAGTCTGTCAACTCGTTCCATTCAGGCTTATCAAAACTTACACGAAGTGCGGGATCGCCCTGTGACTTGTCAGCCTTCGTTCCCCATTCGGAGCCGTAGTAAACGCAGGGGATTCCCGGCATTCCAAACACCATTGCATATACGAGCGGAAGATGATTGGGATTTTGAATAAGTGTAGCGATTCTTGATACATCGTGATTGTCCGCAAAGCTTAAAAGATGCGCACCTCTTGCAACGCACCAGTCTTCGGGACCAAAGAGACGTAACAGTGAATGAACGATTTCAAACATATTGTTGGAGTTAAACGCCGAATGAATTCCTTTGTAGCACTGATAGTTTGTCAGCGAGTGAATACCCATTTCATTAAGCATTCTGCCGTATTCACCGTGAAGTACTTCGCCTACGAGGAAGAAATCTGCCTTTTTGGAGTCACAGAAGCCTCTAAGACGATTTAAAAAGCCTCGGTCCAGACAATATGCCACGTCCAGACGAATACCGTCGATATCGAACTCATTTATCCATCCTTCAACAGCAGAGAAGATATGGTTGATAACATCTTCGTTGTGAAGATTTAATTTTACGAGGTCATAATTGCCTTCCCAGCCTTCGTACCAGAGTCCGTCGTTATAATTTGAATTGCCGTCGAAAGCAATCCGGTTAAACCATGAAACGTATGGTGAATTCTCTCTGTTCTTAAGCACGTCCTGAAAAGCCCAGAAGCCACGGCCGACGTGATTGAATACACCGTCTAAAACAACCTTTATTCCTTCTTTGTGAAGATTGTTGACAACTTCTGCGAAATCTTCATTTGTTCCGAGCCTGCAGTCGATCTTTGTATAGTCTCTTGTATTGTATCCGTGAGTGTCGGATTCGAATACCGGAGAGAAATAAATTGCATTGGCTCCTAATTTTTTAATGTGTGGAATCCAGTCATTTACCTTAAGAATTCTGTGATTTAATACGCCGTCATTCTCAAACGGAGCCCCGCAGAATCCCAAGGGATAAATTTGATAAAATACAGACTCGTAAGCCCACATATTGTGTTACCTCCTATATTAACCGTCGCAGTCAACGAACATATTTGCGACGAAAGTGTGTTTATGAAAAAAGTTATCAAATATATTATGTTGATAAAAAATGCCCATAAATAAGGGAAAAAGCCACTTTTTACACAAAGTTATCAACAGTTTTATGTAAATACGCAAAGTTATCAACATTGCTTGTCTTTTTTAGTCAACTTACTTTTGAAGACATAACAAAGTATTATGGCAACCACAAGATATGCAAAGCATATCGCAATTCCGGGAATTGAATAAACTACATTATTTATATATTCAAACTCGTAGCAGAGGTTGGAAACAAGGTTTGCAGCCATGTGAAAGAGTAGCGCATATAAGAAACTTCCGCCCGCATCCATACAGAGGCAGATGGTAAATCCCATGAATACTGCATAAATGCCCTGCATGAGATTTCCGTGATAAAGCGCGAAGAAAAATGCTGATCCGAGAGCGGCTATCGGAAAGATAACTACTTTTCTTAAGCGGTAGAATACCACGCCCCTGAAAAGCATTTCCTCCGCAAAGGGTCCAATCAGCACATAAGCTGTTATTCTTAAATAAAAAGGAATACCGTAAAAGGAATCGTTATCCTGGACTATATATTTGCTGCCGAAGATTTCCCACGGAATTTTCGAAAACAGAAAATTAAAGACTACGGTCAGCGAATAAGCCAGTAATATTACAAATAATATATACGGTAAGATATATTTCTTATTTATTAAACATGTCTTGGGATTATAAAAAAGAGCGCCTCTTTCGTCCTTCGTTATCGTAAAAAACGAAGCAACGGCGGCGACTAAAGAAGACATTGAACCTATAAAAGTATTACTGTAATGAAAAAATCCCGAAAGTGAGTAAAGAATAGCTATCGAAAGCAGATATGAAACAATATATACTGCTATTCCGACAAGAATTTTAACCGGTATTTTTCTGTTGGGGGTCATTTCTTTTTTCATATTTTACCACTCGGTTGATTTTAGCTTAACATATTATATATATCAAAGAGATTTAAGTCAATTTTATGGACTTTAAGTGTTGATTATGCTACAATTAAAACCGTCAGAAAACATGACGTACAAATTATAGGAGGGAACTATAAATGGGATTTATTAAACAAGTAGCTGCTGAAATTGGTCAGGAAGCAAAAGCTGCAGGCAAAAACATGTTTGGCAACCTTATGGGAGCAGCAAGAAATACTGTTGAAGATCAGTATCTTGAGTACTTCTACTGTGATGCATTCGCTGACGGAGTTCTCGCAGTAAAAGGTAAAAAAAGAAATCAAAAAGGTGTTAATAAAGGTAACGATAATGTAATCAGCAACGGTTCAATCGTTGAAGTAAATGCCGGACAGGCTGCTTTGATTATTGACGAAGGCAAAGTTGCAGATTTCTGCGCAGAGCCCGGACAGTACGTATATGATTCATCTACCGAGCCTTCAATCATCGGCGGACTTTTAACAGGTAAGTTTGGACAGAGCGTCGTTGATACATTCAAGGAAGTTGGTAAGCGTTGGGCATTCGGACAGGAAATTCCCAAAACACAGAGAGTTTACTACATCAATACTATTGAAGTTAGAAACAACCTCTGGGGAACAAGCAATCCTATTCCTTTCTTCATCGCAGACCAGGTAACAGGATTCCAGGGTGATATTTCACTTATCGCTAACGGTGAATATACATTCCACATTTCGGATCCTATCCGTTTCTACGCATTCATCGCAGCAAACTTTGCAGGCGATTCATACAATAAGAAAGAACTTCAGAGCATTATGAGATCTGACTTTATGACAGCTCTTCAGCCTGCTCTCGGTGCACTTTCAGATTACGGCGTAGGTATCAGATATTCAGCTATTACCACAAAGACTGACATCCTCGTTCAAAAGCTTAACGAAAAGCTTTCCGAAAAATGGGGCAAGATGCGTGGTATGGAAGTCATTGATGTAACATTCAATACATTAAAGGCTACCGAAGAAGACGAAGCTAGAATTAAACAGTTCCAGGATACAGCAGTTTACACAAACGTAAACATGGCAGCAGCTCGTATGACAACAGCTACAGCAAACGCTATGGAAAATGCAGCAGCAAACGAATCTACAGGTCCTATGATGGCATTTGCAGGACTTAACATGGCACAGAACGCAGGCGGCGGAATGAACGCAGGAAACCTCTTCGCTATGGGTCAGCAGCAACAGCAGCAGCAGGCAGCAGCTCCTCAGGCAGCACCTATCCTCGGATGGAAGTGTTCATGCGGTAAGGACGGCAACACAGGCAAGTTCTGTGCAGAGTGCGGAGCTAAGAAACCTGATGCAGCAGGCTGGACATGTTCATGCGGTGCAGTTAACCAGGGCAAGTTCTGTGCTGAGTGTGGTGCTAAAAAGCCCGAAGGCGCACCTTTATATAAGTGTGACAAGTGTGGATGGGAACCCGAAGATCCTATGAATCCTCCTAAATTCTGTCCTGAATGCGGAGATATCTTCGATGAGAACGACATCCAGTAATCCTAGTGATTAAACAAAAATAAGTTATATGCGAATAGCCGGGCTCGCATGAGTCCGGCATTCGTTATAAAATAATATTCTTTTAGGAGAAATAATATGTCAAATTACGGAAGTAGTGCATCGGATGCTTTATCCGCCATTTTTGTATCATCATTCTTTATTGTATATTTAATTTTCTTTTTGGTATTTGTCGTGATTATGCTTGCGTTTGTAGCATTCGTAATTATCTGCAACTGGAAGCTTTTCGAAAAGGCAGGAGAGCCCGGCTGGAAAGCAATTATTCCGTTCTATAACTATTATACGATGGCAGATTTTTCACTTACCAAACCTACATCGCTGGTAATATTCATTATGTTTACAGCAGCTATGGTACTTTCGCCCTGCTCGGGTATCCCCTGGGTTGCATTAATTGTTGCACCGATAGTATGGCTTGTAATTACGGTTGCCAACGGCGTAATGAATTTCGGTATTGCCAAAGCTTTCGGCAGAGATGTAGGAATCTGTGTATGCTGTATTTTCTTTGCACCTGTTGTAAGAGCAATTCTTGCATTCTCAAAGAACATTGAATACACAGGCGACAAGCTTACAATTTTCCCTTCTTCTAATAACTAAAACAGAGAAATTAAAGCATCAAAAAAACTTCCGTGAAAACGGAAGTTTTTTTATGTTTGGAATTAAATTAACGCTGTTGAGAAATATCTTTCTGCTCTGTCCGGAAGAACTGTTGCGATAACTTTGTCTTTACCGTACTTCTCAGCCATCTGCATTGCTGTCCAGACATTTGCGCCTGCGCTGGTGCCGACCAAAAGGCCCTGAACATGTGCGAGGCTTCTTGCTGTATTGATGGCGTCGTCATCGGTTACCGTTACAATGTCGGTAATGATTGATGTATCGAGAATGTCGGGAATGAATCCGTCGCCGATACCCTGGATCTGATGAAGACCGGGCTCGTCACCAAGAAGTGCGGACACATTCTTAGGTTCAACTGCAACGATTCTTGTGTCGGGGTTCTTTTCAAGGAGATATTTTGCAACACCCTGAAGCGTTCCGCCCGAGCCGATACCCGAGATATAAATATCAATTTTCTGACCTAACTGTTCGCAAAGCTCTACAGCGGTTGTTCTGTAATGGATATCGGGGTTTGCAGGGTTTTTAAACTGCTGAGGTACGAAATATTCATCGGAGCTTGAAGCAATTCTTGTAGCTTCAGCAACTGCACCGTCCACACTTAATTCGGGAGGTGTGAGTACAAGCTCTGCACCGAGTGCTTTGATGATTTTCTTTCTTTCCTCTGACATGTTCTCAGGCATTACAATGATTACTTTGTAGCCTTTTCTGACACCGCAGAGTGCAAGTCCTATACCTGTGTTGCCACTGGTGGGCTCGACGATTGTCATGCCGGGTTTTAATTTTCCTTCTTTTTCGGCTACTTCAATCATGTTCTTGGCGATTCTGTCCTTGATGGAGCCGCCGGGGTTTAAAAATTCGGCTTTCGCAAAAATGTTATAGCCGGTACTTTCTTTTAATGATAAAAGAGGCGTATTGCCGATTAAATCAATTATGTTCGAATAATACATCGGAGTATAATCCTTTCTTTTATTGAGTGTCGCATCTTTTATGAGCCGGACACTACATATTCAATTATAATAGAAAAATACATAAATTCAAGAAAAGTTGTGAGTGAAGAATGGCATTTCTTATGATATAATATTGCATATATGCGAGTAAAAAAGCAAAAAACATAAAAGGCAGGTGATTACAATGTTTCTGGAAATTCTTAAGGATGATCAAAAAGACTTGTTTTTACAGCTTGCAGTTATAGCAGCTAAGGAAAACGGTTACGTTGATGAAGCAGAAAGTGAAATGCTTCTCAAGTTTGCTACTGAAATGAAAATCGCGCCCAGAGCTGAAGCAATATTGTCTCTGGATGAAATAATAGACGGACTTGCAAAGTCCTGTGATAAAAGAGAAAAGAAGGTCGTTCTTTTCGAAGCAGCCGGCATTATGAACACCGACGGAGAATATGACGACAAAGAATATGAATTCCTCAAAAAAATCGCTGCTAAATTCGATATTTCAGAGGAAGAACTCGGTGCAATGATGGGCCTTGTAAGTGATTATGTAGCACTTTTCAACGAAATCATCATTACGGTTATCGACGACGAAAACGAAATTTAATTTCTTTTATGAGAACGTATTAAGTATTTCGTAAAATAGCCGATGCTTAATATAGTGCTTTATTGTATACAAATATTTAGGCCTGTGAGCAGACGGGCCCTGATATAAAAAATTAATTAAGGAGATTACAGCATGAAATTTGGTTATTTCGATGACGCCAACAAAGAATATGTCATCACCACTCCCAGGACTCCCTATCCCTGGATTAACTACCTCGGAACTCAGGGATTCTTTTCTTTAATCTCAAACACAGCCGGCGGCTATTCTTTCTACAAGGATGCACGTCTCAGAAGAATCACACGTTATCGTTACAACAACGTTCCCATCGATATGGGCGGACGTTACTTCTACATTAATGATAACGGTACAATCTGGAATCCCGGCTGGTCACCTGTTAAGACAGAACTTGACGAGTACGAATGCCGTCACGGTATGGGTTATACCAAGATTACAGGTAAAAAGAATGATTTAAAGGTTAATGTTACATTCTTCGTACCTCAGGATTATGACGGAGAAGTTCAGCAGGTTGTTCTTACAAACGAAGGTTCTGCTGATAAGGAATTCGCATTCTTCTCATTCGCAGAATGGTGTCTCTGGGACGCTCAGGACGACTCCAACAACTTCCAGCGTAACTTCTCTACAGGCCGTGTAGAAGTTGACGGATCTGTTATTTATCACAAGACAGAGTACAGAGATCGTCGTAATCATTACGCATTTTATTCCGTAAATGACGCTATCGACGGCTATGATACAGACAGAGATTCATTTATCGGTCTTTACAACGGATTTAACAATCCCGAAGCAGTTATTGCAGGCAAGGCAACCAACTCCTTCGCAGACGGCTGGTCACCCATCGCTTCTCATTATAAGAAGATTACTCTTAAGCCCGGTGAGACAAAGACACTTGTATTTATTCTTGGTTATGTTGAAATGCCTCAGGCAGAGAAGTTCGAAGCAGACGGCAAGACAATCAACAAAGTAAAAGCCAAAGCAATGATCGAGAAGTACTCAACACCCGAAAAGTTTGAAGAAGGCATGAAAGAACTCAAACTTTACTGGAACAAGCTTCTCAGTATCTTAAGCGTTACTACACCCGATGACAAGGTTGACCGTATGGTTAATATCTGGAACCAGTATCAGTGTATGGTAACATTTAACCTTTCACGTTCCGCTTCATACTTTGAATCAGGTATCGGAAGAGGTATGGGCTTTAGAGATTCAAACCAGGACGTTCTCGGATTTGTACATCAGATTCCCGACAGAGCAAAGGAACGTATCATAGATATCGCTTCAACTCAGTTCCCTGACGGAGGCTGCTATCATCAGTACCAGCCTCTTACCAAGAAGGGTAATGCTGATATCGGCGGTGATTTCTCCGACGATCCTTTATGGCTCATCCTTTCAGTTTCTGCATATATTAAGGAAACAGGCGACTGGAGCATCCTCGAGACAAAGGTTCCTTACGACAACGATATGTCTGTTGCACAGACAATGCTTGATCACCTCACAGTTTCCTTCTATCACATTGTAAACAACTTGGGACCTCACGGACTTCCTCTTGCAATGCGTGCAGACTGGAACGACTGTATCAACCTTTCATGCTTCTCAGATACACCCGGTGAATCATTCCAGACATATACCAACCCCAAGTTCGCTCAAGAAGGCGGTTACTCCAAGGTTGCTGAGTCTGTAATGGTTGCAGCTCTCTTCACATATTCGGGACCTAACTACGTTGAAATCTTAAAGCACCTCGGCAAAGACGAAGAGGCAGCTAAGGCTCAGGCAGAAATCGACAAGATGAAGAAGAACATCATGGAATCTGCATGGGACGGCGACTGGTTCTTAAGAGCTTACGATGCTAACGGCGAAAAGATGGGCTCCAAGGAATGCGAAGAAGGTCAGATTTTCATCGAGCCTCAGGGCTTCGCAATTATGTCCGATGTCGGCAAGGATCAGGGCACAGACCTTAAAACTCTTGCAGCAATCGACGAAAGACTTAATACAAAGTACGGCTTAGTACTTAACAACCCTGCATATACAAAGTACTACATTCAGTACGGCGAAATCTCCACATATCCCGGCGGATACAAAGAGAACGCAGGTATCTTCACACATAACAATGCATGGATTATCTGTGCAGCTGCTTACGCAGGACAGGGTGATCAGGCATTCAAATATTATTCGGAGATCGCTCCCGCATTTACAGAGGAGACATCCGACATTCACAAGACTGAGCCTTACGTATACGGTCAGATGATCGGCGGTAAGGATGCAGGCGCTGATATCGGTCAGACAGGCAAGAACTTCGGCCAGGGCAAGAACTCATGGCTCACAGGTACTGCAGCATGGAATATGGTTGCCATCTCGCAGTACATCTTAGGTATCCAGCCTGACTTCGACGGTCTTTCAATCAACCCTTCCATTCCTCACGAGTGGGACGGCTTCACAGCTATCAGACGTTACCGTGGCGCTACCTACAACATTACCGTTAAGAATCCTAACCACGTATGCAAAGGTGTTGCATCAATGGAAGTTAACGGCCAGGCAGTAGACGGCTGCATCGTTCCCATCACAGACGGTCAGAAAGAATACAATGTTGTAATCACAATGGGTTAATCGCTCATAAAATAAACGAAAAACAGCAGGAGAAATCCTGCTGTTTTTTTTGAGCCATTTGGGGACGGTTCTATTTTGGCTTTTTTTACCACTTGGGGACGGTTCTATTTTGGCCTTTTTTACCATTTTAGAACCGTCCCCAAGTGGCTCAAAAATTTCTTTAAAATTTTTAAAAAAATATGTTGACATTAGTATGACATATTGCTATGATAATAAGGTTTATTTCTAAACGTTCTTCAAAGCGTTATCGATTAAAACATCGATTGGGAACGATTTTCCGTTAACGCAAATCAAAAAAATATTTCGTTTTATTACGACTCCATGTTTTAACATAAACAATTACCTGAATGTACCATATTAGGCAGATAAGCAGATATTTGCCGAAAGTATTATTTTATCCGAGAGGAAAGCGTATGAAGAAGACATTAAAAGAAAACCTCATCCTTTTCAAACGAATAACGGCATTTGCATTAAGCTTATTTATGGTAGCAGGTATTCTGTTAACTCCGATCTCCACGCAGGCCGACGGAGGGGAAATTATTAGAGTAATTTTTTATCTTGATGATGATATTGATTTTTATCAGGATACAACCAAATTTGAGCCCAATAAATTTTTGACTTCAGGCTCTCGGTTTTATGCTCAGAAACAAAACGAAGACGGATCCTGGTCACCTGATAATGACAGTTATATATATGATGTAAAATGCCGAATTCATGATGAAGAGCGTGTGAACAACGGATATCAGACTTTGGAAAACAAGTCTACTTCAATTAATTTTACACTTCCGGACCTCGCAAATGATAAATACGGCTCATATCTTTATTTAACAAAAAGCGCTGAATATAAAGGCATTGTTGACGGTAAGTATAAGTGGGAAGTATATCTTGATGCATATCCCGCAGTAAGAGCACATTTCTATTATTACGGTTCATCTTATACAGTTGCAACTGTGAATTATTATTATGATGCCATCGATAAAACCATTAGATGTGATCAAACAGATTTATCCGGACTTCAACTTGGACCTAACGGAGATTACGGTGATTTAATAGGATGGTCACATAATTCAACTTCTAATGGAGTTCCCAAATCATGGTTTGGCCGGGCAAGAAATCCGTATTATCCGACTTATAACGAATTTGTGTCTCTTTCATACGTTACATGGCACGGAGGTCACGTAGAACTCTACCCTGAAACAGCAAACCAACAGACAGACCTCAGCGTTACAGTAGAAAACGACGGTTTTGTAGAAGGTTTTGAAGAGGAAGAATGGCCCAGACTTCCTGAACTTAATATAGAGACCAACAGACCTGAAGATTTAAGAGATTATAAAATAGAATTTTTCTCGGTAAACGGAGATAATAAGGTTCCCTTAGGAGACCAGCCTCCTTATACGGCAGGCGATTATATCGTGGAGGTAAGCCTCGACCAGGCGGGAACGCCTGAATTCGACAGCGACGGACAGCTCATAAAAAAAGGCTATTCCAAGGCATCTGCCAGCGCAACATTTACGATCCGTCCCGATTCTAAAATAGTCAGTCATCCTGCGGGAAATCTTCTTACCTACAACGGTGAGGAACAGGAATTACTTACCGCAGGTGAAGCATATGGGGGATTTTATATATACAGTCTTGATCCGGAGGGTGATTTTACACCTGCAATTCCGACGGCCAAAAACGCGGGGAATTATACAGTATGGTATATGGTTAGCGGCACGGAAGGAAGAAGCGATATCGGGCCTTTGAGCACAGAGGCGGATATCTCTCCGAAAACAGTTGCACTTACATGGAGTGATACGATTTTTAAGTATGACGGGCAAAGCCACAGTCCGTCAGTAACAGTGTCAAATATCATTGAAGGGGATTCATGTAATGCAACTGTTGAAGGATCAGGAACCGAAATAGGAACATATACCGCATATGTTACTGAACTTTCAAACAAAAACTACATGATTCCCGAGGAATCATCCACTACTTTTAAGATAGAGGAAAAACCTGTACCGGTCATAAAAGAAGCCCCCAAGGCTTTGACACCGACGTACAGTAATATAAATCAGAAACTTGTTTCATACGGCGAAGTTGAGCACGGTACAATGCTTTACAGCCTCACAAAAGACGGCGAGTATTCATTATCGGTTCCGACGGGAAAAGATGCCGGCACATACACCGTATGGTACAAAGTAGAAGGCGACGACGGCTGGAAAGACATTGCTCCTCAGAGTGTTAGCGCGCAAATATCTCCGAGAGTGACAGTGATTTCCTGGTCGGATGAAGTATTTACTTACGACGCCAAACCCCACTGCCTGGAAGCTACCGCTACAGATATTTTAAAGGGTGATATCTGTACGGTAAGCGTTTCGGGGGAAGCAACTGATGCAGGAAAATACTACGCAACTGCAACAGGTCTTTCGAATTCCAACTACACGCTTTCAGGCAGTTTAAAACAAGAATTCACGATTGCCCCTAAAACAGTAGGACTTATCTGGAGTGACACGAAATTTGTTTTCGACTTTGAAGAACATTGTCCCGCTGCTAAATTGACGGGAATCTGTGAAGGAGACACCTGTACGGTAACAGTTACCGGAGCTGGAAAGGAGATCGGTCGGTATACCGCAAGAGCAAAGGCATTATCCAATTCGAATTATTCACTTCCAACAGAATCATCAGTAGAATTTGAGATAGTGAATCCTGATAAAAAAATCGGCTCGGCCACGGTATCAATGAAAGGATATATCTACGGTGGCAAGGCTTCTACGCCTGTAGTTACATCCCGCACCAATGAAACATCAAAAGTAACCTATTATTACAAACACACTAACAAACCCGATTCTTCATATCGTGCAGGCTTTCCCACAGAGGTGGGCGAGTACACCTTAAAAGCAGTTTTACCGGAAAACGATGAGTATATAGCCTGCGTGGCTACCACAGATTTTACGGTTTCTTACCTTCCCGTGCCCGCAAACGCATATAAAATAAGCGGCAAAAAAGGTGACAACGGCTGGTTTGTCTCGGATGTAGTGATTACGCCGGCTACAGGGTATGAAATATCCTACGGCGACAGAAATCATTACTCCGGAAATCCAATTAAACTTGAAGATACCGTCAGTGTCTGCTATATATTTATTAAGGACACATTAACCGGTGAGCAGACATCCATGATCTCAGTCGGAAACTTCAACATCGATTCCGATGCGCCCAATGTAATCGGCATGAGCAACAACGGGCTTTACTTCGCGGATGAAAGTGGTTTGGTAAAGGTACTTGTAAGTGATGACAATATTTCGAAGGTCTTAATCGGGAACAAAGAAGTTTCCCTCATAAAAGAAGCAGACGGAAATATGTCATTTACAATCAGGGCCGGTAAAAGAAAAGAAACAACCGCCTTTACCATATACGATCTTGCCGGAAATAAAACTGATTTTGCAGTTATTACCGCACCCCGCTGGGCTGAAAAAGGAGAAGTATCCGAAGGTGATTTCTTCCTTGAAGGCGACGAACAGTATACACTAAGCGACGGAACCTGGACGGTAAGCGGCGACGGCACAAAATACTGCGGAGGAATAACATTCTACGTAGTGGCCGAGGGTGATTACACACTGCAGAAAATAACAGAGTAAGAGGTTATTATGAACGGTAAAAAGATTGGAATAATAATAGGCGCCTCCGTTTTAGGAGTGTTAATATTAATCGCAGGAATCGTAACCGCAGTATTGATGATAGGTAATAAAACTGATATTTACCGAGTAATCAAGGTTATGAGTGCGGAAGGCCACTGCTATGTTACCAGAGGAGATATCACGGATCTTGAAGCTTATGACGGAATGGCACTTCAGAGCGGCGATTCCATTCACGTCGACGGCAACTCATCGCTGGTACTTATGCTCGACGAAGACAAGCTTGCTTACGTAGAGCAGAACACTGATTTTAACATTATTGCAGAAGGTACAGCCAAGGATTCGAGAAGTAAAATCGAACTTGTCAGAGGAGCATTAACCTGCGAAATCCAGAATTCTTTGAGCTCCGGTTCAACATACGAAGTTGATACACCGAACTCCACCATGGCAGTCATGGGAACAAGCTTCAGAATGGAAGTTTCGGATGTTGATACAATCAGAGAAGTGCTTGAAAGCGAAGCGGTTCAGCCTTCAATGCTCTTCATCGGCAAAACACTTGAAAACAGCGGAGTTGAAAATTACAACACCATCACACGTCTAACCATTACGGACGGCGTGGTAAAAGTTCAGCTGCATGACGAAAACGGCAACAAAGTCGGCGACGAAATAGTATTTAACGTAAATACTGACGTCTTAATCGGCGGAAACGATACCCAGAGTAATCTCTTAAAACAGATAACAGGTATCGACCTTACAACCTTCCCTGAAATTACGATTGATTTCTTTTATGATATCGCGGAAGGAAGCGGAAAGATGGTTATCTCGGGCAACGATCTTAAGGGTCAGCAGCAGAATAACCAGGGACCTCGCACAGTAACATTTATGTATAAGAATACGGTATTTGGAATACAGACCGTTCCTTATAACTCAACACCCACAGAACCGTTATTTAAACCTACGCAAAGCGGCAGCTGGGACGTTGATTTCAATATTCCGGTAACAGACGATTTAATCGTATACTGGAAAGAATAAGTATGTATGTAATCGTTGAAAGGGTTGAATACATAGCAGAACTGGGCCGCTTAATGCGGTCCGTTTTGTTGAGAAAAAACACTGCTTATGGTACTATATCAAGTAGTGAGGAAACAAAAGATGCCTGATAAAATTGAACTGATGGCTCCCTGCCACTTTGGCATGGAAGCAGTGCTTAAAAAAGAAATATTCGACCTCGGTTACGATGTCACAAAAGTAGTGGACGGCAGAGTTTACTTTGAAGGCGACATCGAGGCAATCTGCTATTCAAACGTGTTTTTACGCACGGCAGAAAGAATTTTAGTCAATGTCGGAGAATTTAAGGCAGAAACTTTCGAGGAACTGTTTCAGGGCACAAAAGCCATCGAGTGGGAGAAATATATTCCCGAGGATGCAAAATTTAACGTCGTAAAAGCAGCAAGTGTAAAGAGCAAGCTTTTCAGTCCCACGGACATTCAGAAAATCATGAAAAAAGCCATGGTTGACAGGCTCGGCGCATTTTATGGCAGAACTCATTTCGACGAGACCGGCATTGAATTCGGCATCCGCGTGATGATAAATAAGGATATTGTAAGTGTTGGCATAGATACAACGGGCACAAGCCTTCATAAAAGAGGCTACAGGCTTTTAACAGCCAAGGCTCCGATAGCGGAAAACCTGGCAGCAGCTATTATTATGCTCTCACCATGGAGAGAAGACAGAATATTGGTTGATCCGTTCTGCGGTTCGGGAACATTTCCTATAGAAGCTGCATTGATAGGCGCAAATATAGCTCCCGGAATCAACAGACGATTCTCTGCAATGGACTGGACGCACTTAATTAACCCAAAAATGTGGTCTGACTGCAAGACTGATGCAAGAGAGAGAATCATTGTTCCCGAAAAAATGGATATTCAGGGGTATGACATAGATCCCGAGATGGTTGAGATTGCCAGAGAGAATGCCAGAAAAGCGGGTGTGGATAAATATATACATTTTCAGGTTAGGGACGTAAAAGATTTAAGCCATCATAAAAAGTATGGTTTTATCATCACAAATCCTCCTTACGGAGAGAGACTGATGGATAAGGATAGTGTCTCACAAGTTTACATAACTTTAGGCGAAAGATTCAAAGAATTAGACTCTTGGAGCATGTATATGATCACTTCTTACCCCGATGCAGAGACCTCAATCGGCAAAAAAGCGGATAAAAATCGAAAAATTTACAACGGAATGATGAAAACTTACCTTTATCAGTTCATGGGGCCCAAGCCTCCAAGAAAAACGGAAGGATAATATAAAAATGAGCGTTAAAGTTATCGTAGCAACGAAGAATCAGGGAAAAATCAGAGAAATTAAATCTATATTTAACTTTGATAATTGGGAAATTCTGACCATGAAAGAGGAAGGACTGGACCCGGAGATCGTTGAAGACGGCAAAACCTTCGAAGAAAATTCAATTATCAAGGTCAGAACAGTGAGAGCTGAATATCTGAAACAGAAACCCCAAGATTATGTAAACTACGATAAGGTGTATATTTTCGCAGATGACTCGGGACTCGAGGTTGATGCTCTTAACAAAGAGCCCGGAGTTTTATCAGCCAGATATATGGGAGAGGATACTTCCTATCATATTAAAAATCAGTCCATCATCGACAGACTTGAAGGTGTAAAGGACGAAAACAGAACCGCAAGATTCGTCTGCTCCATCGCCGCAATCGATATGGAAGGCAACGAAACCGTTGTCAGAGAGACAATGGAAGGTTATATAGGCTATAAAGAGGCCGGAGAGAACGGTTTTGGTTACGATCCGATATTTATGCTGCCTGAATACGGTTTAACTTCCGCAGAAATTTCCATGGAAGAGAAGAATAAAATCAGCCACAGAGGAAAAGCTCTTCGTAAAATGATGGAAGTTTTGTTAAATAATTCCGATAAATAATTAGAAATAAGTGATAAATAATGAAAATACTTGTAGTCAGCGATACCCACAGGTATCAGGGAAATTTTTATGAACTGCTCGAGACGCTCGATGACATCGATTACGTGATTCACTGCGGAGATGTCGAAGGGTGCGAGGATGAAATGGAATCGGTCTGCGACGTACCTTTTGTGGCGGTTGCGGGAAATAATGACTGGTGCTCTTTTCTTCCGCGAGAACGCGTGCTTGAACTTTGCGGTCACAGAATATTTGTGACACATGGCCACATGTACAATGTTTCGAGCGGACTTTGGCGAATCATTGACGAAGCCAAGGACAGAGAATGCGATATCGCGCTCTTTGGCCACACTCACAGACCGACGTATTCAACCGACGGTACATTACAAATAATGAATCCGGGAAGCATCTCCCTTCCCAGACAGTCTTCAGGCAAACCCACATACGGAATACTCGAACTTAAAGAAGACGGCAGCGCAACGTGCGAACTTCATGAAATGGATTGGTAAAAAAATATGAAGAAGTCTCAGAAAGTTATCAAAAAAAGAATAAGAGAAACTATATCGGTACTGCTTTGCTTATCGTTGTTTTTAGGCGCTATTGGCTTTCCTTTTAATGTAAAAGCAGCAGGCGAACCGACGCCCAGAACTTACAGATATGACGGTTCCCTGCCATATCCGTTTGGCGGAGGTAATTATCTTTTCTCCGGAGATTATATTACCGGATCGTCTGATAATATTATCGTAATATGGGTTAAGACCAGAGTACCTGCTCAGACAGAATATACAAAATACGGCTCTAACGGAAATACGTTTACTGTTCCGGTAAAAGTAGATGGCGGATGGGCGTACGGTTCTTATATATATTTAGTTCCCGATTCTGTTTGGGGCGCTATGGATCGTCCCAATCCCGGTCAAACTCAATGGGATATAGCTATTGATGCGTTCCCCGGGTTTCAGATAATCTATCATGATGCAGCCGGAAATGCGTTAAATTCATGGGGAAGTCATTTTTATTTTCTTGATTATAACAGTGACGGTGAAGTGGGCGTCAACGCCAATATGACTTCGGATTTTAATGTGGAAAGAGCCTACGATGAAACATTCGGCGACCAGATTGGCTGGTCCGTATCGACCGATTATTTTGACAGTACGGAAAGTTCGGGAGTTTTATTTATAGGTGCTGAAGAAGGCCCCGCTATGTTGTATGAAGATAATTTATTTGCAGCATGCATGAATAATACGCAGAATGCGATATTAAATCTTTATCCGGTATTTAACCTGACGACTTCAACACTTAGCGTTTCGGCAGAAAATTTTAAAGAAGGTGAGGAACTTTCATTATCGATAGATACAAATCGAACAGATGATTATTCGTTGAAATTTGAAAAGAAAAACGAAGACGGAACATTTACCGAAATAAGTGCTGCTCCGACAACTGCCGGAGATTACCGCGTAACCGTTATTTATCCCGAAACAGATTCACTTATGGTTGAGGGTGATTACGGTATGGAAATTGAACAAAGAGGTTATACTGCAATATCCGGCAGTGCCGAATTTTCAATAAGTTCGGATGCTGTTCTTTCAGCCAAACCTGCAGCAAAATCACTCACATACAACGGCTCTTCGCAGGAACTTGTATCTGCAGGCACAGCTTCGATAGGCGAACTTCGTTACAGTCTTTCAGAAGACGGTGAATACACAACCACAGTACCTTCGGCAAAGAATGCGGGCAAGTATACAGTCTGGTACATGGTAAAAAGTTCAGATGGTAAAGCTGATATTTCACCTGCTAGCATTGACGTTACAATTGCTCCTAAAACAGTAGGTCTGGTTTGGTCAGGTTCATCTTATGAATACGATGAAGCCTCACATTGTCCGAGTGCTACAGTTACAGGACTTTGCGAAGGTGATTCGTGCAATGTGACGGTTTCAGGCGCACAGACTGAGGCAGGTACTTATACCGCAACCGCAACGGCTCTTTCAAACTCGAACTATGCTCTTCCGAGTGCGAATACAACACAGTTTACAATTACTGAGAAAGCAGAAGAAGTTGAAGAAGAGGAAGAAGAGAAAGTAAAGGAAGAAGAGGAAGAGAAGGAAGAAAAAGAGGAAAAGGAAGAAAAGAAGGATTCTAAAAAGGCAGACGGAAAAGTAAGCGTTTCCATGGCAGGCTTCTACTACGGCGGAAAAGCAACTTCACCCATTATTACATCTTCTACAAATGATACTAAAAATGCCAAAGTTTCCTACAAAGTAGCAGGAAGCGGTGACGGTTCATACAGTCCTTCGGTTCCTACCGAAGTAGGCAGATATACCGTAAAAGTAACTCTTCCTTCAAACGATAAATACAATGCATGCAGCGCAACTGCAGAGTTTACAATAAGCTATCTTCCCACACCCGCAAATGCTTATTCCGTAACGGGTTCAAAGGGTGATGACGGCTGGTATAAATCCGATGTTGTGATTACTCCCGCAACAGGATATCAGATTTCTTACGGCGACAGAAATCATTTCTCTACTAACAGTGTAAAAATCGAAAAGAACGTAAATCAGATATTCGTTTACTTAAGAGATGCATCCACATACGAGCAGACTGACGTTATCATAATTAATGGTTTTAAGATTGATAAAAAGTCCCCTGAAGTAGAGGATATGACAAGCGGTGAAGTATATTTCGCCGATGAAAGCGGAAACGTAACATGTATCGTAAGTGACGAAAACATTTCGCATGTAGTAATAGGCGATAACAAGGTCCAGTTAACAGACCTCGGAGACGGCAGAAAATCGTTTAAAATTTCTGTCGGCGCCAAAAAAGAAACCGTTTCATTTACGGCTTATGACTTGGCCGGAAACAAAACGGATTTCGATTTAACAACTGCTCCTTCATGGAAGCGTGACGGTGTGATTTCAGAGGGTGAAATTTACCTCGAAGCAGACGAAAAATTCACGATTCCCGAAGGCGAATGGACTGTCGACGGCGATGGCACCGTTTACTATGGCGGAACAGTATTCTACGCCTCCAAGGAAGGCATGTATACCTTCAAGAAGCAATAAAAAAAAGCCATTTGGGGACGGTTCTGTTTTGGCTTTTTTGACCATTTAAGAACCGTCCCCGAATGGTCGTTTACTCCATGACGCTGATAACGCGGTTTCTGCCGTGCTCTTTTGCATAGTAGAGTTTGGCATCGACGCCTTCAACGTTTTCTTCGGTGGTGAGTGAAGGATCGATTTCGCTGACGCCGAAGCTCATAGTGATTTTAATGTCGGTTCCTTCAAAAGTTATAACATCGGCTTCAATGGCCTTACGTAAGTTCTCAGCGAACTTGGCAGCTTCAGCCATATGCTTGTGGGAGAGAAGAAGGATGAATTCCTCGCCGCCCCATCTGAATGCGCCGTCATCGATTCCGATTGAATTGGAAAGTGTATTTGCGACATGTTTTAAAACTTCATCGCCGGCGTTGTGACCGTAGGTATCGTTGACACGTTTGAAGTGGTCGATATCGCACATGATGATGGCTGTTGAATCGAAGTTCTTGTTTGTGGCAATACGTCTTTCATAATATGTATGAAGACCACGACGGTTTCTTAAGCCTGTCAGAGGATCTTCGATAGCTTCGTTGTGAAGCACGTATGATTCAAGGCTTCTGCCGCAGAATGCAGTGGCAAGGGAGAGACGCTTAACATCTTCCTCTGTAAAAATTCCTTCACTGCCGTCAGTATTGATTTTATTCACTGCCTGGTAAGCACCGATTACAACACCTTCGGAGTTTGTAACAGGCATTGTGAGAATAGATTTTGTATGATATCCCGAACTCTTATCTACTTCGGGATTGAAACGAGAATCTTCGTAAGGATTATTTATAATAAGAATTTCGTTACCCGACATTGCAGCACCGACAAGACCCGTATTTTCGGGAACGGTGATGGTATCGATTCCGAGGGCTGCGAGAGTCCATGCAACATGTTTTCTCTTGTCCCAGAACCAGAAACTTGCACGGTCGGAATTAACAAGGGTTTTTCCGAGATCGGTTAAAAGAAAGAGCGTTTTTGAAAGCTCCTTTTCCTCGAACAGTCTGGACATATAATAAAAGATTTTTTCCAGCAATTCGTCGCTTGATAAATATTTTTTCTGATCCATGAAAGCACCCCCCTGAAAAACTCATTTTTAGTTTAATTAATTATTTAAAATACCGATATAATTATAGCACGGACTTAAGCCGTTAGTAAATGCGGGAAATACTTTTATGAAAGAAAACAAAAGCAAAAACAGAAGATGGCTCATAGTACTTCAGGCACTGCTTCTTGGCGTGGCAGCGTTTTTGTTCTGCTACAATGACGTGCTTTTTAACTTAAACAGCCTTTACCGCGACAAGGTTTACCAGCGCTCAAGAGGTGTAAACCAGTCCATAAAAATCATCGCAATCGACGACAAAGCCATTGCTGAATACGGACCCTTCGGTACTTGGGATCGAAGCGTTTTTGCCGATACAATCGAAGCGCTCGGCGATTATCCTTCGGTAGTCGGCTTTGATATTATGTTCTTTTCCGAGATGACCGAAGAAGGAGATGCGCTCCTAAAAGAAAAAGCGCTCGAAAACGGAAATGTTGTATTTGCTTCGAGAATCGATTTTGATACGGTTGTCGAAAAAGACGAAAACGGCAAACAGTATATAAACAGATTCCATGTAAACAATTTAAATCTTCCGTTCTCCGGCGAAGAAGTTCCGACAGGCTTTGTCAATGTATCGCAGGACGAAGACGGTGTTGTCAGAAGAATTATTCCCACATATATAAACGAGAATACAAACGAAACCTACACAGGTTTTTCATATGAAATATATAAGACTTACTGCAGAAATAAAGGCATTACGCCCGTAGAGCCCAAGACCGATTCAAACAACGCAATGTGGATTTATTACGCAGGAAAGCCCGGCGATTACGAAGTTATTTCGTTAGTCGATCTTTTAAACGGCAAAGTTGATGCGCGTGTATTTACCGACTGTATAGTACTTGTCGGTGCATATACAAACGGCCTTCAGGATCAGTTTTCGGTGCCTAATTCGGGCATTGAAATGTTCGGAGTTGAAATAAACGCGAACATCATTCAGGGCTACCTTGACGGCGCATTTCCGACCCCTGCAAACCGCGTTATTATATCCGTCATCATCGGACTTATCGTATTCGTGCTCTTCCTTATTTTCTCGAAACTCGGACTCAAATGGGGAACGCCGTTACTGATACTTGCAGAGGTTGCGACGGTCATTGCCGGCATACTTCTTTTTACAAAAGCGGACATTATTTTACCCGGCGTTTACCTTCTTTTATTCATATTCTTAGATTTCCTTTTTGCGCTGATTATAAAGTATTTTAGCGAAGCCATCGCAAAGAGAAAAATCGCTTCGGCATTCAGAAAATATGTGGCGCCTCAGGTTGTTGACGGCATCATGAAATCAGGCCAGTACAAAATCGCACTCGGCGGTGAAAACAGAGACATAGCAGTTTTATTCGTTGATATCAGAGGCTTCACACCGCTTTCGGAAAGCCTTGAACCCGAGCAGGTAGTCGAGATTTTAAATGAGTATTTAAACCTCACAACCAATTCGATATTTAAAAACGGAGGTACTCTCGATAAGTTTATCGGCGATGCTACAATGGCAGTATTTAACGCTCCGTTCGATTTGGACGACTACGAACTTAGAGCACTTAGAACAGCTAAAGATATAGTTGCAGGCGCAAAGGCATTAGAAAAATCCTGCATGGAAAGATTCGGACGTAAAGTAACCTTCGGTGTAGGTGTTAACTGCGGCGAGGCGGTCGTAGGAAACATAGGGTGCGATTTCAGAATGGACTACACAGCAATCGGTGATACGGTTAATACCGCAGCAAGACTTGAGTCCAATGCGAAGCCCGGACAGGTACTTATCAGCGAAACAATCTATGAGCGCGTAAAAGATAAAGGCGTAAAAGTAGAGCCCATCGGAGAAATTCCTCTTAAAGGTAAATCGAAGGGTGTATTCGTATATCAGTTAACTGAAATAGATGGTGTAAAGGTGGGGGAAGAATGAGTAAGTTTTTAATCATTCCGGACAGAGAAAATATGAAGGAGACGCTTGCACTTGCGAAGGAATATGACCTCGGGCTTGAATTAAACGAGTTTATGTTCCCAAGCGTCCTGGATGATACGCAGAAGTGCATCGAGATAGCGCAGTTTTATAAAAAAAGCGGCGGAAACGTAATGACTTCCCACGGCGACTTTTTTGACGTACTCGTATTTTCAGAGGATAAAAGAATCGCCGAAATCTCGAAACTTAGAATCATGCAGAGTATCGAAGTATCCGCCAAAGCAGGCGCAAAGGCTGTCATTTTCCACAGCAATATCGAACCCTTCCTAACAGGCGAAGCTTACCGCGAAAACTGGTGCAACAAAAACGAAGAAGTCTTCCGCGAAATCTGCAAAAAATATCCTGACATGAATGTATACATGGAAAACATGTTTGATACAAGACCTTACGATCTTGCAAACCTAGGCGAGCGAATGAAAGATGTGAAGAACTTCGGTATCTGCTTTGACTACGCGCACGCATACCTTTCAAACACCTTCTTAAGCGAGTGGGCAAAGATACTTTCACCATACATCAAACACGTTCACATCAACGACAACGACAAAGCCGGCGACTGGCACTGGGCTTTGGGCGACGGAACCATAGACTGGAATGTATTCGCAAGACTCCGCGAGATGTATTTTGCGGACGCAACGGTGTTAATCGAAATGAATTCGATTGAAAGCCAGTTAAGATCCTTAGAGTATCTTCAGAGCATAGGGCTTATATAATAAGATAATAGGATATTTAGATTAAGCTAAATATAGCAGAACGAGATTTGTGTTTTTCGGTTTCGAATAACATAAATCTCTTTTTTTATTTTTCTTGATTTCCACCCAGAGTTAGTCTAATAAAACCTTTTTTGAAAAAATTCCACAAAAATCGTTGACAAGTTAGCGGAATATAACTATAATCGCATTGAAGTTAGTGGAAGATAACCGAAAAAGCCTTGTAAATACAAGGAAAACACTTATCTTATCAAACCAAGAAAGAAGGATGAATATGATGCCTTTAGGATATGCGAATGTGGGCGAGGAAAACACAATCTTAAGAATCGGAGGCAGTCCCGAGACCAAGCAGCACTTGGAAAACCTGGGTTTTGTGGCAGGCGGAAGAGTGACGATTATTTCCGAAATCGGCGGAAACTTAATCGTTAACGTCAAGGACAGCAGAGTGGCTTTAAGCAAGGAACTTGCACAAAAAGTCATGGTTTAAAAAGAAAAAGAAGGGGATTAGTAAATCATTCGAAAATAAAAGAAGCGAGGTAGGAAAATGAAAACACTGAAAGACGCAAAAGTGAAAGAAACCGTGAAAGTCGTCAAACTCCACGGCGAAGGTGCGATTAAGAGAAGAATCATGGATATGGGTATCACCAAGGGTACCGAGATTTATATCCGCAAAGTTGCTCCCCTGGGAGATCCCGTAGAGGTTACCGTCAGAGGATATGAGTTAAGCATCAGAAAAGCCGATGCACAGATGGTTGAAATCGAGTAAACCTCATATTAACAGAGATTATTGATATCAAAGGAGATTAAAAAATGAGTATAAAAATTGCTCTTGCAGGTAACCCCAACAGTGGTAAAACAACTTTGTTTAATGCCCTCACGGGTTCGAATCAGTTCGTCGGCAACTGGCCCGGCGTTACAGTTGAGAAAAAAGAAGGTAAGCTTAAAAAGCATGATGATGTAGTCATCACCGACCTTCCCGGTATTTATTCGCTTTCACCCTACACACTTGAAGAAGTGGTTGCGAGAGATTATCTTTTAGGAGAAAGACCCAACGCAATTTTAAACATTGTCGACGGTACCAACCTTGAAAGAAACCTTTACCTCACCACACAGCTTACAGAACTCGGAATTCCCGTAGTTATCGCCATCAACATGATGGATGTTGTAAGAAAGAACGGCGATAAAATCAATATAGAAGAACTTTCCAGACAGCTCGGATGCAAAGTAATGGAAATATCCGCTCTTAAAAATGAGGGTGTAATCGAGGCTGCAGAGGCTGCCATCGAAGCATCCAAAGGCGAGAAAACAGTTCCGATGCATACATTCAGCGGTTCCGTTGAACATGCTCTTGCACACATCGAGGAAGCAGCTGTTCATTCACTTCCCGAAGAGCAGCAGAGATGGTATGCAATCAAGATTTTTGAGAGAGACGAAAAAGTTTTAAAACAACTCAATATAGACGGCAGCACACGTGCACATATCGAAGGCGATATTCAGGCTGTCGAAAAAGAGTTTGACGACGATGCCGAAAGCATTATTACGAATGAGAGATATGTTTACATAGCATCAATTATCAAAGCGTGCTTAAAGAAGGCTAAACAGGGCGAACTCACAGCCTCCGACAAGATTGATAAAATCGTTACCAACAGATGGCTCGGACTTCCTATATTTGCTATTATAATGTTCCTTGTTTACTTCTTGTCCATGGCACCCGGCGCACCCGGAACCAGACTTACCGACTGGGCAAATGACGGGCTCTTCGGAGACGGCTGGCATTTCTTAGGAATAGGCTCCGGCAAATACAACGCAGCTGCAGAAGAATACACGGATGCGGCCAATGTAATTGATGCATTCATCGGTCTTGAAGACGAGATCGATATGGACGCCCTAAAAGAGGCATACGCAGCAGTAGAGGCCGGAACAACGGCAGATTACACACTGGAAGATGAAGAAACACTTGCAACCGAAGATGTTACATACACATATGATGAACTCACGGATGCAATGGAAGTATTCGAATCCTATGAAGGCGAAGAGCCCGACCCCGCTAACTACGGACTCTGGGTTCCTTCAGTTCCCGCGATTGTAGAAGCAATCCTGGATAAGATTAACTGTGCGGACTGGCTTAAGAGCCTTATCCTCGACGGTATCATCGCCGGTGTAGGTGCGGTACTCGGATTCGTTCCTCAGATGCTCGTGCTCTTCTTCCTGCTTGCATTCCTTGAGTCCTGCGGATACATGGCAAGAATTGCATTCGTACTCGACAGAATCTTCAGAAAATTCGGCTTATCCGGTAAATCCTTCATCCCCATGCTTGTCGGCACAGGATGCGGTGTTCCCGGTGTAATGGCTTCAAGAACAATTGAAAACGAAAGAGACCGTCGTATGA
>JAEEGH010004001.1_pt1 | contig 38137 bp, 25 predicted proteins | sample 9134181 | NCBI WGS metagenome assembly JAEEGH01 (sample SAMN16246544, study PRJNA631951) | gut metagenome | biome: gut microbiome; feature: rumen; material: DP-attached | host: Bos | place: Iran: Karaj | collected 2018-10 | reverse complement strand
GCATTCCTGAATTCCGTCTGCCCAAGAAGATCGTTGACAACGAAATCGAATCTCTCGCTGCCATGGGCGTGAAGTTCGAGACAAATTTTGTCATCGGCCGTACTCGCAAGCTCAAGGATTTGATTGACAAGGATGGCTTCGATGCCGTGTTCGTCGGTACCGGTGCCGGTCTCCCGCTCTTCATGAACATCGAAGGTGAAAACCTCGTCGGTGTGTTCGCCGCTAACGAATACCTGACCCGCGCCAACCTCATGCGCGCCTACGACAAGGAACACGCCGATACTCCGATGTGGCCCGGTAAGAACGTGGTCGTTCTTGGTGGTGGTAACGTCGCTATGGACGCTGCCCGTATGGCTCTCCGTCTCGGTGCCGAAAAGGTCCGCATCATCTACCGCCGCAGCATGAACGAACTCCCTGCCCGTAAGGAAGAAGTTCTCCATGCCCAGGAAGAGGGTGTCGAATTCTGCATCCTTCAGAACCCGGCCAAGATTCTTGGCGACGAAGCCGGCCACGTGCGCGGCATGCTCGTCGACAAGTACGAACTCGGCGAACCCGACGAAAAGGGCCGTCCGCGTCCGGTCAAGGTCGAAGGCGCAAGCTTCGAAATCGAATGCGACACCGTGCTCGTTGCTATCGGTAACGGTTCCAACCCGCTTATCAGCAACACCACGCCGGAACTTTCTGTCGACAAGAAGGGTCACATCCTTCTCGAAGATGCCGCTGCCAACAAGACCTTCATGGAGAAGGTTTATGCCGGTGGTGACATCGTGCTCGGTGCCGCAACCGTGATTCTCGCCATGGGCGAAGGTCGTCGTGCCGCAGCAGGAATTAATGAATTCCTGAAGAAGTAGTCAAATACTTCGGCTGAAAACAACCCCGACTCTCGCGAGCCGGGGTGTTTTTTATTGTTCTTTTTTACAACGGAGAATGCTTTATTAACGCATCTTTACAAGGATTTTCGGGAAGTTTTATCTATTTTTCGGGTGAAACGTTATTATAATGGCTCTTTGTTGACCCATTTTTACAGAAAAAAGCCCTAAAAACGGCATTTTTTAAGTAGATTATGGGAACAAAAAGCAAACCTACATGGAGTAAAACATGCTCGACCTTCTTGCGGTCCAATCCAGTACGACCAACGCGACGATTATCACGTTGATCTATACGCTAACCTTGGCTTTTATCCTCTCTTCCATGATTGGCTGGACGTACGAAAAGACGTTCCTCGGCCTTTCCTATTCCCGCAACTTCGTCCAGGGCATCGTCCTGAGCTCGGTCGCTGCTGCGATGATCATGCAGGCCATCGGCGATAACGTGGGCCGCGGCCTCGGTATGATGGGCGCCCTCTCGGTGGTCCGCTTCCGTACGAGTTTCAAGGACCCGCGCGATATCATGTTCATATTCGCCTCGCTGGGTGCGGGTATCGGATGTGGCGTGTATGCGTGGGGTGCCGCTGCCGGCGGTACGGTCGCCTTCTGCTGTGTGGCTTTCCTTCTTTCTCGCACGGGTCTTGGCACCAAGCACTTCTTTGACGGCATGCTCCGTTTCGCCCTCCCCAACGAAGGCCCGGTCCGCGAACAGGTCGAACATATCATGAAGACGAGCCTCAAGACGTTTATTTTGATTACCATGCGCGAAGTCGATGGCGGTTCCCGCCTCGATGTCGCCTACCAGGTGCGCTTGCGGGCCACAAAACCCGCCGCTGAAATCCTGAACGAACTGTCTAAGCTCGAAGGCATCTCGGACGTGCAGTTCATGATGCAAGATGCTACCACGGAAATGTAGGGGAGGTCGGGAATGAACAAGCTCGAAGATTTGCTCGATAATTTCTGGAACACCCACAAGAACAACGCAGGCGTGGCCTACGTTTACAGTCACAAGCTCTCCATCGCCTGGATTCTGTGCGTCATCATCGCCGTGGTGCTCGGTGTCGTCTACCAGGGCAAGGTCGCCATGTTCAGGGGTATCGCCGAGGCTAGCGAAACCATCATCAGCGTGCCCAGTGCTACCGAGATTGTGAAGGTGCACGTGGTTCCCGGTCAGGAAATCCATGCGGGCGACACGATTGTCGAAATCAACCGCCCCGACCTGACCCTCCGCATTGCCGAACTCACCCGCGAGATTGACGCTCTCGAAGGCCGCAGCAACCTGAGTTCCGCCGAAATCGACCAGAAGGTGGCCGACGTGAAGGCGAACCTCGAAACCCGCCGCCTGACGCTCACCGCCGAAATCCGCAACCTCGAAGCCGAATACCAGAGCAACAAGGCGATTTCTGCAAAGCTCAAGAGCCTCTCGAACTCTAAGTCCCAGAGCGACGGCAACGACGCGATGGCGATGCGCATCAAGAGCCTCAAGAACGAGCTCGCCCTTGCCACAAAGAGCGCGAACGAGCAGATTGCACTCCTCCGCGGCAGCAGCAAGCTCCAGAAGGCGAGCGGCAAGAGCGAAGCCGCGAACCTCAAGAAGGAACTTGAGGAAATGCAGAAGCAGCAGGAAGAACTTATCCAGATTGCGAAGGAAGACTGGGTCGTGGGCGATGTTAACGTGCGTGACGGCGAGAAGGTGTCTAGCTTTGCTCCTATCGTGACGCTTGCTCACAAGTCCCCGACGCTCGTGCGCGGCTACATCAACGAACAGATTTACCAGAACATGGACCTGGGCGAGGCCGTGAAGGTGACAACGCTTGCCGGTACGGGCAAGGCCGTGGTGGGCGAGGTCGTCGGTCTTTCGAGCCGTATCGTTGCATTCCCGGAACGCATGTGGAAGATGCCCGAGATGCCGGTCTACGGCCGTGAAGTGACCATCAAGATTCCCGAAAACAATCCGTTCCTGCTGGGCGAGATGGTGACCATTTCTGAAACTAGCGGAAAGAAACTCAAGAAGAACGAGAACAAGTAATGAAACGCATTGCAGTCCTCCCCGCCATGCTTGCGGCTGCCGTATTCGCGGAACCGCTCACATGGGAAAAGCTTGTAGAATCGGCCAAGAACGACCCCCGCTACGAGGCGGCGCAGAAGCGTTCCGAGGCCACCTCGGGCGAACGGAATACGAAACTCTGGGACAAGCTGGAACTCCGTTACCAGCTTGACGGGTTCAGCTTTGCAAAGCACGATTTTGAACTGCGCATGAGCCCGAAGACCTTCGGCGAAAGCAGTGCCGACAAGGAAAGGGCCGATGCCGTAAGGAATTACGAGAAGGCGAGGTTCGGCGTCGAACGTTCGCTGTTGCTCTACGACCGTTACGAACGCGGCGTGCGTTATGTGATGCGCAAGAAGATTAACGTCATCAACCAGCAACTGCTGCAGGTGAACGCCGACCGCATCGAGGTGCTGCACCTCAAGTCGGGTTCTGCCTCGTTTAATGCCGAAGACCTGATGTCTACGCTCGAAAAGAGCGCTACCATCAAGGCTGACCTGCTTTCGGACAGCACGGCGCTCCGCGATGCCGAACTCAAGATGAAAATCTGGGTGCCCGACTTCGAAGGCGTCGAGCTCGATTCTTCGTTCCTCCCGACCATGGATGAGCTGGCCCAGAACCTTTCTAACGGCGTGGAAGTGAACGAGAACTTCCCGCTGGTGGCCATGGCGCGCGGCAAGCGCGACAGCGAAGTGGCACAGGCCAAGCAGGATGTGAGCAAGGGCCGCGACTACATTTCGCATATCGGTATCGGTTATTCGCTGCAGATTGAATCCCTGATGGAAAAGTACAAGGACCTGGACGCCTCTGACATCTATGGTACGGGCGCCTATGCCGATTACAGGAGCGAGTTCGAATCCAAGACGGGTTGCACCAGCGTGGTGGGTTGCACAGGCGTCGCTAACATCCTCGTTCCGGACAAGGATAACCGCAAGACTGCCGACAAGTTCTTCGTGAACCTCGCTTTCCGCCTGCCGTTCTTCGATAGCGGTAAAGATTCCGACCTCAAGCTCCAGGTGGCAAAGCTCGACGCCGAGAGCGACTACCTCGCCGACGTGCGTGACATTAACCAGAAGGTGGCGCGCCTTACCGAAGAAGTGCTCGCCCTGATTGGCCAGTGGAAGGTGCAGAAGGAATTCGTGGAGCAGGTGGGCGCGAGCGGGTTCATGGAACAGTTCGCACGCAACGCCGGTTCTGACCCGCTATTGCTCCTGCGCGCCAAGGAAAGCGCGCTCGAAAGCGACATGAAGGCGGTAAAGCTCGAATACGATATCTTTGCCCGCTATCTTGAACTGCTCAACTATGCGGGTATCCTTGCCCGCGAAAACAGTGTGAACCACCTGCGCGAGGCTCTGAAGTAGTATGGCAGAAGCCCGCGGTTTTAGCCTCCTCGAGCGTTTTGAGCTCAAGTACCACATCCCCGTCGAATGGGCGGACCGGATTGGCGCCTTCCTTGCGCCGTACTGCGAGGAAGATTACTACTCGAAGATTACCCCGGGCGGCTTCTACTGGATTACGAACCTTTACCTGGATACCCCGAAGTGGACGTTCCTCGGCTGGAAAAAGAAGCAGCTGCTGGACCGCTTCAACATGCGTATCCGCACCTACGGTGAACACCCTGCACAGGATGGCACCTTCCATTTCGAGGTCAAGCGCAAGATCAAGAGCATCTGCTACAAGAGTCGCGCGACCATTAAGGGTATAAACCCGGGCGAAGTCTGGCACATGAAACCCGATGAATGGCCCTGCAAGGGCGAAAAAGACCGCATGTACCTCAAGGATTTCCTGTACAAGACGGAACTTCACGGGGCGCACCCGCGCCTTTTGACGCAGTACAAGCGCCGCGCCTGGTTCGGGCTCCGCGAGGAATATTCCCGTGTCACGATCGATACGGGGATGCGCTTCCGCGAGGAAAACGGATTTGACTATACGGTGGACCCGCACTACATGCATTCGACGGGTCTCCCGAGGTTTTTCCAGCCCGGAGCGGATGCAGTGCTCGAATTAAAGTGTCCTTGCTCACAGGTTCCCTACTGGATGTTCGACCTGATAAGATTTTTGAACCTCAAGCACGCCGCATTTTCTAAATTCGGTAATGCAGCTGCTGAATGGAAACGTGTCTATGAAAATCCCCGCCGGTTCAAGAGCCCCTACTGGACTAAACTGGCTGGCAATTTTTAAGTATTTTATTAAAGGTTATGGACTTTAAAAAAGGATGGCCCTTATGAACATGAAAAAGTGGCTTTTGGCAGGCTCCCTTATCTCGATGATCGGCGCATTCTCGGCATGCTCCGACGATCCGACGTCCCCGAAACCCGATAGTTCGGCCTCGGAACCGACTAGCGCGGAAAATCCGAATAGCAGCGCTAGTGTCCCGGGAAGCAGTGACGGCAATACTGGAAACAGTTCCGCCGCTACGGCAAAATCCAGTTCCTCCATTGCAAGCAATGCGAAAGTGCAGATGGCTTGCTCCGAGATTATGTACAATGCTCCTGATGGATCATCCCTCGAATGGGTGGAAATCTACATCGCGAGCGGTATGGACATGGATAATATGGAGAACTTCGTCCTTCACCTGAGCGGCGCCGTGGACTACACGTTCCCCGGAGAGCCCCTCAAGAAGGGCGAATACGTGGTTGTCGCAAACGATCTGGACCTGTTCAGGACAACCTACCCGGAATTTACCGGGCGCCTTTTCGGCCCGTGGGTTGGAGGAACGTCCGCAAAACTCGTGAACGAAGGCGATGTGGTGAACGTGAAGGTGGACGGTGAAGGCGACGTGAGTTGCGCCTTCAGTAACGAACCTCCTTGGCCGAGCCTTGCCGATGGCAAGGGCCGTTCCCTCGTGTATGTGGGCGGTAATGCAGCCCAGCCCAATTCCTGGGCGGCTAGCCAGGTCGATGGCGGTACTCCGGGCGTGGGCAATGACCAGTGGGTCGCTCCGACGAACGTCCGCATCAACGAAATCAAACCGTACAAGCTTGGCGAGGAATCCTGGATTGAAATCTATAACGCGGGAGACCAGGCTGTCGATATTACGGGCTGGACTCTCGAGGTCAAGCGCCGCAACCAGACGCTCAGCATCAAGACGGGTTCTGTGCCTGCGAAGGGCTACCTCGTTCTCGATGCCGCGACGGCATTTGACGACGAACTGATTGTTGCTCCCGATGGTGGCGAGTTCTACCTGCGCGGCCCGCAGGAAGGCGACGAATCGAGCATCTGGGTGCCTGCCACGACGGCAACGAGCGGCGTAGTCGACCTTGCGGATGGTTCTACCGCCCAGGGCCCGCTTGCTGCAGCAACACCCGGCGAGAAGAATTCCGCCCTCCAGGTGGGTTCCCTCTATATCAACGAAATCCATTACCATCCTGATGTGAATAGCGCTAATCCTTTTGAATTTGTGGAACTCGTAAACGGCTCGGACGCTCCGGTGACGCTCTACAGTTCCTCCGTGTCGAAGGGCTGGAAGATTGAGGGCATCAATATGGAATTTGCCAGCGGCACGACGATCCCGGCGAAGGGTATGCTGCTCCTGATTCCCGAACTGCTGGAAGACCTGAATATTCAGGGATGGGGAGCGGATTTCGTCCGCAGCTCCTACAAGATTCCGGAAGAAGTCAAGATCTTGACCTACAAGGGTAAGCTCTCGAACCGCGGTGAGACGGTTGCGGTGAAGGAACCCTTTACGAAGGAAGAAGATACTACGACGCCTGGCGTCTACAAGTACTTCTATGTATGGCACGATGCCACGCTCTATTCCGATAACTGGGATGGCCTCGGTGAGGCGGATGGTTACGGATACAGCCTACACCGCGTTGATACGAGCACCATGGGTTACGAGGCGAAGGCCTGGAAGGTCGATGTCCCGACCCCCGGCGTGCTGTAAGCCGCAGCTTGAAAACATAAGAAATCAAAAGGAACCCGCGGCGTTGCGGGTTCTTTTTCTATCTGCTGGAAAATGGATGATATGTATAAATGGGGCGATGAATGTTGTTGCCTAAGTTTTACAAAAATTGTATTTTTTAGGTGCTATGAAAAAGTGTCTGGTCTATATTGGTCTGTTCAGCATTGCTGCCATGGCGACCCCGCTTACATTGCAGGACGCCCTCGAGATGGCAAAGTCCAACAACTCGCAAATCAAGGCGGAGCGAGCCAAGGTCGAAATGGCCGAAAGCGGCAAGAGCGAAGCCTTTTCTCGCTTCTTGCCCAAGATTTCCCTTTCGGCGGGAATCACGAAGATTAACGAGCCGATTACGATTGATTTGAGTCGTTTGCAGGAGCCGCTTAGCGAGGTGGCGAGTGCTGCCGCGTATTCCAAGGCATACCTCTCGGTTTACGAGAAGGCGTACAACAAGGCCTATAACGATGCTGTCGAGCAGACGATGACGGCTTATGGTGTCGATGAGAAAACTGCAAAGAGCATGGTGGACACGAAGACCGGCGATATCCGTAGCGGCGTGATGGGTAGCCCCGAGGTCGGGGATTTGGCCCAGCAGGCTGCCGAGCTGTACGGGGATGCTGCTGCGAAGAAGATTGACGAATCCGATTTTAGCATGAAGGTACAGGACGACGTGTTCTTCAACGCCCGCGTGACAGTGGTGTGGCCTATTTTCACCGGCCTCAAGATTTATTCCGCCTACGATGCCGCCAAGGAGAACGTGAACGCCCGCAAGGCCGAGTTCGACATGGCCCAGAACACCATCCTGATGGATGTCGCGACCAAGTACTTTACGCTCCGCCTCGCCGAAGAACTCACGGTGATGCGCGAGACGACGATGAGGAACCTTGAAGGCCACCTGGAACGTTCCAAGAAGCTCGAAGAGGGCGGCCAGATCAGCAAGGCGGAACGCCTGCGTGCCGAAGTTGCCCTGGCCGAAGCCCAGAATGCTTACGAGGATGCTCTGCGCGACCAGTCGCTTGCCCGCATGGCGCTTGCGAGCCTGTTGCGTACGGATACGAGCATTACGGCGACGACCCCGGTCGAAGCTCCCGAGAATATCCATACCATGGAAGAATTCAAGCAGCTTGCCCGCGAAAAGCACCCGGGGCTGCGTCAGCTGCGTACGGAACGCAAGCGTAGCCAGGATGCAGTGCGTGCCGCGCGCGCCGACTGGTTCCCGACGGTCGCCCTGTTCGGCTACCGTGAACTCTACACAAAGGATTTGACGATTCTGGAGCCCGAGTGGGCGGTCGGCGCGAAGGCGCAGTGGGACCTCCCGATTCTCGGCGGCAAGGAATCCCGCGCCAAGGTGAGCTCCGCGAAGTCGCTGGAACGTTCGCTTTCGAGCAAGGAAGAGCAGACGCTCGACAATATCAACCTGCTGGTCGAAAAGCGCTGGCGCGAACTGGAACATGCTCGTGGCCGCCTTGCGAGCCTTGGAAAGACGCGTGAACTTGCCGACGAAGCGCTCCGTAGCCAGACCCGTGCTTACGAGGCTGGCCTTGCGACGGGCCTCGACGTGGTGGATGCGGAACTTGCGCTTGCCCGTTTGCAGGTGGGCGACCTGAAGGCGCATTTTGATGCGGTTGTCGCCTGGCTCGGGCTCCTGGAGGCTTCGGGCGAGGTGGCCGATGCGGGTACGATGCTCAATGCGACCCGCCCTGTGGAAAAGACTGAACCTGAGGCTGCACCCGTAGCGGAACCTGCCGCGGATACGACGGCGGCCCCGGCTGATGCTGCGGCGCCGACTGCTCCTGCCGACGTGCAGGCTGCTTCGGAGGCTCCGGCCCAGGAAGGCGTAAAGCAGGCCGAAGCGGTGCCTGCAGAGAATGCGCAAAAAGAATCTTCGGTTGAAAATTCGGAGGCTAAATAATGAACGTGCTTAAGACTCTCGGAAAGGTTATCGTTGTCGCGGGCCTGATTGTGCTCGTGGTTTTGGGCGTCATGCAGTTGCAGAAGTTTGCGACTGCCCCGCGTGAGCAGTTCTTGCAGGGGCAGATGGAAGCACGGCGCGTGCTCGTGGCCGGGAAGGTTCCCGGCCGCATCGAACGGCTGTTCGTGCACGAGGGCGACATCGTCGTGAAGGATTCCATCGTGGCCATTATCTCTAGCCCGGAAATCGAGGCGAAGAAGATGCAGGCCCAGGGCGCCCTCGGTGCCGCACGCGCCCAGGCGAGCAAGGCCCGCAACGGTGCGCGCAGCGAAGACATTACCGCCCTCAAGGCGATGGCCGACCGCGCCCAGGATGCGGCGACTCTCGCGAAGAACACTTACGACCGCGTGCAGAAGCTCTTTAACGAAGGCGTGCTTCCGCTCCAGAAGCGTGACGAGGCCGAAACCCAGATGAAGGCATCGCAGTCCGCTGCCGATGCCGCGAAGGCTCAGTACAACCAGGCCGTTGCCGGTGCCCGCAGCGAAGACAAGGCTGCCGCAAACGCCCTCGTGATGCAGGCCAAGGGTGCCACCGCCGAAGTCGACGCCTACCTCGAAGAAACGAAGATCCGTAGCCCCATCAGCGGCGAAGTCTCCCTGAAGCTTGCCGAAGAAGGCGAAGTCGTCGGTTCCGGCATGCCCGTCATCGCCGTCACCGACCTCGACGATTCCTGGGCGGTTTTCCACCTGCGTGAAGACATGCTCAAGAACGTCTCCAAGGGCAAGAAGTTTACGGTCCACATTCCGGCTCTCGACAAGAATATCGAAATGGAAGTCAGCTACATTGCTTCCGTGGGTGACTACGCCACCTGGCGCAGCTCCAAGGAAAGCGGCGGATTTGACCTCAAGACGTTCGAAGTGCGCCTCCGCCCCGTAGAGAAGGTCGAAAACCTCCGCCCCGGCATGAGCGTCCTCCTTTCCGCAGATTCCATCAAGTAGTCTGGTCGCGCCATGATCTTGAATGGCCTGCTAAGAACCATCCGTAAAATCTACCTCAGCCACAATATCGTGCTGTGGATGATTCTCGTGGTGTTGCCTATAGGCGTGTCCCTGTTCACGATGGGGATGTTCTCGTCGCAGATTGTGCAACACGTGCCGATAGGAATTGTCAAGCAGGATGACAGCCGGCTTGCCGACAGGCTCGAGATGAAGTTGCGTTCGAGCCCTGTGCTCGACATCAAGATGATGTGTTCTGACATGGGCGAATGCGAACACGCGGTTGTCCGTGGCGAAATCCAGGCTTTCCTCGTGTTCCCGAACGAGCTGGAACGTCGCGCGCTTCGCCTGGAAGCTCCCGTGATTCCGGTGTATTCGAGCGGACAGAACTACCTCACCAACATGTTTGCGACCAAGGAAATCCGCTCCGTGCTCGCGGCTGCGGGTAGCGAACTCTTTACCGCCCAGATGGAAGACCCCGTGAAGGTGCAAATCCATTCCGTAGGTAACCTGAAGAGCAACTATCAGGGTTTCCTCGTGCTCGGTCTCGTGACGGCGATTTTCCACCTGGCCGCGATGATCGTGGGCGCCTATGTGACGTCGTTCCCCCTTCGCGACCGTCGCGTGAGGGAAATGATTGGCTATGCGGGTGGCTCCAGGCTCACGCTCTGGGTCGCAAGCGTCTTCCCGATGAATATCGTCCTCTGGCTCGAATCCCTCGGGTGCTACGCCTACTGCCACAGGATGCTCGCTCCGCTCACGTTCGACGAATTCGTGATGACGGCTGCGGCCCAGCTGTTCATGATTTTCGCGTGCTCGGGTGCGGGAATCGTGTTCGTCGGCGTGTTCGGCGTGATGCGCATGGCGACCGGTGCGGCGGGCATTATCGGAAGCCCCGCGTTCGCCTTTGCGGGCCAGACCTTCCCGGTGATGGCGATGCCCTTTGCGGTGCGCTGCTTTGCGTTTATCTTGCCGCTTACCCACGTGCTCATGATTCAGTCGACTATGCTCTTGGGCGATGTCGACATGGCGCCCGCCTGGGAGAGCATGAAGATTCTCATCGGGATGGCGGTGTTCTGGAATGTGCTTGGGGCACTCCTCATGTCGATGCGCTGGAAGCAGTTCGCTCGTCGTGAAGCTAGGTTCGAAGAAGAAGCCAAGAAGCTGGAGGCGCAAGCATGATTAAGCGTCTCTGGAAAGTGGCTTTTGCCGAATGGAAACTGATATACACGGACCCTGCCGCGGTGCTATTGCTCGTAGTGGCAGGACTCATCTATGCGTTCTACTACCCTATACCGTATGTCCACCAGACGGTATCGAAGGTGCCCGTGGCGGTTGTCGACCTCGACAATACCGCCATGTCCCGCGACCTGGTGCGTATGGCGTCTGCCGCGCAACAGATCGAGGTGAAGTCCATCTACCCTGACATGCAGCAGGCCGAGGCTGCCATGGCCCGCGACGAGATTTACGGCTTCATGGTCATTCCCGAGAACATGGAGAAGGATATCCGCGGCAAGCACCAGGTGACGGTGAATATCTTTACGCATGGCGCCTACGTGATGTTCCACGGCGCCATCGGTACGGCGTTCTCCACCTGCGCCCTGACGGTAGGTGCCACGAACAAGGTGAAGCAGATTGCACTCGGCAAGAAGGTGCCTTCGGCGAAGGCGATTGCCATGCGCGACCCGTTCCCCATCAGCATCCAGACGTTGTACAACAGCACCGGCGGTTACGCCAACTACGTGGTACCGAGCGTGCTCGTGGTAATCCTGCAGCAGTCGCTCATCATCGGTATCTGTGTGCTGGGCGGCTCGCGAGCGCACAGGCGCTTCCGCAAAAAATTCCGCGACAGCCCTGTCGAGAACGAATCGCTACCCTACCGCTATTTCGGGCGCAGCATCGCCTTCTTTGTGCATTACTGCTCGTTCATTCTCTTCTACCACTGCATCGTCTACAACATCTTCGACTTCCCGCGCCGAGGCGAGCTCTTGCCCATGGTGGTATTCTCCATCGTGTTCCTGGCATCCGTCATCAATTTCGGCATGGTGGTCTCGCAGATATTTGTGCGTCGCGAATCGAGCATGCAACTCTTTTTGTACATGTCCATCCCGGTACTGTTCCTTGCGAATTTCAGCTGGCCCGCCTACCTGATGCCCCGCTGGATGACAGCGATTTCGTACATCATCCCGAGCACGTTCGCTGTTCCCGCCTGGCTTTCAATCGAGCAGATGGGTGCCGATATCTACGATGTGGCGCCCAAGCTTTACCAGCTCGCCATTCAGGCTGTCGTATATACGGTTCTAGGATTGTTGCTGACCCGTATCCGCGACAAGGCCAAGATTGACGTCGGTGACATGTGATTTAGTGATAAAAGGTTGCATTCGGCTGATATGTAGCGTTTCATCGCTGCGTTGTTTTTGTAGATTTCTTCTTGTAAGAAAATAAAACCATCAACTGCGTCGGAGGCGCGAATATGTACTTCGATCCCTTATACATGATGATTCTCGTGGTGACTCTCGCCCTTTCGGGGGGCGTGTCGCTGTTGGTGAAGGTCCGTTTTAATGCGGGCCAGAAGGTGAAAATTACGAGTGGCCTTACCGGTGCCGATGTCGCGAAGGCCATCCTCATGGATGCGGGCATTACCGATGTGAAGGTGCTTCAGCACCAGGGTTTCCTTTCGGACCATTACAACCCGCTCAACAAGACGCTCAACCTTTCTCCGGAAGTCTATAACGGGCGCAATGCGAGCGCCGCGGGTGTGGCTGCGCACGAAGTCGGACACGCCATCCAGCATGCGCAGGGCTATTTCCCGATGTGGTTGCGTTCGTTCATCGTCCCTGCCGCGAACGTGGGCAGCACGCTCGGGCCGTGGCTCGTGATTATCGGCATCATGCTCATGAGTTTCGGAAAGGCGATCGGCCAGCCGATCTCTATCGTGGGCGTGTTGCTCTTTGCGCTTACGACACTCTTTACACTGGTGACGGTTCCCGTGGAATTCGACGCCTCCAGCCGTGCGAAGAAGGCTCTTGCCCGCATGGACGTGGTGGCGCAGGGCCGCGAGTACAATACGGTTTCGGGAGTGCTCTTTGCTGCGGGCCTGACCTATGTGGCCGCGGCGATTTCCTCGATCCTCCAGCTGCTCTACTGGGCCTACCGCGCTGGCCTTATCGGCGGGCGTAGGGACTAGGGGGCGCCATGGCCGTAAAGACGCTTACCATCGAATGCCCCATGTGCAAGGGCGAAATCGTAGTGGATGCCGATACGGGCGAGGTGCTTTCGCACAAGGAATACAAGAAGGAAGTCAAGTCCTTCGATGATTTCTTGAAGGAGCAGAAGTCGCGTTCTTCCGATCTGGAGGCGAAGTTCGCCGCCGCGAAGGAAGCGCAGAAGAACCGCGCCGAACTCCTGGAAAAGAAGTTCGAGGCCGCAAAGCAGAACAAGGATCTCAAGGATCCGCCCCCGAGCATTAATTGGGATTAAATTTTTGCACCGAAGGTGCCCGCGAAGAAACTTGTTTCGAGCGTTGGGAGGGTCTTAGGGAGGGTGAGCCGTGCGAAACCCTCCCTTGTCGCATTTAGCACCGAAGGCGCCCGCGAAGAAACTTGTTTCGAGCGTTGGGAGGGTCTTAGGGAGGGTGAGCCGTGCGAAACCCTCCCTAGTCGCATTATTCTTTGCCGGAATGGATTTCCAGTGACGGGAAGTCATCATCGTCGTCCGCGGAGTCGTCTTCTGCCTGAGAAACTTCGGATTCGCTTGCCTGGGTGTCGTAGAACGCCTGGGCTTTTTTCATGAAGGCCTCGAATTCCTCGTCGGACATTTTCGATGTGTCGGCGGGCTTCGGCTCTTCGGCGGGCTCGGGTTCGGCAGGGATCGTTTCGGGTTCCGCGGGAACGGCTTCTGCGATAGGCTCGGGCTCGTTGGCGGGTGCCGCGATAGTTTCTGTCGGCACGGATTCGGTCGGAGCTCCTGACATTGCCGCTTCGGCGGCCTCGTCTTCCTTCATCATCTCGGCAAACGGGTTGTCCTGCACTTCGCTCAGGTCTTCGCGGCCTTCGAGCATGGCCTGCAGGGCGTCTTCGGTCACTTCCTTGCCGCGGGTGGTCCAAAGAACCGCTTCCTTCATGACGGCGGCGATATCGCCCACGCTGCCAGCCTGCGAACGTGCGAGCGCCATGTTGCGGATTTCTTCCACGAGTCCGGGCTTCACATCCGGGTCCTTCGAGTAGAATACGGTTTCGTGCGCCATCTCCTCGGCGTATTCCGCGTTGTTTTTCTTGCGGTAGATCCAGATGGGGCCAAAGAGTTCGCTCTGGCGGAACACGACCTCGTCGGTCTTGATCATCTCGAGCAAGGCCATGAACGTCACGGCGGCGACGATCGGGTGGCTGTCGTTGTCGAGCAGGTCCTCGAACAGCGCGCGTCCGTTTACGCTCAGGTAGTTGTTGATCGCCTGTTGGCGGTCCTGGATGGTCACGTAGTCGAGTTCGATATGGTGGACCGTATCCGAAATCTTTGTCTTGAGGCTCTTCTGGTAGGCGCGGAACAGCTGCCAGATATTCGCATCGGCGAGCGTGTCCTCTTCGTTCTGCGTCTTTTCGAGTCGACCGCGGCTGTAGGTGCCAAAGTTCTTGCCTTCCATGTCCTGGAGACCGCCCGCGACCTGCTTGTAGCGCTGGTACTCGAGCATCTCCTGCATGAGCTTTTCGCGGTCGGCGTTGTATTCCTCGACAAGTTCGGGGTCGCGCTCTTCGGCCGGGAGCAGCTCCTGCACCTTGAGGGCCATCAGGCGGCTCGCCATGTAGAGGAAGTCGCCTGCCTTCGAGAGGTCGGTGACGCCAATCTTGTTGACCCACTCGAGGAAGTCGTCCGCGATTTCGGCAATCGGGATCTGGTCCAGCGACATTTCCTTCTTCTGGACAAGGTATACGAGCAGGTCCATCGGTCCATTGAAGGAGCCGATGCGGACTTCGTAGTCTTCCTGTTCCTCGATTTCGGTCATTGCGTTAAATGTAGTAATATCGCCTTATTCCACGGTCACGCTCTTCGCGAGGTTCCTCGGCTGGTCCACGTCGTTGCCGCGGAGTACGGCGATATGGTAGGCGAGGAGCTGCAGCGGGACGCAGGTGACGATCGGCATGAGCATGGGGATGGTATGCGGGACCTTGATGATGTGGTCGGCAATCTCGTCGAGCGGGTGGCAGTCCTCGGTAGTGACCGCGATGACGCGACCGCCACGGGCCTTGATTTCGCGCACGTTGCTGATGACCTTGTCGAACAGGGCGTCCTTCGGGGCGATGACGACCACGGGCATGTTCTCGTCGATAAGCGCGATGGGGCCGTGCTTCATTTCGGCGGCGGGGTAGCCTTCGGCGTGGATGTAGCTGATTTCCTTGAGCTTCAGGGCGCCTTCCATGGCCACGGGGTAGTTGAAGTGGCGGCCGAGGTAGAGGAAGTTGTTCGCCTTCGCGTACTTCTGCGCGATGCCCGCAATCTGGTCGGAGAGCTTGAGCGTCTGTTCCACCAGCTTGGGGAGGTCCTGCATCGCCTTCACGATGTCGGCGCCGGATTCGAAACTGAGCCTGCGCTGGCGGCCAAGCAAAAGCGCAATCATCGCGAGGACGGTCACCTGGCTCGTGAACGCCTTGGTGCTCGCCACGCCGATTTCGGGGCCTGCGTGCAGGTACACGCCGCCGTCGCTTGTGCGGGCGATGGTGGAACCCACGCCGTTGCATATCGCGAGTGCTGTGGCGCCCTTCTGCTGGGCTTCCTTGAGGGCCGCAAGCGTGTCGGCGGTTTCGCCGGATTGGCTGATGGCAAGAACGAGCGTGCCCGGCTTGATGATGGGGTTCCTGTAGCGGAACTCGGAGGCGTATTCCACTTCGACGGGCACGCCTGCCAAATCCTCGATCATGTATTCGCCGACCATGCCCGCGTAGTAGCTCGTGCCGCATGCGGTAATGATGATGCGGTTGATGTTTCGCAGTTCCTTGATGTTCGTGTCGAGGCCGGCAAGTTTCGCGTTGCCTTCGGCGGTAAGCAGGCGGCCGCGCATGGTGTTGCGGAGTACTTCGGGCTGCTCGAAGATTTCCTTGAGCATGAAGTGGGCGAAGCCGCCTTTCGCGATGGCGTCGGCATCGAATTCTACGTCCTGCACGTCGCGCTGGACTTCGTGGCTGTTCATGTTCATCACGGAGTAGGCGCCGTCCTTTACCTGAACCACGTCGTTGTCGTCGAGATAGACGACCTTCTGCGTGTAGTTGATGATGGCCGACACGTCGCTTGCGAGGAAGAATTCGGAGTTAGTCCCGATGCCCAGAATGAGCGGGCTTCCGCGGCGGGCCCCGATAAGCGTGCCCGGTTCTTCGCTGCAGATGACGGCAAGGCCGAATGTACCCTCGATCTTGGCGAGCGCCTTGAGTACGGCAGTCTTGAGGTCGCCGTTATAGAATCTCGCGATGAGGTGGGCGACGACTTCGGTATCCGTTTCGGACTTGAACTGTATGCCTTCGGAGATGAGCTTCGCCTTGAGGGTCGCGTAGTTCTCGATGATGCCGTTGTGGACGATGGAAATCTTGCCGTCGAAACTCGTGTGCGGGTGCGCGTTTTCTTCGGTCGGAGCACCGTGCGTTGCCCAGCGGGTGTGCGCGATACCGATTTTACCGCTGACCGGATGCGTCTTGAGCTTGTCTTCGAGTGCACTTATTTTGCCCGAAGCGCGGACAACTTCGATCTTGCCGTTTTCGATGAGGGCGACTCCCGAGCTGTCGTAGCCGCGGTATTCAAGTTTCTTGAGGCCGCCCACCAGGACGGGTAAAGCTTCGCTTTGGCCGATGTAGCCGACTATTCCGCACATGTTCTATATACCTTGAATGTTTTTGCCCATAATATATGAAAAAGGACATGTAAAAAATAGTTTCCCATGATAAAAATCACGCTGGATTTGCTATTTTAGGTGAGGAATAAGAAACACACAAAAAAAGAGGACTCTATGAAGACTAAATTTATAGTTGCTGCTGGAGCGCTTGCCCTGATGATGACGGGTTGCGACCAGCTTGGTATGCAAGGTCAGGGTGCCACCAAGACCTCCCTTAACACAGACAAGGAGAGGTATAGCTATGCTCTTGGTGCCCATTTCGGCAATCAGGCTCATTTCCAGCTGGTGACCCGCGATTCCATCGACCTTGATGTGGATCTGTTTATCCAGGCTTTCAAGGAACGCTACATGCAGGATTCCGCCAAGTACCTGATGACGGATTCCGTCGTGTTTGCAAACCTGATGGAACTCCAGCAGAAGAACAACGATGAAAGGGCAAAGAAGGACAGCATCGCCAACGAAGGACGTAAGGCTGCTGGCGAAGCGTTCCTTGCAAAGAACAAGACCGCCGAAGGTGTCGTGACGACGGAAAGCGGTCTCCAGTACAAGGTCATTACCGAAGGTACGGGCGCTACTCCGGGTGATTCCGATATCGTGAAGGTCCACTACACCGGTACTCTTCTCGACGGTTCCAAGTTCGATAGCTCTGTCGACCGTGGCGAACCGCTTGAATTCCCGATCAACGCCGTCATCCCGGGCTGGACGGAAATGCTCAAGCTCATGAAGGTGGGCGAAAAGGTGACTGCATGGATTCCGAGCGGCCTTGCTTACGGTCCGCACGGCCGTGGCCCGCAGATTCCGGGTAACAGCCTCCTCGTGTTCGAAATGGAATTGATCGATACCCATGCCGCCGCTGCTCCTGCAGCCGCGGAACCTGCCAAGGAAGAGAAGCCTGCAAAGGCCGCCCCGAAGGTTAAGCCCGCTCCGAAGGCTGCTGCCAAGCCTGCCGAAGCCCCGAAGGCCGAAGCTGCTCCCGCCGCAGCGAACTAATTGAACGGATATTGCAAATAGGAAAGGACCCCTTTAAAAGGGGTCCTTTTCCGTTGTTGCTGTTACAAGTTACTTGAGGGGCGCGGGCTTGGCAATGGGGTGGAGGATTACCTTGTAGGCTCCTCCGCGCTCGGGCTTCTTGCTTCCGTGTGCGGATTTCTTCAGGGTGAAATGTCCCAGGTCCGTAGTTCCGTAGTTCCCGGCTCCGACCGCGGTAGCTTCCTTTGCAATCGAGATGGCCTGAGCAAGCGCCTTGTCCGGATCGCTTTCCTCGAAGTCGGGGGCGAAGCCGTAGCGGTGGTAGGTCTTGCCGTACTTGTCGAAGATCCTCAGGCAGGTGATGCCGGCGAGTCCGCCTGCATAGGTGCCGAGGTATGCCTGGCCGATGCCCTTTCCGTAGGTGACCATGCCGACGAGCGGGGACTTGGTGTTGTGAATGACTCCGTTAAGCAGGATTTCGGCGCAGCTCGCGCTGCCGGTATCGGCGAGGAATACGTAGTAGCGGCCTTTTCCGAGACCGTCCGATTCTGCGGTGTAGGTGGTGGTGTCGACTCGTGGTTCATAAGTGATGGTGTCGACACTGTGCTCGATGATGGTTGCCAGGGTGTCGTTCTTGGAGACGAGTTCCGAGGCGATGTTCAGGCAGTGGTCTACGCTTCCACCGGGGTTTCCGCGAAGGTCGATGATGGTCGATGTTGCACCCTCGGTTTCCTTGAGCGCTTCGAGGAATTCTCCATAGGTGCCGGTGGGGAGGGATGTCGTGTCCGTGAATTCGGTGATGGTGATGACAGGAATGTTGTCGTATTCGTCGACAAATACGGTGGGCGAGATGTAGGGCGCCAGCGAGACTACGATTTCACGGGTGTCGCCGTCGCGGGAAATTTCCAGCGAGATCTTTTCGCCTTCCTTGCCTGTGGTCAGCTTGTCGAATGCGTCTGTCGTGTTCGGGACGGTGCCATTGACGGAAATGACGACGTCGCCTTTCTTGATGCCTGCAGCGTCTGCCGGTCCGCCATTGTAGACCTGGGTAAATACGAGTACGGAAGCCGAATCCAGCCTTACTTCTGCGCCGATACCCACGGCGGTTTCGGAGTAGGTCAGCATATTGAGGAGGCGGTCTGCGATGTAGGGGCTGTAGTAGTTGGTGAAGTTGTCGCTCAGGGTGCTGTACATGTACGAAACATCGGGAAATTCGTAATCATCCATCGAATAGCCGTGCAGCTTTCCCTTGCCGTTATAGTCGTTGAAATCCCTCAGTTCCGTATTTGCGTTCACGTAGAAGGATTCCAGCAGGAATTCGTTGTACAGGAGTTCCTGCTGGTCTAGGGGCAGGTTCTCAAAATCGCTATCATTGAACGGGTTGTCTATCCCTGGCCCCGAACTCGTCGTGCAGGCGTTCAACGAGAACAGTGAAAAAGAGGCTAGAGCTACAAATGCAAAATGTTTGAATGCTTTCATGTTGGACTCCTTTTTTTCTAAAATAGCAAGTTTGTGGTCCATGCGCCACCGGAATAGGTCGTATCGGGCGTGGAAATCCTTAGAATGGCGGAATCCTGCGCATGGCTGTTGCGAGATCCCTTTTTGAGGGGCTTGTGGAAGTGCTTCTCGATAACTTCCTTGGCGCAGGCGATGTTTATGCCGTCCGTACAGGTATAGTCGGGAACAATGCCCTTCTTGTGGTATGAGTTTCCTTTGGGTGTCTTGAATTCGAGCGTCGTGATTGTCGCAAGCCCTCCCGCGATGGTGTTCCATGAGGACTGCCCGATGCCCTTGCCGTAGGTGGTGGTCCCTGCGACGGGAATGTCGGTCAGTTCGCGGACGGCGGCGATGAAAATTTCGGCACAGGAGGCGCTTCCGCTGTTGGCGAGGATGACGAACTTTCCAGCTTCTCCCGGGTCGCCCGGTTTCGCCTTTGTCGAGGTCTCCATGCGAGTCCGGTTGCCGTTGCCGTCGAACGTCATCCAGGATCTTGTCGAAAGGGTCCCGGAACTCACGAAAAGGTCTGCCATGGGAATGCACTGGTCCACGTGTCCGCCGGGGTTCCCCCGTAAATCGAGAATGCGTACCGACGTGTCGCTCTTGGTGGAATCCAGGTGGTTCCGGAGTTCGCCGTAGGTTCCTTTTTTGCGGTCGATGGTGTTAGGCTTGAATTCGCGGATAGAGATGACCTCTATACCCTGGATGGTATCGACGAAGATGGTCGGGGCGTAGATGCTCTCGCGGTGCATGCTGTAGGTCTTGGTCTCCCCGTCGTATGCGATTTCGAGTTCGATGTCCGCGGATTGCGAGAATACGGCCCGGAACGTGCTGTAGGCGTTTGGACCAGTAAGCTCGGTTCCGTTGATGGAAATGATGTTTCCGTACCTGGGCACGCCCGCCCTGGCCGCCGGACTTTCAGGATAGACGCGGTAGACAAAGAGCGGGTGCTCCGCTTCCTGGTTCTCGAGGTATTCGAGGCCGATGTCGCCCGTGATGATGCTCGTGTTGCGAGATTCGGTTGCGGCTTCGCTCTTGGAGGGTTCTACGTACCGGGTGTAGCGATCCGAGAGGGCGGCGTAAAGGGCCTGCACGGAATCGCCTTTTTCGGGGAGGTTTGGGAGTTCCTCTTCGTACAGGTATGTCCTTTGCAGGAGCCAGTAGTTGAATTCGTACTCCGACGGTTCGGGGGTGCTTTCGACGGGCGAGAGAAAATCGCTACAGGCGGCAAGGAAGGCAATAGGCAAGAATGGCCACAGGCGAATGCGCATAGACTACTCCAAACTCCTAACCATTTCTTGCCGTTTATTGCGCCAGAATTACTGGTCGATCTTCAGGCCCTTCTTGTCGAGGAGCTGGCGCGGGACTCCGTCTTCCATCGGGTTCTCGACGATGGATACGGTCTGCAGCGAGTCGCACTGGGTGAGCGATTCGGGCAGGGAGTCGAGCTGGTTTGCGTCCAGCACGAGTTCGCGCAGCTTTTTCAGGTTGCCGAGTTCGGAGGGGACCGATCCGAGGCTGTTGCCCGAGACCATGAGAATTTCGAGGTTCTCGAGGTTGCCGATGGAGCCGGGGATGGCCGTCAGGTCGTTGTTGTCGAGGTAGAGTTTCACGAGTCCCTTCATGCGGCCGATGGAGGCGGGAATCTCGGAAAGCATGTTGTCGTGGAGGGAAAGCTTCACGACCTTCGTCCACTTGCCGATCTCGAGAGGCAGGTCCAGCATCTGGTTCTTCGCGATGTTCACCGTGTGGAGGTTTACGAGGTTGCCGACCGATGCCGGCAGTTCCGAGAGGCTGTTGTAGCCCAGGTAGAGGTGTTCGAGCTTCGTGAGCTCGCCGATGGCTTCGGGGAGCTCCATCAGGTCGTTTTCGCTCACTGAGAGGCTCTTCAGGTTCTTGAGCTTCGCAATCTCGTCGGGGATTTCGACCAGTTTGTTACGGTCCAGGTTCAGCTCTTCGAGGGATTCAATGTCAAAAAGTTCGGGCGGCAGCAGCCTGAGTTCCTTCTGCGAAAGGTCCAGAGTTTTGGCCTTCTCTGCCTTGGCCTTGGCGATGATATCCAGCAAATTCATACGGCACTCCTAGATCGGTTTAGTTCTCGGCTAAATCATAGCTTTTTTGGTGAAATCTGCGGGGCGAATCGGGCCGAAAACCTATTTTTGTTTGGAATTTACTCATTTGAGCACTAATTTTAAGCCCTTTCTTGGTCTTTTTACAAAAAGATTTGTTATTTTTTTACTCAAATTGTACTTTTGAAACTATTTTTAGTGTGCGAAATACGTAGCATGCATATTATATAGTTTAAATATGATATGCTGCAAGTAGAATCACTGAGGAAAAAATGGAACTAACAAAATCGCAGGAACGCCGCTTAGCATTCGTCGCTAGCCTCTTGAGTCTGAACCCCAACGATCCCAACGACCGAATAAAGGCACTCCGGCATCTGAACCTAGACGAGAACGGCTGTTTCCACGGCTTCCAGTATTCACAGGGCTTCATGGAATTCTTCATCTTCCTGGATGAGGATACTCCCCTCGAGAAGGTGGTGGCCCACCTGAATTCCGACCTCAAGCAGCTGCAGATCGCGGTGTTCCGCACGAGCGACCCCACGAACCCGTTCTTCCTTTCGCTTCGCGAAGAAGCCGACCCGTGGGATGTGAAGAAGATTTCCGACGGCGACGACGAGGAAGACGAAGATACCCCGGCAAGCCGCCCCTACATGGAAACGCTCCAGATTACGGTGCTCCGTACCAAGGCCAGCCGCGACCTCACTGATTCCGAACTCGAACGTACCCTCAAGGATATGCGCCGCAAGCTCGCTATCTGGAAGAACGAAGTCAAGGCGAAGCTCGAGATCATGGCCGAGCACGACGACCTCACCAAGGATCTCCGCAGCGCAGACGACAAGCTTGAAATTGTGATGGAGTCTGAACCGCTCCACCTCACGAGCGACCACGGCGAACTTTTCCTCGGTTTCTGCCCGATTCGCACGATTTTCGATTACCACGTTGCCCTCGGCAAGCGCCTCAAGACGAAGCACAACATGGCGATTGTCTCGAGCAACATTCGTACCTACCTCGGTAACCTCACGCATACGAATGCGGCCCTCATCGACGCCTTCCAGACCATGGAAAGGAACGACGACGAGAACGTGAACGTGGACGATTTCCCGTTCCTGCACAACGGCATGACCCTCACGGGCGATGACCTGCGCGCCAAGGAACGCGACGGCAAGAAGGTGCTCGTCATCGAACGTCCGAAGATTATTAATGGTGCCCAGTCCCTCTTCACCTACGAAACCTACGCGAAGAAGAGCAAGAAGCCCGTGAACCCGCAGGTTCTCGTGAAGGTCGTGGTGCCGTACCCCGGTGCCGACAACTTCCTGAACCAGGTGACCATGGCGAACAACCGCCAGAACCCGGTGTTCAGCTACCACCTGCGTGCAGCCGACGACCTGCAGTTCTTCATCTGGCAGCGCTACCAGGAAGAAGGCTTTACCTATGTGTACAAGGATGGCGTGCGCCTCAAGGCCCGTACCCGTAAGCTCGAAGTGCGTATGCGCCCCGAACTGGCGAAGACATTGTTCATGATGGACGGCAAACTCAGCGAATGCCGCTCCAGCGACTGCATCTTCGACAAGGAAACGCTGTACCAGCGCTGCTTCGGCGCGTTCGTGCGCGTGTCCCCGGACAAGGAAAAGGACTTCGTGCGTAAGACCATCGCCTTCACGAAGGCTTGGCAGCTCCTTAGCCGTCTCCCGATCAAGATCCGCCGAGTCACTCCGGGCAAGGGCGTGTCCATCGAGGCTAACGACGATAACCCGCTGACCAAGATTACGTGGAATGGCCGCCTGGAAGACAAGTTCATCTTCCGCAGCGCGGTGAGGGACCTCGTGGTGGCTCTCGCGCTCAAGCACTGGCTCGTCTACGGCGATCCGATCCAGGATTTCGAATGGCTCGTGGAAAATGAACTCAACTTCAACGAGTCCATCCTGAAGTATGCGTCCAGGATCTACACGGAAGACCTGAAGGGTATCCTCATCAACGAGTTCAAGGACAATCCGGCCTACTACGATACCATCACCACCATCGACAAGGATAGTGGCGAGTCCGTGGAACGCCGCCTGTGGAAGGGCTTCAGCAACACGGCGACCTACGACAAGATGATGGACCTCCTGTGCAAGAAGAATTCGAGCTGGGAGAAGTGCAAGGGCGGTATCGAGGCGTTCATCTAACGGCTCGATACGACCTCCTGATTCAAGGATTTAATCCCCGCATTCTTGCGGGGATTTCCTTTTTTGGGGCAGAAGGGATTCGTTTTCGCTTATTTGTGTGCAAAAAATTGCTAATTTACCGCAAAATCAACTTTTCCGCTGAATTTGGCCGTGCCGAATTCTGTATTTTGTGACTGTTGCTTTTTAGGAAGTTTGGACATAAGGCCCCGACGGGTTTGTTGGCTCTATGCCTGATGGCATTCGGCCTTTCGTGGTCCCAGGAGAATGCTCCTGCGGACGTTCCCGCTGCAACTGAAAGTGCCGATTCCACGGAGCCGCAGGATCCGGCGGAGACGGAATGGCAACCGACTCTGGACTATTTCCCGTTGCCTCCGTCTACGTATCCCTTGAACAGCCTTCTTCCCTTTGGCGGCGTGGGATCGTCCCCGATGCTCATGAAGACGAACAGGGGGCAGGTGTTCAGCCACGATATCAACATGGCGACGCGTGAACTCGACGTGAGCGAGAAACGGGTCAATAGCGTCTCGCGCGATACGACAACGCTCTGGACTGCGCACTATCCCGAACTCACGGATTACGTGGCCGACATGTACGACATCGGCCGCAAGAACCTTTGGCTCAATGGTCTTATCGGCCAGCGCGACGGTGGCTACGAGGCGCCTGAGACGGGCTCGATGTTCGATATTACGATTCCGGTGAATATGCCCGCATGGATGAAGACTTTCGGGTTCGACAAGCCGAAACTCATGCTGCAGGGTACGATGAATGTGCGCTTCAAGGGCTATGGCGAACTGGACGATGCCGAGGGCAGTACCAAGACGAGTCTGTGGCCGTCCCCGACCCTCGAGTACGAACCGAGCTTCATGGTGAAGGGCAAGATTGGTCCTTATATCACGGTCGAGGTCAACAACGTGGAAAGCGGCCTTGGCGTGCAGAACCAGGTACGCGTGGTCTACGAGGAATCCTTCAAGGGCGAGTTCGAGGACTACATATTGCAGCGTGTGGAAGCGGGTACGACGTCGCTGTCGCTTTCGGGTACGGAACTCACGGGTTATTCCGAGAACCATCAGGGCCTGTTCGGTATCAAGGCGGACTGGAAACTAGGTGACTGGAAACTTACGACGATCGCCTCGCAGGATGGAGGAAGCCAGGAAGAATACACCATCAATGCTTCGGAGACGACGACAGAGTTCCAGGTGCTGGACAAGCAGTTTGTCGCCTACCGCTATTACTTCTTGAACCACGAAGCGAGAAACGCCTACATCAATGCGGGAATCGCCGGACGTACGACATCCAGTTACCCTGCGACGAACCTCAAGCTCTACAAGCGTAGCGCGATGAATACGTCGAAGGATGTCATCGACAACATCACGGTCGTCTACAAGACTCCGGGCGGCAAGACAATCGAGAAGACTGTGGAACGCATGGTGGAGATCCCTTCGAGCGATTTTACCTACGATCCCAAGACGGGTATCTTGAAGGTGAACGGCATGACCCGCTCTACGCTCCTGGCGGCAAGCTGGAGCAACGACGGGACGGGTAGGACCGGTACGACGATTAACGACGGGGCGAAAGTCGTGCTTATCCAGTGGGATGCGACTCTTGCCGAATTGACCGATATCGACAAGTTGATGCTGCGTAACGTGTATAGCATCGGCATTTCGGATGCAAGCGCCAGCAGCTTTGTCTTGCGCATGAAGAACAAGTCGGGCGTGGCCGGTTCGTTCCTCAAGACACTGGGGGTGGCGGACACCACGACGGGTAGCCCTCTTGTGAGCGATGCGACCATCTTCAAGAAGGATGCGAGCGGCAACTATACGGGCGAGATGTGGCTTCCGTGTAAGCCTTTGTCCGAGTACAGTGGCCCGAATGCGACGGAGCGCGCCCGTACGAACTGCCTTGAACCGTTGCGCTTGCTGGATTCCTCGAATGCCGTGTCTCAGCTTTACACGCTGCCTGTCTACAACCTGAACCGCTACACGAGCCAGTTCTATTTCGAGTCTGTAGGCAAGCGCCGCAGTTCGACCATCAGCGTGCGTGACCCGAACACCAGCTATTCCGTGAGCGGAAGCTCCTGTATGGATATTTCGCCGGGTACGGAAAAATTGACGGCCGGTTCCACCGTGCTTACTCGTGGCGTCGACTACGAAGTGAACTACGAACTGGGACAGATCGAACTCCTGAGTGAACGCGCCCTCGACCCGAACAAGGAAATCAAGGTGCAGTTCGAATGTGAACCGCTGTTCGAGATCGATAACAAGCTCTTGCTCGGTGCTCGTGCGGAATTGCCACTGGATCGTTACGGATTCGGTACGGGTTCGCTTTTTGGCATCACTGCGCTTTACAAGAGCCAGAGCACGACGGCGAAAACCCCGACGCTTGGAAACGAACCGTTCTCCAGTTTCCTGTGGGGCATGAACCTGAGGCTCCAGGATACGGTCCAGGTCTTTACGGACCTCGTGAACATGATTCCTGGTATCAACACGGAGGCGAAGTCCAGCTGGAGGTTCGAAGCGGAATTTGCCGGAAGCCGTCACAATGCGAATACGAGCGAAGATGCCGAAGCGCTTGTCGAGGATTTCGAGGCGACTTCTTCCGGACTTACCTATCCGCTATCGAGGCTCTCGTGGTACCATGCGTCTCCTCCGGGCGGTGTTTCGAGCAATGCGTCGACATATATCGAAAGCCAGGACCATCGTCACAAGGGCGAGTTCATCTGGCACAGTAACAACACGGAACTCTACAAGTACATTTATCCGAACGTCGGCAACTCCGATGTCGACAACCAGCATTTGACCGTGCTGAAGATGACGCTTCGTGCCAATGACAACCTGGTGGGTAATTCATGGGGTGGCGTCATGAGGCCAAACAGTGCCTATTACCAGGACATGAGCGAGATGAAGTATATCGAGATTGTCGCTCGAGGAAATGTCGGCTCGCTGTACCTTGACCTCGGACAGATTAGTGAAGACTTGTCTATCAATGGCTACGAACCTAACGGCATTTACAATGGTGAAAATGATCTGGGCTCCACGACGGCGCTTCACGACAAGGGCCTTGACGGGGAGAGCGGCTCCGATGAAAAGCGCCTGGTATGGGATTGCCGTATTTCCGGATGTATCTCTTCGGAAGTGAATTCCCGCAATGCGGGACCGACGACCGATATCGCGCTTGACAATTTCGACGAGAACTTGGACGATGACAGTGACCCGCCGATCGTGATAAACGGTACGGAAAACAACTCCGGCGAACGCACCTACGATACCGAGGACATCAACAAGAACGGCTCCCTCGATACCGACATCAGCTTTGTCCGTTACCGCATCGACCTTTCCGATACGAACGAGGCGAACTTCGAACGGTTGAAGAACGGATGGCGCAAGTGGCGGATTCCCTTGAACCAGTACGATACGCTCGTGTCTTCGACCGGGAGCGGTTACAAGTCGATTCTTGCCCAGGCTCTATTCTCCCGCCTTTGGCTTGGAAAGTTGAATCCGGGTGTCGCGGAGGCGAAGGTTCAGATTGTGGGACTTGCCGTTGTCGGTAATGCCTGGGAAGAAACCACGGTTGCGGATTTCTACAAGACCTCGTCGACCGAAAATTCGCAGGTTGTGAGTGTGAACGGGAACGAGACGTCGGTTTCGGAAAATGTCTCGACTTCGGATACCAGCTATATAAAGGTTTCGACCATCAATAGCCGCGAAAATGCGAACACCTACTTCAAGTCGCCGAATACCAAGACGGAACGCGATTCGGAAACGAATGCTCCCCTCAAGGAAACCTCGCTCGTTCTCGATTACCAGAACATGAATCCTGGACAGGAAGTGGGGGTGACCCGCCTGTTCGAGACGGACAAGAAGAATCTTGCTTCGTACAAGTCGCTGAAGATGGAAATCCATTATGTGACCAAGGCGGACAAGGTCCCCGTACGCTTCGCGATGCAGTTCGGCTCGGGTTCTCTCGACGGCTCATCGGATTATTATGAGTGGAGCTTCCGCCCGGTGAAGTACGAATGTTCGTCTTCGGAACGTGAACAGGATTGTCATGAACAGAACTGGTTGAATAACGCGTTCGCGATGAACGTTGCTGATTTCTCCGACCTGAAGCAAGGCCGCCATCCGCCGTTTGTGGAACCCGTAGTGAAGAACTTGGGCGGCGACCGCGAGGAACAAATCAAGTTGGTGGGCAATCCGTCCGTATCGAGCATCGACTGGATGCGCTTTGTGATTATTGCCGATTCGAACGCTTCGCCTGCGGATCTCAAGGGAACATTCTGGATCGATGACTTGAGACTGTCGGATATGGATACGGAATGGGGCTATGCGGCGCGAACCTCGGGCCAGGTGAACTTTGCCGACTTCCTTTCTGTCTCGGGTGCGATGCGTTATCAGGACGGTGACTTTGCGACGCTGTCGACGACGGGCGGCTCCCCGAAACCGAAGGCTTCGCAGGCTGCCTCCCAGTTGGATGTTTCTGCCGATGTGTCGCTTAACTTGAACAAGTTCCTTGCGGATAGCCTCGGTTTCCGCATTCCGATGAACCTGGGTTACAGGAGCTCGACGAAACGTCCGTACATGAAGCCTTCGGATGACTTGACGCTTGAACACAGCAGCTTTGGCGACCTTACGAAGGACATGTTCCAGAACGAACTCTCGGTGACATCGGACAAGAAGGAACAGGAACTGCGTGACGATGCGAAGTCCAAGGGCTACGAATCCTATACGCAGGAGAAGAATTTTAGTATTAGCTATAGCAAGACCTACAAGGCTTCCGAGACGAAGGTTGGCGAAGTGCTGTCGCAGATGTTCCTCGAACGTCCGGCGGCCAGCTATTCCTTCAAGCAGAGCGAGGGCCGTGCGACTACGGCGGCGGATTCCACGTATGCCTATCACACGGTCCTGGAATACAAGCTGGGAACGTTCAGCCTGTTCAAGATGAAACCCTTTGAATCGTTCTCCAAGTCGGAAAATGTGTTCTTGAAGGCGCTTTCCAAGACGGAGTTCGAACCTTGGCCGCAGACGTTCGATGTGACGCTGTTCGACATGAACTATGTCCGCTATGTCAACCAGGTACGTGATCCTGATTTTGTAGATCCGCAGGTCGACAAGGTGGTGACCTACACGGCAGACCTTACGCATAAGCTGAATATGCGCTGGAACATCCTTTCCTTCCTCTCCACGAGCTACTCCCTGAATATCAAGCGTGACATGTTTGGCGGCGGCGACCGCGAGGGCTTTGTCAAGGAGAACTTCTTTACCCCCGACGAAGGTGGCCTGTTTGCGAGCGGATACGTGTTCGATTATGACCATACGGATCGCAAGGTCTATGTTTCCCGTGACAGTCTTGTGATCATCCCGACGGATACGATTCCGAATAAGGATGAATCGGGCAAGGATATGGCAATCGACATGTCGAATCCGGATTCCTATACGATTCTTTATGACAGCACGACCTTCTACAAGGTGGATAGCGTCGGTAGCCGTGAATACGGAAAGTCCTACGGCATTCTGCGTAACGAACGTTCGAGGAACCAGCAGTTCAAGATAAACTTCAATCCGCGCCTCATTCCGTTCTTGCCGTTCAACATGGGCTTTAATTCTGATTTCAACCAGCAGAAGACCATACCCGATGATTTCGACTTCATGAACCAGAAAACGCTCGAGAAGAATTACTGGACCATATCGCAGACGAACAGGTTCGAGTTCAGCCCGACGCTCAAGATTGTCGATCTCGTGAAGCTCTTCGGCAAGGAATCGAAGGCGGTGCAGGCCCTCGAAAAAATCAAGTGGCGCGAAATCCGCATGAACTGGACGGCGAGTACGAATACGGTGGGCGAGAACTTTACGCTGGCCCAGCTGTATGAGCAGCAGGGGGTGACCCCCTTCCAGTACTATTTATATGGTCTTGGCCTCGGCAACGGCTATCGTAACCGTGGACTCTGGAATATCGTCTCGGGTGATATGGGACTTACCTCTCGTGGCGATTTCGAAAGGTTTGGCCAGTACCGCAGCAAGGATGTCGATACGCTTGTCTACCAGGGCAACTTCCGCCATTCGGTGTCCCGTAGCTTCCAGGTAGGTACGGGCTTTACCCTGCCTATTTGGGATATCGCGGTCACGGGCGACCTTCAGTGGAAGGAGGACTTCGCCCAATCGAGAGAATATCCGCTCTATATCGATACGACTACGGTGTGGCCCAAGATTGGCGTCGGCGTCACTATTCCGAATTTTGCCCAGAGGATTCCCCTGTTGAACAGCTTCAAGAGCGTGAGTACGGTACACCGGTTCGATTACGCCTACACGACGACGGTAAAGCCTTTCCAGAGTGCTGAAGATTCCTGGGCGCACCAGATAAACTTCAACCCGCTGGTCCGCGTGACGTTCCTGACGCAGAAGAACTTGAAGATTGAGAATAGCGTCCGCTTCAAGATCGAGACGACTGACAGGCGCCCGAAGGAAGAAGTCATTGGGCTTCCCTGCTGGCCGGATTCCTCGGGCAATGTTGCCGATACTTCGGACTATTTCTGGGATACGCCGTGGATCCACACGTCGCTCTATAACGATTTTGCCATAAACATCGGCGATGACTTCACGATTTCTTATCCGCTCAAGCTCAAGAAGGGTTTCCAGCTGTGGAAGTGGTATTTCAAGCTAGAAAACAATCTGGACCTGAAGCTGACCGCGGGCTACGACTACAACAAGACTATCCGCAAGGAATACAATCCGGACAAGGATTACTCCATGTGGAACAAGGAAAGCGGTACGGACGGCATCTTTAGGCAGTGGCATTTCGATTCCGGTGTCCAAGCGCCCGAAACGGCCTACAATCCCGAATTGAAGCTGACGGATCGTACCGTGCCGTCGCGTACTCACGAGTGGTTTATCCGCCCGAGTGCAGGCTACCAGTTCAACAAGATGGCCTCCATGAGCAGCTACATCGAATACCGCCAGATTCATGAGAAGCTGGACGACGAGACTCCGCACCTGCGGCAGATTCTTCAGTTCGAGATAGCGTTGATGCTCAAGTTCAACTAGGGATAACGCTTATTTCACGATTCCGACTTCGGAAAGTTTTACGAAGCCCTTGATCTTGTCGCCGAGGCGGATTTCCGCGAAGTTTCCCTGCGTGGATATGACTTCGAAACTCGTTCCTTCGGAAAGGGTGTTGAGCGTTTGCGATTTGTCGTTCGGGGCGCTCGTCACGTCGGCATCGGAGGCCGTCACGACACCTGTAATCTCTGTCTCGAGGACAAAGACCTTGTAGCCGGCGCTTGCGCCGACGACGCAGAAGGCGGCCGTCAGGACAAAGACGATTCCAGTGCAGATATTCTTGGCGCGTTCGCCGGGAGTGAGCCTGCGTGCGATGAATACGAACATGATGACCCAGAACATGGCGAGGAGAACGAACAGCTGCGCCTTGAGCGAAAGCGCGTGGTGCACCTTGAAGAGTGTTGAAAGGATGGGGTTTTCCTCTTCTTCGTCTTCCACCTTGTCGCGGGTCATTGCCTGGGCGTACTTGAGGTTGTGGAGGATGTCGTCATCGTCGGCGCGCAGGCGCAGCGCCTTCTTGTAGTAGAAGATGGAAAAGCCGAGCTTGCCGCCACGGAAATAGGCGTTGCCGAGGTTGTAGTAGAGGTCGGCGTCTTCGATTCCGTTGTCGACGCAGGAACGCCATTCGTCGATGGCGCGTTCGAAATCGCTTTCGTTGTAGGCCTTGGTTCCGGCATCGATGCCGGCGCAGTCTGTCGTTGCTGCGTTTACGGAAGAAAATGCGGCCGCGAAGGCGATTGCAAAGAGAAAGATTTTTTTCTGAAAACGATTCATGTTATTTCAGTTCCTCCAGGCTTTCGCAAAGTTTCTCGACATCCTTGAGCATTTGGGCCTGTTCCTCTGCGCTCGCGGTGACGGGAGCGAAGCGGACAAAGGCGCATTTGTCGAGCCAGCTGTCGATGGCGGCGATGGTTTCGTCCTTGATTCCGAGCTTTTTGAGTTCCTCGTTCATTTGCGGGCGGGTCATGCCCTTGAATTCGAGGTTCGAGAGGTTGCTGATGTAGTCGATAAGGCCGTTTTCGAGGGCCGCATAGAATGCCTTGCCGTCGCCATCGCCGAGGGCCTTGCGCGCATTCGCAAACTTTTCCTTGAGCATCCTGTTAGCCTTGCCACGGCGCACGAGCGCGGCATCGCTGCTGCGCTTGCGGCGTACAGAGATGAGGAACGAAACGGCAATGTAGAAGGGGATGGCCACGAAGAAGGCGACCCAGAAGGGGATGCTCCTGTGCGGCATCGCATTGTCGCTGTTGCCCTTGACGGTATGGATGAAACGGATGTCCGAACCGAGCGATTCGATTTCCTGCTTCTGCACGGCGGCAGGCCCGCTTGCGGCGACCGGTGTCTGGAATACGGCTTCGGGAACGTTTTCGCCCTTTTCCACGTGGATGTTCCAGGGACCTGCCTTTGCCGTTTCGTATTTCTTCTTGGCGGGATTGAACCAGCTATAGGAAATTTCGGGAACCGTGAAATCGCCTTTCTTTTTGGGGTACAGGAACACCTTGATGTTCTTGGTCGTGATGACCTTGCTGCCGGAAATCTTTTTGCTGATGTTATTTTCGGGGGGGACGGAGCGGAAATCGCTGAAATCGGGGAACTTGGGGTCCGTGAGCGTTCCGGGGGTGCCGTCGCCCTTGATTTCGACGGAGAGTGTGAGCGCTTCGCCCACCTTGACGTCGGTGCGGTCGAAATTGGCGCTGAAGCTGTAGTTGCCGACCATGCCGCTGAAGTCGGCAGGCTTGCCTTCGGCGGGGAGCGGCTTTACGGTAATGTTGACGGTGGGTGACTGCGCTTCGGCCTCGATGGATTCCTGGCGGATGGATTGCGAGTGGAACGACATGCCGCCCATCTGCTTGCTTTCTTCGACCACCTTGGGCTCGCCGCGCTTGGTGTACTTGAACTTGAAGGGCGGAATTTGAAGGTTGCCGCTCTTGGTGGGGCTGAGCCATGCGAACTTGGCGCTTGCCTGGAGTTCGCGGCGGTTGCCTTCGATGGGTTCGAACTTGATGTTTGAAAGGTCGCTCCTGTGAACGATGAAGTCGTTGCCCGTGTTCATGTCGGTCGCCTGCAGGCCACCCTCGAAATGCTCGTAGGTGTGGAATCCGAGCGTTACGTAGAACTGTTCGCCTTCATAGATGCTGCGCTTGCTTGGAGTGAGGCTTACGGAAAGTGCATCGTCGGTGTAGGCGCGCTGGATGGTGACAGGAATGTCGCCGGAGATGGCACGCCTCTGTCCGTCGATGGTGAGTAGAATCTGTCCGACGCTAAAACGTCCTGTCTTTTTGGGGGCCTTGAGCTTGAACGTGTAGATGCGGGCCCTGTAGCCGCCTCGATTGCCGCCCCCAAAGAAAGAATTGAACATGTCTTCCATACTGGGGCGGATAACCTGGTCTGTACTGTCGAGAGAAACAAGGCTAAATCCGTTTGAAGCTTCGAATGAAAGGTCGCTTCTATTTTCGGGAAGATCTTGCAAGGGGAAAATGAGCTGTAAACCGAATGTTTTGCCGGATTCGATCCTATCCCTGTCAAATTGCAGGGACGGTCGTGCTAGGGCCGCTGTGGCGAAAGCAAGGCAAAGTGCGATAATCTGTTTCATATCGCCAAAAATACCAAATTTTAAGGATGAAAACCAAGGATCGGGGCGCGTGGAAGGCCTTGTTGGTCCGAAAGCGAAAAATATGGAAGAATAAAATATCAATATATATAATTTTTACCCTTGCCGCGTTAGTAAATTTTTGTTAATTTTGGCGCGCTGTTTGAAAATGAAGTAAAAAACGGCGATAAAACGCAAAAAATAAAGGATAGAAAGGTCAATATGTACTGCATTCTCGCTGCCCTGCTGGTCAAGAGCTTCAAGAAGTACGCCAAGCGCGCCTAATCGCCGCCAGGCTCTTTTTTTAGATATCTCTCTCTAGTGATTACCGGTTCCGCTAAAAAGGCGGGCCGGTTTTTTTGTATGGGGGGGATGAGACTAGGGCGGGTTTCGCACGGCTCACCCTCCCTAAGACCCTCCCGACGCGCACTTAACAAGTAAGTGCACGCGCACCTTCGGTAACCCTACGGTGCTAATCAAAATTTAAACTGCGCCGGTACGGGGTGAAACCCGCATCGGTGATGAACTTTTCGGCCGCCTCGATGGAGGTGAGGCCGTGGTTCTGGAGTACGTTCTCCTCGATGACGATGCTGTTGATGTCGTCGGCGCCGGCATGGAGCCCGAGTTCGCCGAGCGAAACTCCCATCCCGAGTAGCGAAACTTCGATATGCGGGATGTTGTCGAGGAAGATGCGGCTGAGCGCGAGCAGCTTGAGGTATTCGTCGCCGCGCACGTGCCGGATGGGGAACTTGTCCGTCTGCGGCTGGAACGTCCATACCACGAAACTCTTGAAGCCCTGCGCGATATCCTGTGTTTCGCGCACATAGTTCAGGTGCTCGATGATTTCTTCGGGCGTTTCGATGCTGCCGAAGACGATGTTTGCGCTGCCGGGGAGTCCCTTCCTGTGGCAGGCGGCGAGCGTGTCGCACCACTGTCTTGCGGGGAGCTTCTTGGGGCTCAACATTTGGCGCATGCGGTCGGAGAGAATTTCGGCACCGGCTCCCGGGACGGAACTGAGGCCTGCTTCTTTCAGAATGTCGAGCAGCTCTTCGAGAGGCATGTTGTTGAATTCCGCGATGCGCACGAGTTCCACCGGCGAAAAACCGCGTACCTTCACGCCCATCTCGCGCGTGAGCATCTTGAGCACGTCGGTATAGTAGCTGAGCGGGATTTCGCGGTTTACGCCACCCTGCAGGAAAATCTGGTCGGCGCCTTTCGCCTTTGCTTCTAGGGTCTTTTGACGGATTTCGTCGAGGCTGAGCACGTAGGCTTCCGGGCTATGCGCCGGCCTGCAAAAGCTGCAGAAACTGCAGGTGACTTCGCAGACGTTCGTGTAGTTCACGATGCGGAACGCCGTATAGCCCACGCGGTTCCCGGGATTCATACGCCTGCGTATAGCGTCTCCCGCTTCTACCACTTCGGTCCACGAGGTATTTTTCAGGATGTCGAGCGCTTCCGCCGGAGTCAGGCGGGTTCCGTCAATGGCCTTTTGCAATAACAAGTTCATCGTGCGCCCGGTTATAGCGTTGCCGCTATTTTTCCATGTCGCTGCTGTCGAGTACCGGGATGTTCTTTTCTTCCTGGCACAGGTTCTCTTCGCGGATCTTGAAGGTGAAGTCGACCAGGTTGTTCTCGAACATCTTCTGGTAGGGCTTCTTGGCCTGCACGCTCTGGAGGGCGCAGGTGCAGTAGTTGATGCGTTGCACGAGCTTGACGTCGTCGGAAGGAGTGCCCTTCGCAAAGACGCATTCGTGCATGATGGCGTATTCCATCGGGCGGTCGTAACGGCCCTTGCACTTGTTCTTGAGGTCGGGTTGCGCGGCCACCTTCTCGATGATTCCCTGGGAGGGAACGTCGTTGATTACCTTGTTGGTAATGAATCCCGCGATAAAGAACATGAGGCATACGACTGCGTTGATGAGAAAACGCTTACCGCGGCTAATCTTGTTGTAGCTGCGTTCGACAGCTTCGAATGTCTGGGTGGCATGTAGCCTGACGTCATCAAAATCGTTATTGGCCATCGTCTTCCTCCATCGTCCAGATTTCGGGATATGTGCGGTAGTCGCCCGCGTAGTCGAGGCCGTAGCCCACGACAAACTTGTTCTCCACCTCGAAACCCACGAAGTCGGCGGTTATGTTCGCGGTACGGCGGGCGGGCTTGTCGAGCAGCACGCAGGTCTTGATTTCCTTCGTGCCCATGCCCGAAAGCGCCTTCTTGATTCCGAACATCGTGTTGCCGGTATCGAGAATGTCGTCGATCACGAGTACCTTCTTGCCACGGATGTCGATGCTCTCGAGCCCCGTGATTTTCAGGTTGCCGCTCGATTCGGTTCCGTTGCCGTAGCTGGATGCCCGTATGAAGGCGAGTTGCAGTTTCGGTGTCGCGATGCGCTTGCAGATGTCGGCACTGAACATGAAACCGCCCGAAAGTATAGTGATGACGATATCGCACCCGAACGCGGCCACGTCCTTGCCGAGCGTGTCCAGTCGCTCGTTGATTTCCTTTGCGGAGATGAGCGGTTTGCTGGACTTCCTATACATTGTCCACCTCGAAGTTGAGCCAGCCGAACATGGGCTTGAGAGCGGCGAGCTTGCCCTTCGGTTCGGCCCTGAACTGCTTGTAGATATCGAACACCTTGTTCTCGAGGCTCGTCTTGTCGATGCCGAGCTTGAGCCAGTCAGCCACCGTGATGAGGTCGGTAATGTACTTGACAGTAGATTCGTCGACCTTCGCATAGACATCGTCGATGAGGGCGCTCAGCTTGCGGAAGAACATGCGGCCCGTACCGCCGAAACTCGGGTTCGTATCGAGTGCGTTCGCCTCGTCCATGAGACCCTGGATTTCCTTCACGAGGTTAGAGTCCGGGCCTTCGAGGAGCTTGAGCGCTTCGTGGTGGATGCGCGCGTTGAGCTCGAGCGAGAGGATCTTTCGCATGGTGTCGGGCAGCGTGTGGTCGGGGTCGGCGAGGCTGTCGATGGAAATGCCGTGGTTCAGCGCGAAACTGGAGAACGATTCCGTGAGGCTCGCGAGGTGTTTCTGCGTGCAGCGCTTGTTGATGGTCTGCAGCGAGTCGCTCATGAGGTCGCGCATGCGTACCACGTAGGCGGTCGGGAACAGGTTGCGGAGCTCGATAGTTCCCATGTTCGGGTTTTCCACGAACTTGAGGCCGTTCTCCTCGATGCTCCCCATCGCCACCACGATGTTCACGCGGCCGAGGGCGTCGGTAATCACGAGGTTTGTCGTCTCGCGTTTTTCGCCGATAAACTTGTCTTCGTAGGTGACGCGCACGAGCGTCTGGCGCCTGCGGCTGGAAATCTTTTCCGCCTTCATGCGGGAACCCTTGTCGTCGGTCGCTTCGTCCAGTTCCAGGTGGAAGATGGCGGCGCGTTCGGCCATCTCCTTGAGGATTACGGGAACCGCGTCTTCGGCGTAGCGCGTGAATACTTCGGCGCCGTTCCACTTGTGTTCGTTGCTCGTGGCGCGGGCGAGGATGCTGAGCACTTCGCTCTTGATGTTGTGGCCGAAGGGGAGGAACGGCTCCAGGAGCTCCATGGCACGCAGGGCGTAGCGCATGTTCTGCACGGGCTCGAGGCCTTCGATGTCGTTGAAGAACCAGCCGCAGCTCGTGAAGCTGAACAGGCAGAACTTCTGGATTTCGAGGAGGCGGATGGCCTTTGCGCGCATCGTCTGGTTTTCGGGCTCGATGATGGTGTCGTTGAGGAACTGTTCCACGCGGGACTTGTCCTCGGGAGCGACGAGCGCCTGCACGTAGTTGTTGCGGGCATCCCAGGGGCCAATCTTGGAAATCTTTTCGAACTCGCGGACGAACACGTCGTCGGCGAGCTTTTTCAGGTGGTTGAATGCATCGCGCAGCGGTCCGCGCCATTTCTGGTTCCAGTCCGGGCCGCCGCCGGTCGAACAGCCGCAATCGCGGTACCAGCGGCCCACTCCGTGGGCGCAGCTCCACGCACATCCTTCGCCGTGGAAGTTCTTGAGCAATACCTCGTGCTCGGGCGGGAACTTCTCGAGGAACCAGCCGTAGTTCACCGGCACCATGTCGTGCTCGGGAGCGTAGCGGTTGTAGAGCCAGGCGGCGCACATGTCACCGAAGGGTTCGTGGTGGCCGTAGCTCTCGCCGTCGGTGCCGATACTCACGAGTTGCGCTTCCTTGCGGTTGGCGTCCCAGGCGTCGGCGATGCGCCTGCCGAACGTGCCGGCGTCGCGCAATAGGTGTTCGAACCCTACGGCAGAAGAAAGCCACGGGTTGTAGAAGAATATGTCGAGGTAGCCGTCACAGACGAGGTTGCCGTCCTTGTCGCGCGGGTACACGCGGTAGGGGCGCGTCGTGTCGATGTCGGTGTTGCTGCACCCGGTCCATTCCTCGTCGCCGAACTTGCGGAAACTGTCGGCCTGCGTGGGCGAAAGAATGGTAAACTTGATGCCCGCCTTGATGAGCTCCACCACCGTCTCGAAGTTGATGGCGGTCTCGGCGAGCCACATGGCTTCGGGCATGCGGCCGAAATGGAACTTGAAGTCCTCGATGCCCCAGCGGATCTGCGTGCGCTTGTCCTGCTCGCTGGCGAGCGGCATGATGATGTGGTTGTAGACCTGCGCGATGGCGTTGCCGTGTCCGAGCCGCTCGATGCTCTTCTTGTCGGCTTCCTGGATGCGGCGGTAGGTGTCGGGCGTGTTCGTGCGGATCCAGCCCATGAGGGTCGGACCCATGTTGAAGCTCATGTACTCGTAGTTGTTGACGATATCTACGATATGCCCGTGCGGGCTCAGGATGCGGCTTGCGGAATTGGGGCTGTAGCACTGGCTCGCGATTCGGTCGTTCCAGTCGTGGTTCGGCCTTGCGGAGGGCTGGTTTTCGATGACGCCCGTCCAGGGGTTTTCGCGGGGAGGCTGGTAAAAGTGACCATGAATCGTAAAATAGAGAGGGTGCTTCTTTTCCATGCGCTCAAAGATAGAAAATCCGTGCGAGAATCCCTTCTTTTTTGGACGAGGGGTGCCAAAACGTCCGCTATAATTGTATTTTTTTGTGCGGTACCGAACGATACCTTTAAAAATGCACAAATTGCACAAAAAGGTGAATATATGCTTGATTTGAACACTGTCGATTGGAAGACGCTCCCCTTCGGTTATTACGATACCGATTACAATGTCCGCTGCTACTACCGCGATGGCAAGTGGGGCAAGGTT
>JAEEGH010003999.1_pt1 | contig 38151 bp, 41 predicted proteins | sample 9134181 | NCBI WGS metagenome assembly JAEEGH01 (sample SAMN16246544, study PRJNA631951) | gut metagenome | biome: gut microbiome; feature: rumen; material: DP-attached | host: Bos | place: Iran: Karaj | collected 2018-10 | reverse complement strand
GGTTCAGGTGGATGACGACGGTGATGTTGCAGTTATGTGCCGTGGAGAGCTGCATCAGCTGGTCAATGAGTTTCTGGGATTCCTCGGCATCATTGATGCTGGACAGCAGGTCGCTGATGTTGTCGATGATGACCAGGTCGGGTTGATAGGCCTTAATCCCCGTGATGATGTAGTCCATGCGCTCCTGATAGGTACAGGCCCGGACATTGAAGGCAAAGAGCCCTTCGTCTGCTTGAGAATGGGTAAGCCTAAACACACGGTCTGTGAGGATGGATTTGGTGGACTGTCGGCTTTGTTCGGTGTCATACCACAGCACCTTAAGCGGTTGTTCGCGGATCCGTTCCAGTTCGAGAGTCTGGCCTCCGGCATCGGCGCAGCAGGCCATGAGCATGGAGGTGAAGAAGGTCTTACCGCATTTCTCCACACCAGTAACGGTCGAGAGATCCCGACGCGGGAAGCAGGGTTTGCCGAAGAACCGTAGGAGGAAATCCTCCTCAGGAACCTCTGTCTCACTGGTAATCCGGAGACGGTCGAGGTTCAGCAGCAGGTCAGTCACAGGAGTAGCTTCACCAGCCTGGGTGAGCTCCTCATTTAGAAGTACTTGTTGTTCGTTCATTTCAATAAATGGATTAGTCGCTGTAAAGATCGTCAATTTGCCATGAATGGCAGTACTGCCTAAAGGTGGTACAAGTGTTAAAGAAATCAAGCCTTAGGGCTATAATTTAATAATAATTAAAAGATGAAACAGAAAGTTCAGACGTTGCAGGATTTCGGTGAAGTACTGCACGAGGTGCGTAGCAAGATGGGCTATGGCACCGATCTCCTGGCCTTCGACCTGAAGGCCAGCAAGAGCCTATACGGCAAAGTCTGAACAGGCAAGTCACACAACATTGAGCACTACATCCGAGTGTTCCGTAAGCTCTACGAAGAGTCAAACACCGACGCCCAGCGCCGCCAGCTCGACCAAGCCCTCTACGATCTGTTCCACCCTCCATAGCACCGCCCCAGGACATAAGAAAATCAGAAGAAAAAAGGAATGGAAATGGGAAACGATTTCCCAGCTAATGTGAACTTCCGCATAACAGCCTGATACACAATATAAAACGAAACCGCCGTTTCCAGAGTTATCAGACATTCATCAGACATCCGGGAAATTGAGCCTTTTCCGCTCATTTCTATGCAAAGTTAGTAAAAATCCCGGGAACATGCAAGGGCTTTAAGATTCTTTATCCCAAAAGGGTAAACAAGTGTTAATTTTGGAGAGGTCGGAGATGAGGTCTAAAGAGATGATGACGGAGGCAAGGAGGAGAAAAGACGAAAAAACACATCCGGACTTGTAAAGGTATAATCCGATATCAGTTGAAAAGCCTGCTGTTTGGCGATAAAACATAATTTTATGTTTCAATACAAAATTTAACCAACGATTCAGAGAGAAGATATGAACAGAGAGAAATTCCATAATGAGTTGGCAATGCGATTAGGATATGAGCGCATTGTTAATGATAAAAGTATTTTTATTTCTGTCGAAGACTCTGATGATCCTTGGGTGACATTAAGGGTGGAAGGTTCTGATGATTTTAGGTTTAAGGCTTCTTGTTGCACTGATGTTGATCAGAATGCATCACCTGAGATGCGCGAGGATGTTGTGGATATAATGAATGCTGTGCATCTGGCTTATGTTGATGCCAGCACATGCAGATTTTGATAATATATGTGCGGAATAGTTGGATATATAGGTAAGCGGGAGGCTTATCCGATACTGATAAATGGACTTCATAGACTCGAATATCGAGGCTATGATTCTGCCGGTGTGGCATTGCTTGATGGCGATAGCCTGAATGTATATAAGTCTAAGGGCAAGGTGAGCGACCTCGAAGAGACGGCTAAGGAGAAGGATTGTAGTGGAACATTGGGCATAGCCCATACCCGTTGGGCTACACACGGTGAGCCATCTGTGACTAATGCTCACCCCCATGAGTCTGAGAGCGGTAATCTGGCGTTGGTGCATAATGGCATTATTGAGAATTACACCATACTCAGGGAACAGCTACAAACCAAGGGTTATCACTTCCAAAGTGCGACAGACACTGAGGTGCTGGTGCAACTCATAGAGTATTACGAGAAGAAACACAACTGTGACGTGGTTAGTGCCGTACGCTATGCACTCAATAAGGTGATTGGAGCTTATGCCATTGCTTTGGTAGATAAAAGACAACCTAATACGTTGATTGTTGCTCGTAAGAGTAGCCCTTTGGTAGTGGGCATTGGCGCGAACAATGAAGAGTTCTTTATTGCATCTGATGCAACGCCAATTGCTGAATATACCAGTCATGTAGTATATATTGATGACGAGCAGATTGTAAAGGTTGAACGAGGTAAGGACATTGAGATTTCAAACCTTCAGGCAGAACAGGTTGATGTTGATGTCAAGGAGATTGATGTGGATCTGGAGATGCTCGACAAGGGAGGCTTCCCTCATTTCATGCTCAAAGAAATCTTTGACCAGCCTAAATGCCTCGAAGACTGTATGCGTGGTCGCTTGGAGGCCATGGACAAACGCCTGAAAATTGAACCCGAGAATATCCAGTATGGTATTAACCTCTCTGCTGTTAAGCAATATAAAGCTCAGTTGATGAGTGCCCATCGCTTTATCATTGTGGCTTGTGGTACTAGCTGGCATGCAGGTTTGATAGGTAAACAGCTCTTTGAGACCTTCTGCCGGATACCAGTTCAGGTGGAATACGCCAGTGAGTTCCGCTATCGTAATCCTGTTATCCATGATGACGACGTGGTGATAGCCATTTCACAGAGCGGTGAAACCGCTGATACGTTGGCTGCCATTGAACTGGCAAGAAGCAAAGGTGCGTTTGTCTTTGGCATTGTGAATGCGGTAGGCAGCAGTATTGCCCGCAATACCAATACAGGTACCTACATCCATGTAGGCCCAGAGATAGGTGTTGCTTCCACCAAGGCCTTCACTGGCCAGCTGACAGTTCTTACTATGTTGGCCTTGACCCTTGGTCATGAGAAAGGTTTGGTTTCAGACCAGGAATTCTCTCATTATACAGAGGAATTGTCAAAGATACCTTCTATGATTACGAAGGTATTAGAACAGAATGATAAGATTGAGAATATAGCCAAGACCTTCACATATGCTCATAACTTTATGTATTTGGGCAGGGGTTGGAACTTCCCCGTAGCATTGGAGGGAGCGCTTAAGCTTAAAGAGATTAGCTATATCCATGCTGAGGGTTATCCTGCTGCTGAAATGAAGCATGGTCCCATTGCATTAATTGATGCTGAGATGCCAGTTCTGTTTGTTGCGACCCATCATCAGCAATACCAGAAGATCATCTCTAATATGGAGGAAGTAAAGGCGCGAGGCGGTAGGATCATTGCCGTAGTTACACAGGGTGATGAACAAGTGAGGGAAATTGCAGACCAGATAATAGAGGTTCCGCAAACAGAGAATTTCTTAGCACCCCTGTTGAGTGTAATCCCCCTCCAGCTACTGGCTTATCATATAGCAGTCAAGAAAGGAAAGAATGTAGATATGCCAAGGAATTTGGCAAAATCGGTAACAGTAGAATAATAGATGAGCAACGTTAGAATCAAGATACAGGATGTAGCAAGCCAAGATGACTTGCAAAGGTGGGAAGACAGGATGCTTGAGAAGGCGAAATGCTGGAACCAGTTCTGTTTAGGCCTTTATGGCGAGCATGAACTGCGTGCAGTACATGTAGTAAAAGAAGATAATGAAGAACTTTCATTCCTGACCACACTTTGCGAAGATTGCATAAAGACAACAGCGGACTATGGTTTACTTGTTAATGAGAACCACCTGATTGTAGAAACACATAGAAAAGAATAATATAACCCTCCGGAGGAAACCCCCTGTTTTAGCTTTTTAGTGGCAGGTCCTTCGGTATAATAAAAACAACAATAACAAAAAAAGTATGCGATTAATTATTGAACCCGATTACGCGAGGATGTCGAAGTGGGCTGCAAACTATGTGGCCAAGTGTATTAACGAAGCAAACCCAACGGCTGACAAGCCGTTTAAGTTGGGCTGCCCTACAGGAAGTTCACCTTTGGGAATGTATCGTGAGCTGATTGAGCTGAACAAAGCCGGGAAAGTTTCCTTTGAGAATGTGATTACGTTCAATATGGACGAGTATGTGAACCTTCCTGAGGATCACCCTGAAAGCTACCACTCCTTTATGTGGAACAACTTCTTTAGCCACATTAACATCAAGAAAGAGAATGTTCACATCCTCAATGGCAATGCCAAGGATTTGAAGGCAGAGTGTGAGAATTACGAGAAAGCCATAGCAGAAGCAGGCGGTATTGACCTCTTCATGGGTGGCATTGGCCCCGATGGTCACATCGCTTTCAATGAGCCAGGCTCTAGTCTTGCAAGCCGTACCCGCCAGAAGACTCTAACCACAGATACCATCATTGCCAACTGTCGCTTCTTCGATAACAATGTGGACTTGGTTCCCAAGACTGCTCTTACTGTTGGTGTAGGCACTGTGATGGATGCGAAGCAGGTGATGATTATGGTCAATGGCCACAATAAGGCACGCGCATTGCGTCATGGAGTAGAAGAGCCTGTTAATCATATGTGGACCATTAGCTGCTTGCAGATGCATCCCCATGCTATTATCGTTTGTGATGAAGATGCTACAGATGAGTTGAAGCATGGTACTTACAAGTACTTTAAGGATATCGAGAAGGACAATCTTCTGTAGAAAGTATATGGATTCTGACTGCACAGGTGGTCGCACAGCGATGCAGTCCGATACTGCCAGTCAGAGCAATTAACAATATAATTTATACAGCAATGAAGAAAGTAATGTTAGTGTTCGGAACCCGCCCGGAGGCCATCAAGATGTGCCCGCTGGTGAAGGAGTTCCAGAAGCATCCACAGGAGTTTGAAACGATTGTTTGCGCGACGGGACAGCACCGCGAAATGCTGGACCAGGTACTGACCATCTTTGATGTGAAGCCGAACTACGACCTGAACATCATGAAGCAGGGGCAGGATCTGTATGACGTGACGGCGCGCGTGCTGACGGGTATGCGCGACGTGTTCAAGGAGTGCAAACCAGACGTTGTACTGGTACACGGCGATACAACCACTTCAACGGCTGCGGCCCTGGCTGCGTTCTATCAGCAGATTCCCGTGGGGCACGTGGAGGCCGGTCTGCGTACGCACAATATCTACAGCCCCTGGCCTGAGGAGATGAACCGCCAGATTACGGGGCGTATTGCCACGTATGACTTCGCGCCCACTCCGCTCAGCGAGAAGAACCTGCAGGAAGAGAAGGCGCACGGACAGATCTTTGTGACGGGCAATACTGTTATTGATGCGCTGCACATGGTGGTGGACAAGCTGAAGAGCGACAAGGCATTGGCTGATGAGCAAAACAATGTGTTGAAGAATGCAGGATATGATGTGACCCGTTTGAATGGTGGTAAGAAGTTGGTGCTGATTACCGGTCACCGTCGTGAGAACTTTGGTGAGGGCTTCATCAGCATGGTGACTGCCATGAAGGATCTCTCGGAGAAGTATCCTGATGTGGACTTTGTATATCCCATGCACTTGAACCCCAATGTACGCAAGCCCATTCACGAGGTGTTTGGTGAGGATTTGACCCGCCCGAACTTCTTCTTCATTGAGCCGCTGCAGTACTTAGAGTTTGTGTATCTGATGGAGAAATCGACCGTTGTCTTGACAGACTCTGGCGGTATTCAGGAAGAGGCTCCTGGCCTGGGCAAGCCGGTGCTGGTGATGCGTGACACAACGGAACGTCCTGAGGCACTGAAGAGCGGCACGGTGCATCTGGTAGGAACTAATCATGATTTGATAGTCTCTGAGGTATCGACCCTGCTGGATGATGCATCGGCCTACGAGCGCATGAGCAAGGCCGTGAACCCCTACGGCGACGGCAAGGCCTGCAGCCGCATTGTTCTAGCACTCAATGGCGAAGCCGTTGATAGATACGAAGTTTAACGGTTAACAGTTTAACAAATCAACATTTTCAAGATTTTAATTTATTAATTTTCAATAATATGATTAACGTAATTGGACTGGGCTACATTGGACTGCCCACAGCATTGATGATGGCTTCTCACGGTGTGGAGGTCATTGGTACGGACTACAACAAAGAGTTGGTGGCAACACTCAACGCTGGTAAGACTACTTTTAAGGAAGACGGTCTTGACGAACTCTTCCAGGCTGCTGTAAAGGCAGGTATCAAGTTCACCACCGAGTACCAGAAGACAGACATGTACATTGTCTCTGTTCCTACTCCTTACGACAAGTTCTCTAAGAAGGTGGATGCCTGCTATGTAGTAGCAGCCGTTAAGGAAGTAATGAAGGTGTGCCCCAAGGGTGCAACCGTAGTCGTAGAATCTACCGTCAGCCCTGGCACCATTGACAAGTTCGTGCGCCCTGTGATTGAGGAGAACGGCTTTAAGATTGGTGAGGATATCAATCTGGTTCATGCTCCTGAGCGCATTATCCCCGGCAACATGGTTTATGAACTGCTTCATAACAACCGCACCATTGGTGCTGATAGCAAGGAGATTGGCGAGAAGGTGAAGAGCTACTATGCTTCATTCTGCCAGGGTGAGATTGTGGTGACCGACATCCGTACCGCAGAAATGACCAAGGTTGTGGAGAATACCTATCGTGCTGTGAACATTGCTTTCGCTAACGAGCTTAGCCGCATCTGCCGTCACGACAATATGGACGTGTACGAGATTATCAAGATCTGTAACATGCACCCTCGTGTGAACATCTTGCAGCCCGGCCCTGGCGTAGGTGGCCACTGCATCTCTGTTGACCCTTGGTTCTTGGTGGGTGACTATCCCCAGCTAGCTAAGGTGATTGACGAGTCTATGAAGACCAACGACTACCAGCCCGTCTTTGTGCTGGAGCGTATCCATGAGATTATGGAAGAGCACGGCATTACTGATAACCGCAAGGTGGGTCTCTATGGCTTGACCTATAAGGAGAACGTGGATGACATTCGTGAGAGTCCGACACTCCAGATGCTCGACATCCAGGAGCGTCATTTGGCTCGTCCGCTGAAGACCTTTGATCCTTTCTTCACTCAGAAGGAGATTGTGAAGAACCAGATTCTCGACTTTGATCAGTTCCTCGATGAGGTAGATATGGTGGTCATTATGGTGAAACACGACCACATCAAGCAGAATTGGGACAAGCTGAAGGGTAAGGTAATCCTTGATTGCCACAACATCTGCCCATTCAAAGAATCCTACCATATATAAAAAGAAAGTAATAGCTAGTAAGGAGTTGTCACATATTGTTGAGTGTGAGTCTCTTTACTAGTTTACATTATTTGTAACAATTGTTTTTCTATTACTACTGATGCGATAATAATGAAATCAAGTTTGTCAAACGCTTTGTATATGGGCATTATGGTAGATTTGGACATTTTTTGATTTGAAATGGCCTCACTCAGAGATTTGAGCTTCCAATCTCGTTTTGCCCAAAAATACGCATGGATTTTAGCAATTTTGAATTAAATCAGAATTTATCGCATCAGTAATATTTTTCTATTATGAAAAAAAAGTTACTACTGATAGGAAGTTTTTCAAATTTTCATATGTATAATTATACCAAAAATATTATACCTTATATTGACTTTGAAGTCATTGCTATAAATACCTCAGGCGATTTTAATACCATACCTGAGAGTTTCTTGACTTCATATAAGGAGAATAATATACATTTGGTATCAGGCCCAGATCCTAGGATGTTTGAAAGGAAAATGGGAAAGATTAGATATCGATTCAAATTATTTCAAATTATAAAACAGATTGGAAAAGTTGATATTCTACATATCCATTACGTATCAAACGCATTAGGCCTTTCTCTTCTTTTTTTCTTATCGCGATTTCATAAAATCATCTTAACGTACTGGGGATCAGATTTGTATAGAACTGGACTGTTTTACAAGATTCAAACACTTCCTTTGCTTATCAGTGCTTCAAACATAACCTTAGTAACTGAAGATATGAAGGAGTATTATAAGAAATTACCCTATCCTTTTTGTAAAATATCATTAAAAAGCATAGTTCTTGACTATGGCGACATGCTATATTATACCATAGATAAATACAGACAAGATAGTATTAAGTTACTTAGGAAAGAATTTGGCTTTAATCCGAATAAAATAGTAGTAACAATTGGATATAATGGCAGAAAGCAAATGCAGCAAAAAGAAGTTGTACACGCTCTACTTAATTTGCCTAATGTCATTCGAGACAAAATTCAACTTATTTTCCCGATTTTATTTATATGTCAAGAAGATAAAATAGAACTTAAGACCCAATTAGATAATTTAGATATTGAGTATTACTTAATAGAATCTTTTCTTGATGAAAATAGGATTTCTAAATTTCGATTATTGACAGATATTTTTATCCATTCTCAAACAACTGACGCTTTATCAAACACGATGCTGGAAGCTCTGTATGCAGGTTCTATTGTTATAAATGGCAATTGGTTAGAGTACAGCGCACTAAATAAGAATAATGTTTATTATTTTAGTTTTTCAAATTTTTCTGAATTAGAGGCATTACTAGCAAATGTTGTAAATGATATTGATCATCAAAAGTTGTTGTGTAAAAATAATAAATCAATAATTGAATCAATTTCTTCGTGGTCTTCATTGAGAAACAAGTGGATTGATTTATACAAGTAGTTTATTTGTTTTTTATAAATTTAGGTATATATGTCATTTCTTGATTTTATGTTTATAACTAATGATCCCAAAGTGGCATCAGTAGCACAAGAAAACGGAGTAAGAAGAGTTTGGGTTGATCTTGAAACTTTAGGAAAAGAGGAACGTCAAAAAGGGATGAACACGGTCAAATCGAAACACGCCCTTACTGATATCTCTGTATTAAGACCAGTTCTTGACAAGTCCGAGCTGCTTGTGAGAGTAAATCCAATTAATCCAAAGTCAGAAACTGAGATAAACGAGGCGATAGACAGAGGGGCAGATATGTTGATGCTCCCAATGTTTAAGACTATTGATGAAGTAAAGGTGTTTCTTGGGATAATAAATGGAAGAGTTAAAACGACTCTATTATTTGAGACGAAAGAGGCTGGAACTATAGCAGATGAGATTTTGTCTATGGGTGGTTTTGATGAAGCCCATATAGGATTGAATGATATGCATCTTTCTTATGGGTTGACTTTTATGTTTGAATTATTGTCAAATGGATTTGTAGAAAGTTTATGCAATAAGTTTAAGGCACATAGTATACCATATGGATTTGGAGGTATTGCAAAAATAGGAGAAGGCCTGCTCCCTGCAGAGAGAATTATAGCTGAACACTATCGTTTGGGGTCAACCAGGGCAATTCTTTCTCGTAGTTTCTGCGATAATCAATATGTCGACTACGATAAGTGGAAATATGAATTTCAATTGGGAGTGAATCAGATTAGGCTCTATGAAAGTCTACTCCCGCTGCTCCCGAAATCATATTTTGATGAAAATATTGTAGAAGTAAAGAAGGGCGTGGATAAGGTGGTGTCAATTATTAAGGCAAAACGAAATGGAAATTAATAAGAACATACTTGGTAATTTGCGTAAGGAGTATGGTGATGCTTTTTATCTGCTGGACTCCGCACAGTTTAAGAAGAACTTTCAGGAGCTGAAAGCCGCCTTTGGCGCAATATATCCCAACTTCAACATTGCTTACTCTTACAAGACCAACTATACCCCTAAGTTTTGCCGCCTTGTGAATGAAATGGGTGGTTATGCTGAGGTGGTAAGCGAGATGGAACTGGAGATTGCCCGTCGTGTGGGTTGCAAGCCTGAGCGCATTATCTGGAACGGTCCCATCAAGAACCCCACAATTGTTGAGGAGTTCCTGCTGGAGGGTGGCTGCATCAACATTGATAGCCGTGAAGAGTTGGCTATGATTAAAGGCATCCACGAGCGTCATGCAGATAAGAGGATTACCGTGGGTATCCGTTGCAACTATGAAGTGAATGATGGGGTGGTTTCTCGATTTGGTTTTGATATTGATAGCGAGGACTTCAAAGAGGCTGTTGAGTTCGCAACCCAAACAAAGAATGTGCATTTTATCAACTTTCAGTGCCACTTTGCCAAGCGTCAGATTGAATACTGGCCAGCCAGAGCAAAGGGTATGATTGAATTGATTGACCGTCTGGGGATCATTCCTGAACGTATTGATATTGGTGGTGGCCTGTTTGGTAAGATGGCAGACTCGCTGAAAGCCCAGTTCAGCTCTGTAATTCCTGACTATACGGCTTACGCTGAGGCGGCTGCAAGAGTGTTCGCAGACTACTTTGCAGACAAGGATGTAAAACCGGAATTAATTATTGAACCCGGTAGTGCTGTTGTTGGCGATTGCATGAAGTTCGTTGGAACGGTTAAGACTATTAAGATTGTTCGCGGAAAATGGATTGCCAGCGTGATGGGAAGCCAGAAGAATATCAGCATGAGCGGCATCAATCCACCGATGGAGGTGTTTTCTATGGGCGGAGAGCAGAAGGAGTATAAAGACCTTGATATGGTAGGATTCACCTGTATTGAGGGTGATGTGCTCTATCACAATTATACCGGCAAGCTGGCTCACGAAGATGTCATTGTGATCAGTAACTGTGGCTCTTACTCTCTGGTGATGAAACCGCCATTCATTCTGCCAAACTTCCCGATGGTGGATATCAGTGAAGGAAGGACAGAGCTGATTAAGAGAGGAGAGACCTTTGATGACTTGTTCCGCACTTTTAACTTTTGAATTTAAGAAACTAAAGATATGGCAAAAACTGATGTGGCAAACAGACTGATCTGGTTCAAAGGTCAGATTATGAATGTGAATGAGGCAATGGTGAACGTACTTTCACCTACTTCACAGTTTGGTTTGAATGTTTTTGAGGGCATTCCTTGTTATTGGAATGATGAGCAGAAGCAGCTCTATGCTTTCCGTTTGTCTGACCACTATGACCGCTTGATTCGCTCTGCAAAGTTGATTCAGCTGGATAGCAAGTTCACAAAAGAAGATTACAAGAAGGCTTTGGTGGATACCGTAAAGGCTAATGAATATGATGAGAATCTAAGTGTTCGCCAGACATTGTTTGTGGATGGATTTGGATCTTGGGGTAGTGAAGGTCCAGTTGAGATGTTTGTGGCACCCATCCCTCGTGGACGTACTGCTGCTGAATACAACAAGAAAGGCTTGAACTGCTGCATAACCTCATGGCGTAGGATTAGTGATGAGAACCTGAGCCCTCGCATTAAGTGTGGTGCTAACTATATCAACAGTCGTGTTGGCCAGCGTGAGGCTTTGCGCAATGGCTTTGATACATGCATTTTCCTAAATGAAGTAGGCAAGATAGCAGAAGGCCCTGGCAGCTGCTTCTTTATGGTGAAGGGGGATACCCTGATTACTCCTCGCTTGACTGATAGTGTTTTGGAGAGTATCACCCGTGATACGGTTATTAAACTGGCCACTGAGGAACTGGGTATGAGCTTCGTTGAGCGCACTATTGATCGAACTGAGGTTTATATGGCAGACGAGGCTTTCCTTTGCGGCTCTGCTATGGAAGTTACTCCTATCTATACCGTTGACCGCTATGCTATTGGTACTGGCGAGCAGGGTGTATGGACAAAGAAGATTCACCTGAAGTATTTGGAGTGTGTTCAGGGGAAGTTGGAAAAGTATCAGGATTGGTTAACACCAATTATATAATAGTTATTTATGAGCCTAAAGGAAAAAGCAGTTAAAGGTGTCAAATGGACAACAGTATCAACTGTTATTCTAACGATTGTTCAAGTGTTAAAATTAGCATTGTTAACAAGACTACTTGAAAAATCTGACTTCGGCCTTATTGCCATTGCTTCAATGGTGATAGCATTTACTGATATATTCTCAGAAATTGGGCTGACAGTAGCAATCATACACAAACAAAATATTACAGAAAAACAATATTCATCTGTATATTGGATGAATATTATGCTTAGTATTGGAGTGTTCTGTATTTTATGGGCTTTATCCCCTTTAATTTCTTCTTTCTATGATGAACCTCTATTGAAAATCATAATACCGTTGTTAGGAATACAAATTTTATTCCATGGTATTGGAAAAATGTTTCAGACAATAAAGACAAAGAACCTTGAATATAGCTATATTTCCAAGGTAAACATCATAACAGTACTTCTGGGATTTTTCATAACGGTATTCCTCGCAATTTGTGGATGGGGTATATATAGTTTAGTTATAGGCCAATTAGTTCAAATAGGATTAGCACAAGGGGTATATGCAATTGAGGGACTAAAGATTCACAAAATATTGTTTCATTTTAACTATCAAGAAATCTCAGATTTCTTAAAAATAGGTTTTTTTCGATTTGGTTCTCAGATCCTTGATTTTATATCTTCCAAAATTGATATTTTCCTAATTGGAAAATTTTTTGGGATGGATGATTTGGGAATATATAACCTTGGAAAAGATTTAATGATGAGGCCTTATATGATGATAAATATGCTTGTCAATAGCGTAGCTTCTTCTGCTTTTGCTCAAATACAGACTAATATTGTTTCAATTAAAACAAATTTTCTAAAATTGCTAAGTATTATTAGTGCTTTGTCAATACCATTTTACATGGGGATTTTTATTTTCGCAGATGATATAGTCGGTCTTTTATATAGCGAGTCGTTCTCAGAGGTCGCAGTTATTATAAGAATTTTTACATTTGTAGGAATTGAATGCGCAATAAGTAGTCAAGGATCTATTCTTCAGGTTTCAATGGGACGCACTGATGTTGGATTTAAATGGACTATTATTAGAATTATTATGTCGACAGGCGTTATTTTAGCCGCAAGTGGCTTTGATATATATGTAGTTGCATACGGCCAACTCCTTGTTTCTGTAGCTTCGTTGTTCGTTTTTTGGGCAATTACAGTAAAACCTATTGTGAGCATTTCGTTGATGGATTATGTTAATGCTTTTTTGAAATCTCTTATAATCACTATATTTGTTTCTTTGCCATTCATTTTAACTATGCAGGCTTTTCTATTGCCTCTTTATTTAAAATCAATCATTTTTGTTGTTTATTTTCTGTCAATTATGATTGTTTATTATTTATTTCAGAAGCCACTTGTCGAAAAATTTTATCTGCTTTTAAAAAATGGTAACAAATAAAACAAATATAGTTAATAGTGGTCTTTTAGCAAGCTTTATTTATGCTACTTTTTGTTTTTTTGAAATGTCCACTATTCGAACAAATGTATATTTAGCTCACCTTTTTTTTATAGTATGGATAACAATAGAGTTATTTAGTAATTCGAAAGGTACAATATTTGTATTAAAGAAAAATAGATATGTCTTATTTTTGATTTTCTTAATATATTATTTTTTTACTTCAGCTATAGCGACAGGGCTTATTAGTTCTTTTAATAGATTTGTAGTAATGTTAGAACTCTTTTCACCCATTTATATTTGTGACAAATATTCAAGATATCCATCCTATATTAGGAACAGCTTTCTATTCTCTTTTTTACTAGTCTCAATGTTCAACTTGCCAATTCTAATAAATGCAATGAACACATATGGAATGGGGCTTAGACTTATTGATGATAGCCAAGAGGGGTATTTAAAAAATGCTTTTCAATGGGCTTATTCATGGATGCTTATATCCATAGGATTATCCTATCTTCTATTTAACTCAACTCTTAGATCTACAATAAAATTGAACTATTTACACAAACTGTTATTGTCCCTGTTTTTTTTTATAGGGGTATTTGTGGTTATAAGATCTTTGTATATGACTGCAATTGTATTTCTATTGATAGGTATAATTGTCTCTTTTTATTATGGAAAAAAAAGATGGTTATTTAAATTTTTTGCTATTTTTGTAGTTATGATGTTTGTTTTTATTTCTTATTTTTTCATGATAGATATTGACATCCCCTTTCTAAATGATGACCATAATATGGTATTTAGCAGAATGACAGAAATAAGTCATATTTTGCAAGGAGATGTCGATAGTGCAGGAGATTTCACTTCCAGAAATGATTTATCTTCAAACTCACTTGAAACATTTCTAAGTAGTCCTGTGATTGGTGTCAATCATGAAATATCAGATTTTGCATTTTATAAGGGTACTAAGATAGGAGGTCATTCAGAGTGGATAGATAATCTAGCAAAATATGGACTGTTTTCTATTCTGATTATAGTTTTTCTCTTTCAATCTATTAAATATAGTAAATATAGTTTGAAGCCAGTATTCCTTATTTATTTTTTTATTGGTTTTTTTAATCCGACTTTACAATTTGTTCAAATATATGTCACGTTTCTCTTTTTACCATTTTTAGGAAGAAAATGTGCGGAAATAGGAAGATGTCCTATTTAAATGTCTTTCATAAATTGTTTGTATGTTTAATTGATATTTTTTTTACTTATGGAAATAATTGTGATGGGGTCAAGGCTTGTCAATCATAATAAAGCCTTATTTTCTTGTTTTTCAGGAAGGGTACATCAGATATATATATGTTTGATTATGTTTTTTCTATTATTTTTGAGATTTTTATTGTTGAACTTAAATAACTGATAAATTATGAGTAAAATTACTTGCTTGCTAATAGGCAATATAAAATATGATGGTAGGGTAAAAAAAGAAATTCAAAGTTTATCCAATGGCGGCCATGACGTTTCGTTGATTTTGTCGAATCTTGATGATAATGATAATAACGACTATCATTGTAAGTTGATATACCTTCCTAGAAATAATGGGGGCACTTTCCTTAAGAAATTGTTTCGAAACTCCACATATATATTAAGGGTTAATAAAGCAATAAAAGAAGTTGATCCAGACTATATTCATTGCAATGACTTAAACACATTGGTGCTTACTTTTTTGTTACCTAATAAATATAGAATTGTTTACGATTCACATGAAATATATCCTGAAACACGAAATAGTCTTATTTCAAAAGTTTTTTTTACCTTAGCAGAACGTCTTCTCATATACAAGACGCATAAAGTAATTGTTCCTCAGATAGACCGACTAAATTATATATATTTTAAATATAATCTACCGATTTCACATTATGTATTATTGGAAAACTTTCCTTTAAAAAGCGTAACTCCTGCCTCTAATTTTTGGAAAAGGAAGTATGGAATTGAAACTACTAATAAATATGTAATATCTTATATAGGAGCATTAACGAAAGAAAGAGAAATTGATATTATTATTAAATCAATGTCGCAAGTATCTGAAGATGTTCTACTTTTCATTGTTGGTAAGATTGATAGTTCATACGGAGAAAAATTGATTAATATTATACATACCCTTCATTTGGAAACAAATGTGTTTCTTTTTGACAGGATTACAAATGATGAAGTTCTTGAAGCAGAAAGGTCATCAAACGCAGGTATCTGTATTTATAATGCTAAAAATTTGAATTCTTATTTTTGTGCATCTAACAAAATCTATGAGTATCTTAATTATAATGCTAAAGTTATTACTACTAATATTGCAGGTGTCGCTAGAGTTATTCAGAATGGAATAAATGGCTATCTTTTGGAAGAAGTATCTCAAGATAGTTTGGCAGCAGCTATTAATTCTATAAAAAGTAATAATAATGAAAGCAAATCCAATTATTATTGGGAGAATCAGGAATCAAAATTATTGGATATTTACTCTTTGTGAAAATTGCACAGATATATTTAGTTATATTGAATTCTAACAATCAAGAACAATGTGATAGCTAGAATTAATCTAAAAAAACTCCAATTAGAACGTAAGCGATTATTGTCATTCAACTGGGCTGTAATTATTTCGAAATTATTGTAGTATTATGAGAACCGTAGAATTATGGGGTAGCTATCCCCCTCCTATTGGAGGAGTGACTATATATTTAAAACGGCTTTTAGAGCATTTATATGAATCTATTGAAGTTCAGTTAATAGATTTTAGTGGCGTTCCTAAGCCTAGCAAAGTACCAAATGTGAGAGCATGCTATTTTCTACCAATAGAAGTTCTTCGTCTTTTGTTTGGAAGACCCAAAATTATACACCTCAATTCTTTCTCTTTTATGATGTCGCTATGTTTTTTGTTATTTGGATGGCGACATAAATATGGAATTACCATTCATAATCAAAGGGGAATATTGATAAAGTCACGGTTAAAAAGAACTGTTTATTCTTGTTTTTTAAATAGATGTGATTTTATAATTATGAATGATAATAACTACAAAAAGAAGTTTGTTAGTTTTTTTAAAGTTAAGGAAGAAAAGATTTTTGTACTACCGGCGTTTATTGCACCAACAGACAAAGAAAGACGCGGCATCCCTGTTGAAGTGTCAAAATTTAGAGAAAAACATAATTTTTTGATATCTGCAAATGCATCTAAACTAAAAATAGAAAATGGTATTGATACTTATGGTCTTGACATGTTAATTGAATTGATTAAGATGCTGAGGTATGATGGCATAAATGCAGGTCTATTATTTTGCTTACCAATTATTGGAGATAAGTTGTATTATTCAAAGATTGAAAGATATATTTTTGATTATGGCTTAAATGATAGTGTTTTACTATATAAACATAATATTGCCAATGCTTTTGAATTTTGGGAGATATCGGATTTGTTCATAAGACCAACAGCTACTGATATGGAAGGAATATCTGTAAAAGAAGCATTATATGTCGGAACACATGTTGTGGCAAGTGATGTATGTAAACGTCCTGATGAATGCATTGTTTTTGCAAATAGAGATCAAAAGGATTTGTATGAGAAAGTAATCAGTTTATATAATTCAAAAAAGTATAAAACAAATATTTGTTATAAAAATATGATTGATACTCCTAAAGAAATCCTAAATATTTATAAAAAATTATGATTAAGAAGTTGATATGAATATGATTAAATTCTATCCAAAGTTGTGAACCCCCAAAACTGGGTAGCAGTCCGAGAATTTACGTGATGTAATAGTAAACGTGAGATACAATTACATTTGCATGTATTTGGTAAACTGTCAATTTTGACGTCTTGTGCATGAAATGGGAAAATGATACCTTTGCGCTGATTTTATGAATGCGACAAATGGTATACAGTTGTAAGCGGTCATTTTAGACCGTATTGCGTACCTTATATATATTGATTATCTTTGCGGTGTTTATCCAAAACACAACAAAGAATGATCAACAAGAAGAAAGAAGGAGGTTTCTACGCCTCAAAAGTGAGACTGTTTCTCAATGAGTATGATGGGATACCACTGGAGGAGTTCTGCAAGGCAGAGAAGGTCAGTTACAACAAGATGCTTAACTGCCTTGGTCGGACAAACTGCCAGTACCATCCAGTTGGCAAACCAAAGAGTGATAAACCAGGAAAGACCTTCAAGCCAGATAAACTCCAGCTTCCGGATTTGGAACTGAAGGAACTGGTGATAGACATGCCAGAAGGACAGGAGCCAAACAAAGAGGATCTCTCGAGAGTTTCCCTGATCAAACCAGAGGCAACCAAGGTCAGTCACCTCATTGAGAATATAAGCATAAGTATAAATAGCCGCATAGGCGTAAACATCGGCAAATGTGATGTCACCACGCTCTCTGCCTTAATCAGGGAAATGGAGGTGAGCCGATGATCAGCCTATCAGGTAAATTCAGATATTTTCTCTGTACAGACAATGTCACACTGCGCTTCCGTCATCGTGGACTTAGGGAATACATCAAGGGCAAACTCCATCGCGACCCCTGTAATGGCGATGTCTACATCTTCCTGTCACGTGACCTCAGCAGACTCAGAGTCTATTACTTCCACCATAATGGAGAAATCCTCACGGAAAAGATCCTACATGCACACCGGTTCACTCATCCCGTCTTTTTGGATGAGGGCAAGCATGTGTACCACATCTCGTGGTCTAGTTTCGTTTACCTGCTCGAGGGTATCATCAGGAAGGAAAAAGACGAGTATTTTGATGAGTATGAAGACGAGGAAATCGATGGTGAAGAGTTGCAAGAATCAGTGTGATTTTGTTAGTATTATTTAACTTAACAGCCTGATAATTAAGCAGTTAAATACTTGCGTATATGGAGAAAAATGAGTACCTTTGTAACGTGAATAAGGCAGAGGAACAGCAGTTTGCGATTCTCTCATCCAGGGTAAGTAGCGCTGAAAGAGAGAAGCATGAAGCCCAGAAGAAAGCAAGACTTCTGGAGCAGTAGAACTCTGCCCTTGAGTCTGAAAAGGCAGACATGCAGAGGCAACTCAATGAGAAAATAGGAGAGGTTGCTGAAACAGTCAAGCAGATGGCTCAATTCATGATGGGCAAAGGACCTGTTACACTATCAGACTCCTTAAGAGATGCAATAGTAGCAGGAGTAAAGGAAGAGTTTGAGGCAAAGCTTCGTGAAGAGCGTGAGGCTCATTCCAAAGAGATGCAGTCTTTGAAGGATCAGTTTGCCCTGATGCTTGCAGCCAAGGATAATGAGATAGCGGCCTTAAAGGCTAAGAATGGAGAAGATCAAGGTGATGCCCACGGTACTATAGGCTCTAGCCAGTCAATTCCAGAAGGCATGTCTCCAGAGGATCGCATCAAGCAGTTGGAGCAGCAAAAGAAAAAATGTGCCATAGATGCCTATGGACAGGGTACTGAGTCTGTGAAATACAATCACGGCTGTCAGGAACCTGTTAAGGCAGACGATCTGGATCTTGAAGGTGTGGACGTCCCCGATGAGCGCTGTGCTGAGATCGCTAAGCAAGTAATGGAGGCTGCCAGACAGCGCAAGGATATGAAAGGCGTAGAAAAGCCCCGTAATCCCCAGCCTTTAGAGGAAGCAGCGTTAAAGGACAAGGACAGTCAGATTATCCTTACTCCAGAAGGTGTTCCTGATGACGCAGAAGAGCTCGCCCCAGACATTACAACCCGTTACTTTTGGGTTGAAGGTCATTTCAGGAGCAAGGTGATTATCAGAAGGAACTTCAAGGATCCACGAGGGAAATTCTATTATATCAATCTTCCTGCGGAATACAAGAATCCGATGGGACGTACTGAGGCAACAGAGTCAGTCATAGCTTTGGTTTACATGTTGCATGGTGAACAAAGGATGACGGATTCGGAAATAGTCACATTCCTAAAGAGTAAGGGTCTCAACTTCAGCGAGGGTGCTGTCAAGAACTGGATAATGAAGGCGGCAGACATACTTGCCCCTCTTGATGAACCAACCCAAGAAGAGATACTGGCAACGGGTAATGACCATGTTGACGAGTCGGGTATAGAGGTATGTGATCAGCGTCTGCCGAATAAAGGTGAGAAGGAAGAAGACGTAGAGAAGGACAAGCACTACTTTGACAGGTGGATGTTCTGCCATCATGCTGACAGCATAAAGCTTACTCAGTTTGTTTTCTTTGAGCGTGGCCGCAGGACTAGGAAGGCTGTGGAGGCCTACCTCTCGAAAGCTAAGAAGCGTCTTTTTGTCAATAGTGACGGATGTCCTATTTACAAATGCTACGATGTCACTGTTAAAGATCTTGAGAAATGCTCAGAGATTACCGACATCATCATAAGGGTGTCTTGTCTGGTGCATATGCGCAGACCATTCTTTAAGCTGAAGGACTGCTCACAGGATGCTATTGATATAGTACATTTTGCAGATGAGATCTTCCATCTGGACAAACAAATAAAATCCGATGCCAAAGGTGATTTGAAGAAGATCGCGCAGGAGCGAGTCCTGCAGATAGGTCCGATACTGCAAAGCATCAAAGACAAGCTCGATATACTTGAAAAAGAGCTTGACCAGACGAAGGAACCTGAGCTGGTCAAGGCTGTGAAGTATGCCAAGAAGGAATATCCCTGTCTGCTGCACTGCTTGAAGAATGGTGCACTTGACTTTTCAAATAATAGCGTCGAGAGGGAAATACGTAGGTTGGCGAAGTACCGTAATAATAGTTTCTTCGTCGGTAGTCCCAAAGGCGGTGCCCGTCTTGCCAGGACACTGACAATCTTTGCAAACTGCAAGGCTTACAACATCGACCCATACAAGTATCTATGTGATGTGTTCCGTCGCATCAAGAATACAGCCAAGGATCAGTTGGTCAACTTGGTTGCCCATAAGTGGCAACCACAAATGGCACCTGCCGTCTATTAAATCCGAATCTAAATTTTAAAGATTACTAAAAATATGGTTTTTATAGGCCTTAACGGGTCTAAAATGACCGATTACATACAGTTCAAAAGATTCCGAGAGCCTCTGGTTTCTGTACCAGGCTGAGGGGCCATCGAAGAACAACTCGATAGAGGAGTTCTTGGATAAACCAAGCGGCTGAGCCGAGCGTAAACTGTCAATTTTGACGTCTTGTGTATGAAAGAGGATTTTGATACCTTTTGCGCTCGTTCAAAGAATGAGAGCTATGGTATACAGCAGTAAAGATTTTGAGAGCCTTTGGTTTTTGTACCAGGCTGAGGGCCTCCCGAAGAATATCTCGATAGAGGAATTGACTTTCCCTACGGCCGTCGAGCCACAAGATCACGGAGTATTTGTGAACTATACGAATCAGAGTATAGTCCTAGTACAATAATCATTTGAAAATGGGTGTTAAGAGGGCGGAAGATCCATACGCTTCTATGGAAAAAGACCAGCTGATATCAATGATACACTTCCTTGTTAAGCGCGAGGATGAACGGGCCCAGGAGAACCAGGAACTGAAGGATATGGTGAAGGAGCTAAGGGATACCCACAAACAGGATGTGAAGACCCAGACAAACCTGCTGAAGTCTATCGATAAACTGACCAACCAGGTGGCTGACCTCACCACTCAGAACAAGACTCTTCAGCAGAAGGTAAACGACCTGCTCTCACAGATATCTGTAGGTAACAAAGAAAGATGATGGAACTTGCTCATCGCCCTATGACAGTAGAGCGCAAAAACTCGCTGACTTTTGGCAGCCATGCAGGTGCTAAAGTGTCGGTTATCTACCATACGTTTATCGAGACTTGTAAGATGTGTGGCGTATCCACATTGGAATATTTTAAGGAATTCTTCAAGGCTATCATGCAGGGAAGAACCGACTACGAGAATTTGTTACCGATGACCATCGGTATTAAAAAATAATAAATTTAATTTTGATATAGACGCTTCAGGTGGCCAAAGCTACCCCCAAAGGTCGTTTTTAAGCCTGGACGTCATAATTGACAATTTTAAAAAAATGGCATCGAAGACTTATTTTAGCGAAATAGACGTCATAAAGGGTATAGCAATACTTACTGTTGTATTGGAACACTCTTTTGCTGTTAAGTATGTTGATCTGACAGGAGTTCAATGGTGCTACCATACCGTTGAGATTATCAAAACATTCAACATGCAATTATTCTTTATGGTGTCAGGATTCCTATTTGCTAATTCAAAGACCGACGATTTGAAAAGAGCATATATAGGCAAAGTGGATCGTATTTTAATACCAATGGTTTTCTTAACCGTAATAAATTTGGTTTTGGTCAATGCATTGCCATCGGTCATAAATATTGAAGAAGAGACCAGTGTGTTCCAGCAGATAGTCAATGCAGTTTTGTATGGTGAAAGTTTTTGGTTTTTATACACCCTATTTGTGTTGTTTTGCTTACTGATTCCTGTTAAGAAGTATTTGACTCCCAAAATTGTAGTTGCAATATGCCTGATTCTGGTTTTATTAAAAGAGCTGGTTGATGTTAAAATAAGTTTTCTGCAGTTGAATCATGTGTTATATATGGGCGCGTTTTTCTTGTTAGGTTATCTTTCGTATGGCTATTATGAGAAAGTTCGCGTATGGGTGTCGAAACTATACATAGTGATACCCTTGTTGTTGATTTATGCATTCCTCTATCCACTGAACAATATTGCATGTATTCATAACTGGATATTGCCGCTATCGTTAGATATTGCCGTAGTGGGGGGGCAATTTTACTTGTTAATTGGAGCCCAAATCAAAGAGTATTAACATATCTTGGAAAAAATTCTCTCCAATTCTACATGTTTAACGGATATGCACTCGTACCAGCACGAATATTGTGTGCTCAGGTTTTGAAGTTGAGGGAGCCTTTTTTGCTTGTAAGTGCTGTTTTTATTATAAGTTTACTAATTCTTTATATTCTTACAGAAATAACAAGAAGAATTCCAGTTTTGAGTTATCTGTGTGGATTTGGTAGAACTAAAAAATGAATAGATTGTTCAAATATATTAATATACTCCGTAGCAAAAGTTTTCGCTACATTATGTTCCGCTCAAAATATGAATTTGAGCGAAAATCAGGCTTGCTCGCCAGGAAATATCCTACAACCTTAAAGCCTGTTAGCATACCGGCACTAGAAGAGTGGCGGGAGAATGGCTGCGGTTGGTTCTTTGATGACAGGGATTCTCTTAATGTCGTAAAGAATAAAAAACCAGAACTCAGGGAGAAGATGGAGCATTTGCTGAAAGGTGATGCGTTATTCTTCAGCAAGACATGGAAGCCATTGGGCTTGGAGTTTGATTGGGTGACAAACCCTGAAACAGGATATCATTACGATGCAAATCAACATTGGACGAAGATCAATGACTTTTCAAAGGATGCTGGAGATATAAAGTTTGTTTGGGAAAAGTCACGCTTTTCATGGTTGTTGACAATATGCCGGTATGACTATCATTATGATGAAGACCATGCGGAATTTGCGATAGGGCAGATTCTAGACTGGATTGAAAAGAACCCTTTGAATTGTGGTCCAAATTACAAATGCAGTCAAGAAACAAGTATACGCATCCTTAACTGGTTATTTGCCCTCAATTTTTATCGCAGAAGTAAGGTTCTAACAGAGGATAGATTCATTACAATCATGACATCTATCTATTGGCAGACAGACCATGTGATGAAAAATATTAATTTCTCCCGTATTGCTGTCAGAAACAATCATGCCATCACCGAGACACTGATGCTCTATCTGATGGGGCAGATGTTTCCGATGATGCCTGAGGCTAATAAATGGAAGAAGAACGGGAAACGGTGGTTTGAGGAAGAGATAGACTACCAGATAGAGGATGACGGGACTTTTATTCAAGATTCAATGAACTACCACCGTGTGGTGATTCAACTGATGACCTATGCAATTGCACTTGCAGATAAGCATGGAGATAAGTTTAGTAATTTTGTTTACGAAAAAGCCTATAAGTCTCTGAATTTCCTATATCAATGTCAAGAACCAACAAATGGCTGTTTGCCAAATTATGGCGCAAACGATGGAGCATTGTTCTACCCGTTATCGGAAAACGACTACCGTGACTATCGTCCGCAACTTGATGCTTTGCATGGGTTGCTGACGGGTAAACCGTTATATGATGAATATCTTGAAGATGCCCAATGGATTGGCCACCAAGTTCCTTCGAACAGAAAGCAATTTAAACCGGTAGAGAAACAGTTTGGCTTAGTTGAGTTTAAGAAATCGGGTTACTACCTAATTCGCGAGAAAGACACCTTGTCGTTTATCCGTTGTGGTTTGTTTAAGACTAATGGAAGTAACGATCAATTGCATTTGGATGTATGGTATAAAGGTGATAATGTGTTGTTGGATGGAGGCTCGTATATGTATAACACGGATGAAGAAACCGTCCGTTATTTTGCAGGAACGAAATCGCACAACACCATAATGCTTGGTGACTTTGACCAAATGCAAAAGGGTATGCACTTTATTTGGTTCTATCCGCCCACTTTGTTGAGCGCTACAATGAGAGAAGTGTCTGATTCCTATGTTTTTGAAGGTACAGTAAATGCATTCAAACATATAGGTGAGGGGATAAAGGTTCATCGTGTTGTTTTGAAAAAGAAGGGTTGTGCAGAATGGAGTGTTACCGATACCATAGAAAATGCTCCAATGGGTTTGATTAAACGTCAATTATGGCACATAAACAGCAAGCACCTGAAATTAGAGAGTCAAGGTTTAGATGCTCTGCAAACCAAAGGTTGGGTGTCTGATTATTATGGAAAAAAGGAGGAGTGTGACCAGATAAAGTTTGAAACGAAAGAAAATAAGATAACAACAACGATTACAATAATACAATAATATGAAAGTACTTTATTTGCACCAGTATTTCACATTGCCTACTCAAGCGTGGGGTACACGTTCTTATGAGATGGCACAACAATTAATTGCTCGAGGGCATCAGGTGACGATGATTTGTGGTTTAGAAGGAAATGCGAAGATAGATATCCCTCAGACAAAAAACGAAAATATCTGTCGAGGAGTGGTTGATGGTATTGATGTTATACAGATTTCAGTACCTTATTCAAACAATATGAGCGTGTTTGCTCGTGCCAAAGCATTTGTGAGTTTTGCATGGCAGTGTACAAAGTACGCGATGAAGGAAGATTATGACGTGTTGTTTGCAACCTCTACGCCATTGACGGCAGGTATTCCTGGCATCGTAATGAAATTGTTCAGAAGAAAGAAGTTTATTTTCGAGGTTAGAGACCTTTGGCCAGAACTTCCCAAGGCCTTGGGTATGACAAATCCAATATGGATAGGCGGAATGAGTATTCTGGAATGGCTGAGCTATCATTTGGCAGATGGTTGCATAGGACTTTCGCCAGGCATCTGTGAGGGAATAAAACGTAGGAGTCAGAAGAACAAGCCGATTGAGATGGTGTCAAACGGTTGTGATTTGGACATCTTTAAGCCATCGTTGAAAGAATCGCTGAATTTAGAAGGGATTTCATGTGAAGATAAGGTTGCAGTCTTTACAGGAGCCCATGGCATTGCTAATGGTCTGGATGCTGTGCTTGATGCTGCTAAGGAGGTGGAAGCCATGGGGCGTAAAGATATTAAGTTCGCCTTTATAGGCAAAGGAAAGGAAAAACAGCATTTGGTAAAACGTGCAAAGGAAGAGCAATTGAGTAACTGTCTATTCTTTGATCCTATACCCAAACTTCAATTGGCTAAGGTTGTAGCATCGGCAACAGTAGGACTGATGGTGCTAAAGAATGTGCCTGCTTTCTATTATGGTACGTCACCAAATAAGTTTTTTGACTATATTGCCGCAGGACTACCCATTCTGAATAACTATCCTGGATGGCTTGCTGGAATGATAAGCGAGCATAAGATGGGCGAGGTGGTTGAACCAGACAATGCTAAAGCATTTGCAGAGGCACTTGTTAGAATGGTAGATGACCCCGCTGCATTGGCAGAATACTCTAAGAATGCAAGGGCTTTCGCTGAGATAGAATTCGCTCGTGATAAATTGGGTAATAAGTTTGTAGATTTCTTTGAGAAAATAGTAGGATAAGATTATTACTATGTCCGCTGAGGAACTATTTATTGAACTATTACAGATAGCCATTGGGAGACGGCAGCAATTATCAGAGAAACCGTCGTCAAAGAAATGGTTGAGTATTTACGGACTCGCTAACGAACAGGCAGTGGCAGGTGTTTGCATAGCTGGAGTGGATAAACTACCAAAAGAGCAGATGCCACCAGAGATGATGCTATTAGAGTGGATTGGGCAGTCGGAGCAGATACGCCAGCAAAATTCATACTTGGATAAACTGACGGCTCAAATCTGGAAGCGACTTAGTGTTGACGGATTGGATGTTGTAATATTGAAGGGACAGGGGCTGGCCCAAGAATACGAAGATTTGGCATCTATGCGGCAGAGTGGAGATATTGATGTATGGATTCTTGGCGGGTTTCAGACCGTCTGTGATTACGTTCAAAAAACTATTCCAACAGATGATTTAACATATCATCACTTCCATTATCCATATTATGAAGATATACAGGTAGAACTACATCACCGTCCTACTATACTTCGGAATTTGATAAGAGACAGGAAATTTGCAAAATGGTATAATGGTTTTAAGTCAGACCAATTTTTATATTTAGAAGATAAGCAGTTTGCAGTTCCTTCTCCTGCCTTTAATAGAATTTTCGTCTTGGCACACATGTACCGGCACTTTTTATTTGAGGGCATTGGCATGAGACAAATTCTTGACTATTATTTTGTATTGCAAAATTCTGAAAAGCCGGATAATGAGGTAAAAATGTTGGTAGAATTAGGTCTGACTACTTTTGCAGGAGCCGTATCATGGATTCTAAATACACAATTAGGTCTAGAGAAAAACAAACTAATTTGGCTGCCTAATAAGCAAGAGGGGCATTTCTTGTTGAATGAAATCTTTAAGACTGGTAATTTGGGGCATGCAGACGGAAGATACAACTATAAGCATCTTCGTGTTTTTCGAAGACTGATAGGGAGAGGTGCTCATTTGCTTATTCACTATCCGTCTGAAATATTATGGACTCCTATTTGGCTTGTCTTTCACAAGTTCTGGAAAAGGGCAAGAATTAGAGAACTGAAAAAGGTGGGAAATATTAAAATTTGAGACTTATGTTATATAAGATAGCACACATATTAAGAGATAAAATTGGATGGCTTTGGAATTTGATTGAATGGTTGAATTCAATGCTATTCTCTATGAGATATGGGAAGAGGCTTCGGGACTTCTCGTTTACGACCGTACCTGAAGGGTATGATATTGTACCAATGAAAGATGTGCCTACAGAGAAAATGGTGGCATTCTTTGAGCATCAGCCGGAAGAGGCATATACTTATTTCAGACCTCATGGATTTTATAAGAAAGGTATCAAGCGACTGCAAGGAAACAAAGCTTTTTTGGCTTATGTGTTGAAGGATAATACTAATGGTCAAATTGCAGGCTATTGCTTTAACCTTAGCTTCTTTCATGGTGTAGGATATCGTGGGAGAATGGTGGATATGGACTATCGTGGTAAGGGTCTTGGTACGGCTATGAACAAGATGTTAAATGAAGTGGGTTTCGGTATTGGACTTCGATTGTTTGAAACAGTATCGAAAGATAATGTGGCCTCTTATCGCTCAGCAATGTCAGCCAGTAATGTTAAGGTGGTGAAAGAGCTGCCACATAATGAATTGTATTTAGAAATACTTCCAGATTAGCGTTATGATATTGAAATGGCTTTTTGACAGAGTTGTGTCATTTATCGGGCTGCTTTTGTTGTGGCCGGTATTACTTGTTGTAGCTATTCTGGTGAAAATGAAGATGCCGGGCGGGCCAGCGTTCTTTGTGCAGAAACGCGTAGGGAAAGGAGGCAAGTTATTTATGTGCCACAAATTCCGTACAATGACAGTTAATCATAATGGCTCGACGGTTAGCGTTGCAGGGGACTACCGGATTACTCCACTTGGTGCAAAGTTGCGCCATTATAAACTGGATGAATTACCAGGGTTGTGGGATGTGCTGATTGGTAATATGAGTTTTGTGGGGCCGCGTCCTGACGTTCCTGGGTATGCAGACAAGCTTGTTGGAGAAGATAGGAATGTATTGAAATTGAGGCCAGGAATTACCGGACCAGCAACTTTGAAATATAGACTGGAAGACGAGTACCTTGCTAATGCGAGGACTCTGGTTTCAGGTTTCAAGTTTCTGGATTCAGGTAAAGAAAAGCCTGACTTTGACAAGATGACGGATCAAGAAATCGCAGTGTGGTATAATGACAACGTGATATATCCGGATAAGGTGCGTTTGAATTGTTATTATTACCGACACTATTCCTTCAACAAGGACATACAGATGATATTATGTACTGTTCTTGGAAAGAAAATGAAATATGCAGGTGAAATAATCTAATTTGAAATAATCAAAAATTACATATGACAAACAGGATTTACCATTGCTTGGCCCACATGAGCGAAGCTGGACTTGAACAGAAATACATTAAAGAAACATTCGATACCAATTGGGTGTGGCCCCTTGGACCTAATGTGAATGTTTTTGAGACTGACCTTCAGTAGTATGTTTGGCAAAACAAAAGGGCTAAAGCTCTGTTTTCTGGAACCGCTACCGTACATTTTGCTTTACTGAACTGTGTAGTTGGCCCTGGCGATGAGGTTTGCGAGCAGAGCTTCACTTTCTGAGCATCCAGTCACCCGATTACCTATCTGGGAGCAACTCCGGTCTTCATTGATTCCGAGAAGGACACCTGGAATATGGATCCGAAACTTCTTGAAGAAGCCATCAAAGACAGTATTGCTAAGACTGGAAAGAAACCGAAGGCTATTGTGGCTGGGGCTCTTTACGGCAGCCGTACAAGATTGATAGCATCATAGAGATTGCAAACAAGTACGATATTCCTGTAGTAGAAGATGCGGCTGAAGTCTTTGGCTCTAGGTTCAATGGTCAAGTTTTGGGTACATTTGGTAAGTATGGCGTACTCTCCTTCAATGGGAACAAGATGATCACCACTTCTGGAGGTGGAGCTTTGATAACTGCCAACGAAGATGAGTGGCGAGAAATTATGATTTATGCTACCCAGTATCGTGAGAGCTATCCTTACTACCAGCATGAGAAAAGCGGCTATAACTATCGTATGAGTAACATCTGCGCAGGTATCGGTAGGGGACAGATGACGGTGGCTTATGACCATATTGCACATCACAAACATGCACAGAAACTCTATGAAAGAGCTGCTGAAGGATGTGCCGGGCATCAAGGTGCACGGGAATCCGGATAAACGTTATGACAGCAACTTCTGGCTGTGCACGATTACGGTGGTTCCTTCTGCGCGGATTAAAGGTCAGGAGAATGTGTATAAGACCATATTGCTGTGTGCAGTAGGTGTCATTCATGTGGCAGACAGAGCTACCACCGATTGTCAGCCTAATGATAACGTGGAGGGCACTACGAGTGTTTATGGATGCGGCAGGCATTGAGGCTCGACCCGTATGGAAACCAATGCACAAACAGCCTGTTTATAATAACGCACCGGCTTATATGAATGGTGTAAGTGAGTCTGTTTTTAAATTGGGCATGTGCTTACCTGCTGGTCCTTATGTAAAGGACGAGGATGTGAAATACATAGTTGAGACAATAAAAAATAATATTGTATGAATATAGTTAAAAGACTATTAAATTGGTACTTCTCAAAAGAGTCGTTGCCATATTGGTGTTTGTTCCTTGCTGATAGTGTCATTGTTTTTCTATCTTGCATATTTACCTATTGGGCATATAATAGGACGCTGGTGATGTTTAATCATCGTTTCGCAATCCTTTATACAGCACTCTTGTATGTAGCCTTCAGTTGGGTAGGAGCCAGATTGTATAACACATACCTTGGCGTTGTTCGCTATTCATCATTCGTGGATTTGATGAAAGTCGCATATGCCAATTGCATTTCTATTGGGATAGCCGTCACTGCATCTTTACTATTGGAACATTTGAATATCAAAGTGCTATGTGCTTTATCGCAGACGGAAACAATCATTTCTTTCTTTATTGCCACATTGCTGATGTGGGCGATGAGAGTTGTGGTAAAGACATTGCATGATGTAACGCACGCGGAAACTCAGCCATTGACAAGAGTTTTAATATATGGAGCCATGTCGGGTGGTATAGGTTTAGCTAAAAACATCCGAACACAGAAGCCATCAAAATATGAATTGCGTGGATTTATATCGCACGATAAGCGTGCCAAACATATGACACTTCTTGGTGAGAAGGTGTATAATGTGGAAGAAGGCATTGCTACAGTCTTAGAAAGCGAGAAGATTCAGGCGGTGCTGGTATCGCCGCTCCGTTTGGATGACTTTCGAAACAATCAAAAGATACAGGATGAATTAATTCACGCAGGAGTTAAGATATTATTTGCCCAGCAGGCCAAGGAGGCCAACGTGAAAGATGGAGAGCTGACTGAAGAGGACTTTGCGGGCATGCAACTGAAGGAAGTGCAGGTTGAAGACCTTTTGCCACGCTCTGAGATAAAAGTGGATATGGACTCAGTCGGTGCTATGCTTACGGGGAAGAAAGTCTTGATTACAGGCTCTGCTGGTAGCATCGGATCTGAGATGGTACGGCAGGTGGCAGTTTACAAACCGTCTGCAATGATGCTTATTGATCAGGCGGAAACCCCAGAGCATGACATCAGGCTGATGATGAAGAATGAGTATCCTGATATACCTGCAGAAACTGTGGTGACCTCTATTTGCAGGGAGGACAGAATGGATGCGATTTTCAGTGATTTTAAACCAGACTATGTTTTCCATGCAGCAGCGTACAAGCATGTGCCGATGATGGAAGATAACCCTTCAGAAGCTGTTTTAAATAATATTCTTGGAACAAAAATTATTGCGGATTTGAGTGTCAAATATGGCGTTAAGAAGTTCGTGATGGTATCGACAGACAAGGCAGTGAACCCGACAAACGTGATGGGCTGCTCGAAGAGAATATGCGAGATATATGTGCAGAGTCTGAATAATACGCAGAATAATTGCCAGTTTGTGACGACGAGATTTGGAAATGTGCTCGGGAGCAATGGTTCGGTGATACCATTGTTCAGGGAACAAATAAAGATTGGAGGCCCAGTAACCGTAACAGATGAGCGTATTGTACGATACTTTATGTTGATACCGGAGGCATGTAAATTAGTACTGGAAGCAGGAACCAAGGGTAATGGTGGAGAGATATTTGTTTTCGACATGGGGCAACCTGTGAAAATTATAGACCTTGCTAAGCGCATGATTGCCTTATCAGGCGCAAAGAATGTTGAGATTAAGTTAACTGGCCTTCGTGAAGGAGAAAAACTTTATGAAGAAGTGCTGAACGAATTGGAGGACACTAAACCGTCATTTCATGATAAGATAAGAATTGCAGAGGTTCGACAATATGATTATGCTGAAGTTCGCAAGGATATCGAAGAGCTAGTTACAATTTCTCGTCGGTTTGACAATATGGCTACTGTAAAAAAAATGAAGGAAATCGTGCCTGAATATAAGAGTAATAACTCAGTGTATGAGGTGCTTGATAAGCAAGAAGAGGTTAAGGTATGAAGGTGATAGACTCCTCTTTATTGGATAAGGTTTCTGTGGAAGCAAAGGAATCCCCAAGACTTAGAATGAACTATAACTTTCATGAGTCGTTGGAGGACAAGTGTCATAGGTTCCTGAATGCTGTGGAGCCAGGGACAGTGGTTGAAATACATCGTCATCCGACGAAGGACGAAACATTTGTATTGCTCAGAGGGCGTGTTGTTGTCTATACATATAACGATGACGGTGAAGCATAATGGCTCGACGGTGAGCGTAGCGGGGGATAACCGTATTACGCCGCTGGGGGCTAAGCTCAGGCATTGGAAATTGGATGAGTTGCCTGGACTTTGGGATGTGTTGATAGGTAATATGAGTTTTGTGGACTTTGGTTCGTTGGTGCCTGTGTTCCCTATGGATGCTCCAAAATTTTTCTTAACCTATATGTTTAATAAGGCAAAATAGCAGTATATGTTAATTGATATGAAACTGCTCGATGAGGTATCAGAGCAAGCAAAAGAATCTCCAAGACTGAGGATGAATTATAACTTCCATCAGAGTCTCGATGATAAATGCCATAGATTCTTGAATGCAGTGGAACCAGGAACAATGGTTGAGATACATCGGCATCCAACAAAAGACGAGTCGTTTGTGCTACTTCGTGGTAGAGTTAGAGTGAATACCTACAATGATGATGGTACAGTGATAGAGAGCGTAATTCTTTGCCCAGAGGAAGGACTCTATGGGGTGGATATCCCCAAAAATGTCTGGCATAATGTGGAATCCCTGGAGTCTGGGAGTGTATTCTTTGAATGCAAGGAAGGGCCGTTTGTACCGCATGAAGTGGAAGGGATACTTTCAGTTAATGGATAAGAGGTTTTGTTATGATACTAAAATACATTTTTGACCGTGTAGTCGCATTTATAGGATTATTGTTTCTTTGGCCAGTATTGTTGATTGTCGCTATACTGGTTAAGATGAAAATGCCAGGAGGACCTGCATTATTTGTGCAGAAGAGAGTGGGAAAGGGCGGCAAATTGTTCAGTTGTCACAAGTTCCGCACAATGACGGTGAAGCATAATGGCAGCACGGTGTCTGTGGCGGGGGATAGCCGCATCACGCCACTGGGCGCTACATTGCGTCACTACAAGCTGGATGAACTCCCAGGGTTATGGGATGTGCTCATTGGCAACATGAGCTTTGTTGGGCCACGTCCCGATGTGCCTGGGTATGCGGATAAGTTGCAGGGTGATGACAGGGATGTGCTGAAGTTGCGCCCCGGCATCACTGGACCGGCTACATTGAAGTATAGATTGGAAGATGAAATGATTTCTGAGTATGTGGCCCAGATGCATAAGGAAGGTGATACACGACCGATGCAGGAGATTGCAGTAGAATATAACGACAAAGTGATTTATCCTGATAAGGTTAGGATTAATAGCTACTATTACCGACATTACTCATTTCTAAAGGATATACAGATGATATTTTGCACAGTTTTAGGTAAACACATGGAGTATAATAAAGAAATAATATAGAATTATGGCTGAAAGAAAAAGAATCTATCTGTGCCTTGCACACATGAGCGAGGACGGAATGGAGCAGAAGTACGTAAAGGAAGCGTTTGATACCAATTGGGTTGTTCCTCTGGGACCGAATGTTAATGGGTTCGAGAAAGACCTTGAAGAATTCGTTGGTGAGGGAAAACGCGTAGTTGCATTGTCTGCAGGAACGGCAGCCGTGCATCTGGGATTGCTGAACTGCGGCGTGAAGGCGGGGGATGAGGTGATTGTGCAGAGCTTTACGTTCTGTGCTTCTACACATCCAGTAACTTACCTTGGCGCAACACCTGTATTGGTGGATTCTGAGCCTGACACTTGGAACATTGATCCTGAACTGCTGGAGAAAGCCATCTTTGACCGCAAGGAGAAGACTGGTAAGTACCCGAAGGCCATTGTGCCTGTAGCACTGTATGGAATGCCTTACAAAGCAGACCGCATTATGGAGATTGCCAACAAGTATGGCATTCCTGTGGTAGAGGATGCTGCTGAAGGTATGGGCTCACGTTATAAAGGTCAGGTACTGGGAACGTTTGGTAAATATGGTGTACTGTCGTTCAATGGCAACAAGATGATTACCACCAGTGGCGGTGGTGCATTGATTACCGCCAATGAGGACGAGTGGCGTGAGATTATGATGTATGCTACGCAGTATCGCGAGAGTTATCCGTACTACCAGCACGAGAAGATAGGATATAACTATCGTATGTCGAACATCTGTGCCGGAATTGGCCGTGGTCAGATGACGGTAGTGAATGATCACCTTGCTCATCATAAGCACGTACAGAAGATGTACGAAGATCTGTTGGCTGCTGTGCCTGGAGTACATGTACACTCTCAGCCTAATAATGGTGATTATGACTCAAATTACTGGCTTTGCACTATCACTATTGATGAGAATGTGAAGGTAAAGGGACAGGAGGATGCTTATAAGACTATCGTGACTGGAGCAGTTGGTGGTGCAGCAGGTGTGATTCATGCTGCTGAGTCGGCTCATACAGATTGTGAGCCCAATGCTAATGTGGAGGCTATGCGTGTGGCTCTCGATAAGGCTCAGATTGAGGCTAGGCCTGTATGGAAGCCGATGCACAAGCAGCCTTGCTATAAGGATGTTCCTGCATATGTTAATGGTGTGAGCGAGGAGATCTTTAAGATTGGTATGTGTTTGCCTGCTGGACCTTACGTCTCTGATGAAGATGTGAAGTATATTGTAGAGACGATTAAGAACGCCATCGTATGAGGCTCATCCATGCGATATGGTTGTTTTGTTGCTATCTCTTTTGGCCTCGATGGAGATAATAAGGACAGAAGAACATAATAATACAAGACATAGTAACAGAATAACGGTTATTTTAGACAGAAGAACATAAGGACAAAAAGTGATATGGAACCGAAAGTAGGTGATTCTTTCTAAAGTATAACCAACCTATCGGATTCATTCTCTGGCGCAGAGATTTTGAGTTCCTTGATAAGGGACGGCATTCGCTCGACGCTTTGCGGCGCTTGCTACTGAAAGGACGCAAGAATGCAGGGATCCCCCTGCAGGTTCTCAACATCTCCAACCTCTTCTTACCATAAGTATTTTACCGACCAACCAACCTTCCTAGCCAGGAAGGCTTCGAACCACACCCCCAAGCCCCCTCGCCAATCATTGGCAAGTGGGTGTAGTTGACTCCGGGCAGAGACCGCCCTTCATCAAGGTTCTTGCGTCCCTTCGGTAGCAAGCGCCACCCTGCGGGATGTCGAGCGTTGGTATGGCTCTCCAGCCTTTCTTAAGACTCGCTTCGCTCGAATAAGCGGCAAAGCCGAGCGGCCCCTTCGGGGTTGATCTTCGATCTAGTCTGCTCACGCTCTATAAAGCTAAAGCGAGCTTTGCTTTATTCTCGCTCAATCGCAGCCTTCGCCATGGTATTTATTTGGCCCTTTGGGCTACAATAATGTAATACCATGCTAAAACACCGAGGGAAGCCTCGCGGCTAGGGGCGCGTAGCCCCAATGAGCAGGGTGGGTGGGAGTGAACGATAAGAGAGCGGGAAAATAGATTTTTAGATACTCATGTTCAAAAAAACTCAAATTTATTTGGATTTTTATTCACTTAATCGTATCTTTGCAGCGGAAACTTAAATTCATAATGATATGGAACCGAAAGTTGGTGATAGAATGAAGGCAAGTCCTCAGCTGACAGCGCAACCTGATTGGGTTGAAGGTGAGGTAATCGATGTGGAACATAATCCTTTTTTAGGACTGGTTATTTCCATCAAGGATAAGCTCGGAAGAATTTTCTTTGGGCAGAGCCGCTATTTCTTAGCCATTTAAGATTGCCATTTAATATAGTTTAGAGGTAGTTTTATTTATATTATATGGTCGCATCGGGAACGATGTGACCCTTTTAGCGTTTGAACTTATGGGTGAAGTGTTGAGAAACTACCAGCGGGAGATGCTGGGGAGGATCAATGAGGCGTGGAGGTCATGCCGGAGTGTGATGGTGCAGATGCCGACGGGTACGGGGAAAACGGTGCTGATGACGGAAGTCATTAGAACATGGACCATTGACCATGGACCATTGACCATTCTTATTGTGGCGCACCGGCGGGAGTTGATTGAACAAATTCGCCAGACTTTAGACAGAAGAACAAAAGAACAGGTTTTTGACAGAAGGACAGAAGAACAAAAAGATATTGACAGAAGAACAGAAGGACAGGTTTTTTCAGACAAAAGAACAGAAGAACATAGTTTTGTTACGGTAACGAGTATACAGAAGTTATCGCGGGCGGAGGAAAACGATTTACTATTGGCGAAGGAGTATTCGCTTATTATTATTGACGAGGCGCATCATGCGCTGGCGAAGACGTATCGACAGTTGTGGGAGAGATGGCCGGAGGCGAAGTTCCTGGGACTGACGGCGACGCCTTGCAGACTGAGCGGGGAGGGGTTTGAGGACCTCTTCGACGTGCTGCTGCAGGGGGAGGACATCCAGTGGTTTATTGACCAGAAGTGGCTCTCTGACTTTGAATATGTGAGTGCGAGACCTGACAGTCTGGTGATGCATCAGATTGGTGGACTGCGGAAACGTGGGGCTGATGGGGACTACCAGACGAAGGAGATGGTGACGGTGATGGATGTGCCGGAGAGTATCGCGCATCTCTATGACAGCTATGAGGCGTTTGCCTGGGGGAAGAAGGGAATTGTGTATGCCATCGACCGGGCGCATGCGTCGCATATTGCGGCATATTATCAGAGTAAGGGTGTCAGATGTGCGGTGATTGATAGCCAGACACCGGCTGTTGAGAGGGCACAAATCGTTGAAAAATATAAGGCAAGCCCATGTTCTGTCGATGTGATTGTGAATGTGGATATCTTCTCGGAGGGGTTTGACTGTCCGGAGGTGGAGTTTATACAGTTGGCGAGACCGACATTGTCGTTGTCAAAATATTTACAGCAGGTAGGACGTGGTATGCGTGTGTCGGAGGGCAAGGACTGTGTACTCATCCTGGACAACGTGGGACTGTATCAGACGTTTGGGTTGCCTACTGAATCGCGTGACTGGCGCCAGATGTTCCATGGCCGGATGGCCGGTAAGGGTCAGACGGGGGAGGAGATGCCTATCTTCGTGAAGCCATCGGACCTGCAGTCGGAGATGACGAAGAAGCTGGTCAACCTAGAGATGGTCAGGATCAAACGCCATGGGGAGCGTCGCGAGGGTCTGGAGGTGTTTATGCGCCATGGCAAGTACGGTGTGATGAAGGATGGCGAGGTGACCTGTCCGGCAGAGTTCGAGCATATCAAGTGGCTCCAAGCCCCGTATTTCATCATGGGTATGTATCCGTATGCTATATATAATAATAAGGTGGCGGTGGTTGACCAGAACGGACGTGACCTGAAGCCCGGGCTTTACGGTAAGGTGGAGCAGGAGGGTGACATCTTCAAGGGGACAGCACTCGACGGGCGGACGGTCTACTGGGATGCCAAAGGTGGACGAATGTATGACATCATGCCACAGTTTGAGCGCATCCAGCGCTTTGAGGTGGCCAAGGCGGGGCACGATATGTTCCTCAGGAAATGTCTGAAGGGCTTTGAGAGACCGTTCCGTCAGGAGAATGTGTATTTAGGGGATCACCTGACCATCATGGGGAATGTGCTGATCATCGAGAATGATATCAAACAGACGTACCGGATCCGTGGGTATCAGGCGGGCTTTATCTATGTGGAGAGTCATGATGTCGCGGGCTATCGCTTCGGTGAGATCAGTCGCTTTGGTAATTTTGTCAGTCGGAGGAATCAGTTGCCGACGGACATGAAGCCATATCCGGATGTGAGGAGGCTTGGGCTAAAAAGATTGACCATTGACCATTGAACATTAAACATTAAACATTAAACATTAAACATTGAACATTAAACATTGAACATTAAACATTAAACATTAAACATTAAACATTAAACATTGAACATTAAACATTGAACATTAAACATTGAACATTAAACATTAAACATTGAACATTAAACATTGACCATTGACCATTGAACATTAAATCCCGCTTATTCGGCGGGATTTTTTTGTTCGGGTTCTGGTTCTGGTTCGGGATCCTTGAAGTCGGTGATGCCGGCTTCGACGAGGATGTTGTACCAGGTGATAAGCTTCTTGATGTGGCTGTTCTGAACACGGTCCTGATCCCAGTTGGGGAGGACTTTGCTGAAGTAGGCACGAAGCTCTTCGCCTGAGGCTTTTTTCTCATTGATGCTGGCTTTCTTGCCACCCTCGAGGTTCTTCAGGTTCTCGAAGACGTCCATCAGGGGTATATCGTCGGTCTCAGTGAACATAGCGATATCTGAGAGCGACGTGATACGGTCGGTGGCAAAAGCGGGCATGCGCTTGTGTGTGGCGTCGAGTGCCTCGACGATGAGATTGTTGTTGCCTCGTGTGACGAGCTTATAGAGGCCGGGTTTTCCGGCGATTGCTAAAATTGTTTGTTGCATTGTTCTATGATTTTGTTTAATTGATGTTCAATATTGGCTTTGCCATCGTTGACGAGCACGAAATTGGCCCTTTGGATGACCTCGCGCTGGGGGTATTGTCGTGACATCCACTCGAGCACTTCCTCGCGCGAGATATGGTCACGATCCATGACACGCTGAATGCGCACCTCCTTGGGAGCAACGACGGCAATGACGACGTCCATGAGCTGGTTGATGCCTGATTCAAACATGATGGCACTCTCGAGCCAGTCGAGTCCGCTTTCCTGAAAATCGCGAAACACGGCAGGGTGGACGATGGCATCGATGGCTTTGGCGTTTGATTCGGAAGCAAGCAGGAAACGGGCAACGGCTGCCTTGTTTAAGGCACCTGTCTCGGCATCGTAGGTGTCAGGACCTATCAGGGCTGTGAGTTCACGGCGGATATCTGGCGAAGTGCGTATGAGTCGTTTGGCGGCTGCATCGCAGTCGTAGACCTCGTAGCCGCGCTGGCGCAGACTCCGACAGATGTAGCTCTTCCCACTACCGATTCCTCCGGCAATACCTATCTTCATGGTTCTTCTGATTCGATAAGATAGTCTACCAGGGTCACTTCGAGACTGGCACGAGAGATGCCTCGCGGTACATCCTTGATGAAGATGTGGCACTTCTCGGTGGGGTGCTTCTTGATTTCCTCGTAGTCGGCATAGACCGTGAAATCCTCTGGGCGCAGGGTACGATAGACACTGGCTCCTGTAACGAATCTCACAGCGACCTTGGCGGGGAAGGTGCGCA
>JAEEGH010003998.1_pt1 | contig 38158 bp, 36 predicted proteins | sample 9134181 | NCBI WGS metagenome assembly JAEEGH01 (sample SAMN16246544, study PRJNA631951) | gut metagenome | biome: gut microbiome; feature: rumen; material: DP-attached | host: Bos | place: Iran: Karaj | collected 2018-10 | reverse complement strand
TACAACATCCTTACCGGATACAGATCCTGTATTCTTAATGTTTACTGTGATATTACATGTATCATCACTCCAGGAAACATCCATGTTTGACCACTCAAATGTTGTATATGAAAGTCCATATCCAAAAGGATAAACAACCTCAGATGTGTAATCATAATCACTGGCATTTCCCTGTTTTAAAACAACATCCTCATATCTGGTTTCGTAATACTTGTAACCTACGTAGATACCTTCTTCATATGTAACATAATTGTACTTGGTCAGATTCCCGTTTGAGTCTGAATACTGATAGTCACCAAAGTTCATAGCAGAAGGTGAAGAAAGAGGATCTGAAGCAAATGTATCAACAGTCCTTCCTGATGGGTTCACCTGTCCTGTCAAAATGTATGGCAGTGACTCTATTGCTGTAGCTGAGATAACTGCTTTTATGTTAGGAAAATCCTTAATGAAATCAAAATCAAGCGCTGCATTTGAATTGCTGACAAGAATAATCTCATCAAAATTCTCATTCAGATATGACAGAATCTCAAGTTCAGTGCTGTCGGGCTCAAGATATGTCCTTGCCTTATCCTCTTCAGAAGATGCATGGCTGTACATGGATCTTGGCATGTCTCTTCCTTCGCCTGCTACTCTCTTAAGAAAATATACTGGCACAGTTCCTTTTACCGAATCCATTACTGATCCATTTTCAAGAAGTACTGAAAGCGGCACCTCGTTGATACTGAAATCCTCTTCATCACCATATGATATTGAGCCGCTGCCAAGTCCATAGTTCTTGGACTGTTCCTTATAAAATTCAAATAATTCTGTATTTAACGCCACTCCTGCATTACTGAAAATGTCTTTAAGACTTCTTCCGCCAGTCATTGAACCATTAGCAGTAACAGTCGCTGAATTAACACTAAAAAAGCTAAAGACTGAATCTGCTGCTTTAGGAAGTGCACTTTCTTCATTACTCAAAAGAATCGTGCCCTCATCAGCAATCCTCTGATGAAGCTCTGCTTCTGCCTCCTTGATTGAATCTTTTGTATAATCCGCTTTGTTATACTCAAGATCAAGTCCCGTAGTATCGACCTTGGAATTGTCCTTCTTCGTATTAATACCACCTATCATACTGTCAGCCATTCTTGCATAGTTTGGTAAAATGCTATTTAACGCAACTATGATCATGGCCAAAAATACTATCAGAATGCTGCGTATGATTGTTCCGACTATTTTTCTTCCTTTACTCATAACCCTCTCCTTTAAAAAATGCGCGTTTTCTGTGCTATGAGATTATCATTTTGCAAATAAAAAAAGCAGGTTTTGTCATATCCTGCTTTTTCTTTGTCAAATCCGGTAATTCAGTTGCCATTTTCTGTAAAAATCAGCCTGAGAAGATATTTGTTATTATCGGTCTTTATTATCATCTGGCCTTTGTATTTTTCAGTGATTGCCTTAATGCTGCCGCTTCCAAAGCCGTGACTTATTTTGTCCTCTTTTGATGTCTCCGGAACATTCCCATTCATCTTTATATCCCCTTCATATGGGTTAATAATTTCAACAAGAACAATTCCTTTTTTGTCCTGTATCTGAACAGAAATCCAGCGCCTAGCTGTATCCGCTATCTTCTCGTTTGCTTCAATCGCGTTATCAAGGGCATTCCCCATCAGCGTATAAAGATCTATCTCATCCATAAAAGAAAGCTGTGAACCATCTGCGATACAACTCATCTGAATATGCTTACTATGGCAGATCAGTTTTTTCTCTGTAAGAACCGTATCCAGATACTCATTTCCTGTTCTGACAACTGCATCATACACCGCTATATCATTTTCCATCTCAGATAGAATCCCACGCCGTTTCTCATCATCTTCCATACTAGCCAGCGCACTTATCTGATGTTTCATATCATGATAATGCTGGTTTACGATAGCCATGGCATCTTTTGAAATCTCATATCTTGCCTGAGTATCCTTCCAAATCTGCTCCTTGACCTTAAACTCCGCCCTTTCATTCTCCCTGATAAGCTGCGCACGCTGGTTAGAAAGTATAAAAATGCAGCTCAAGATCGCATAAATGCAATGAAGATAAGTAAATCCAAAAATCCCCGATACCAGACTAAGAAGCCATACAATAAGCAGAATTCCGATAGTTGCCGAAGTAGCAGTAACCGTCTCAACATAAAATCTGCCATTTTTCACCGTTCCCTTGGCAAACCAATAGTAAGCCAAAAGAAATGAACCAATGAGGCACGCCATGTATATAACAGGCTGATCTGCCAGGATTTTACCATTTGAAACATACTCAACTAACGTCCTTATGCAATAAAAGATATGTTCTATGGAATAACTAACTGCAAAAATGTATACAGCCTCATATAACGTTACCTCGGTCCACAAATATATTGAGGCCACAACAAAAAGCCACGAAACTATGAACCATCCGATAATAAAAGCATATCCTGCCATCCCGGTTATGATCTCTGTTTCGGCATAGCCAACATTTTTTGCCGCCAAAATCATAGCATAGTTAAAAATCTGACTTACAGCAATGCAACATATTGCCTTTATAAGTCCATTTTTTCTTTTTCCAATTACTATGCAGAGTCCAATAGTTGGCATCAGCATCTCCAGCAGATATCTGAAATTGAATCCGTCCATCTATATTTCCGCTCCTACATACTGCGCAAATGCAGCCAAAAAATTCTTTTTCTGACTCCTGCTTAGGTAAATATCCTCACCATGAACCCGTACTATGTCTCCATTTATCTGATCAACATATTTAAGATTAACCAGCTGAGACTGGCCCGCTTTTACAAAATTATAGTCCGATAATTCTTCTGCCATTGCGGTAAGAGTGCTTCGCTTGTGCTCCAAAGTACCAAGACTGCAATGAACAAATACATCATGCGCCACTACCTCGATGTAATAAATATCACTGACAGACACTTTCCGCTTCGCACCATCATCAAGAACAATAAGTGTCTTATCTTTCCGAAACTTATCAGATGTTTTCAGCACCCGGTCCATTGTAACGACAAGCTGCTCATATACAACCGGCTTTAATATAAAATCCAAAGCATTAACCTTATAGCCTTCTATCGCATACTGAGCAAGTGCAGTTATGAAGACTATGATCACATCAGGATCTAATTCTCTTATCTTTTTCGCTGTTGTCATACCATCCTGATGTTTCATATGTATATCAAGAAAGATAAGATCATAATCCGATGTATAGTCATCCAGTATATCTATACCATCATAAAAGGTTCTTACAATAAAATTATCGTTATGGTCTTTTTCATATCTGCTAAGGTACTCAACAAGACTTGCCTGGTATTCTTTTTCATCCTCTACGATTGCAATCCTAAGCATATTTCTTCCTCGATCCGTAATCGAATCTCACATCATCACTTCTTGTTCAGCCTGTACCCCACAATAGCGCCAGACTTATGAATATGAATCCCAGTACCACTGGGGAATTAAAGGTGATTTTAAGTTTTTTCATGTTTTGTTTATCATCCTTATTTTTACATTATTATGATGATATTATCCCAAATCGGAAGAATATACAATTATCAATCGGAGAAAAAATAAGTTTTGTTGGCTATAGCAACTGCCTTCATGCTCTTAGTCGCATTCGAATACTGTCTTGGCCTCAAGAAACTCACTCTGCCCAAAACTTGAAAAGCTGTAGGCTTGACTGTAAAGTTTGGCCCCACACCGGAGGGTCCTCCCTAACACAATGCCGCAGCATTTTTTCATATAAAAAGTGCTACGGCTTCATATATTTTATCCCGGCATCGGCAAACTAAGAACCCCTTTACTCTCCAAAAACATCAAAGCAAAAACCACCAGCCATCCACCTATAATAATTCCCAATATCACCTTTATAGCAATATCCCGCCTTAGATCATAAAATTTCACCTTCCCCAGGCCAATTAGAAGCACCCATATCCCGACAACAACATAGATAAGAACTTTGCTTCCGCCAAAACGCTTAACATATTTCCCGGCGTCATTCTCTATGTCTTTTCCAAAGGCAAAAAAGTTGGTGAGTAAAAAGTAAAGTTTTCCATAGCATTCTCCTTTCATTTACTACAATTCATATTCCTATTACTCTTCCGGATGCATTTAATATTAAACTGCACATTTTCTGACAGCTAAGGCTGCATCCGTCAGATATCCAGTCACTTATCATTTTGACACTTCCGTGTAAAACAAAGGAGGACAGATATTTTTTTTCATATTCTGTGATAGATGAATTACGCATAGATGCCAGCACAAATTTATTAAAATCCGGTAGTAATGAGCTTATATCTGATATAGGATTTATGTTATCTTTTCCCAGAAATAAGATAAAAAAATCCGCATTGTCTTTTATGAACTGAAGTGCATTTACCAAATCATCAGCTATTTTCCGATCCTCGGCTAAATTCTCCATAAGCAGAGCGGTTGTTTTAGATATATATATTGAAGCAATTTCGTTTAACACGTCATATTGACTGCCATAATATTTATAAAAAGTTGTCCTGTTTATGCCGGCTGTCATACATAATTCCTTTATAGTTATCTTTTCTATAGTGATATTTCCAAGCATTTGTATAAGGGAATTTCTTATACGCTCTTTTGTATGTAAAATCTTGGTCTCTCCGGAGGCTGTCATTGATACTCCTTTCCTGAAATCAACAGAAGTTAAATATTTGTCGGTTGAAATCAACACATGATGATTATATTATAAGCAAAAATAAACCGAAAGGAAATATAAGTATCTAAAATGAGAAAGTTAAAGGAAAAAAAGCCGCTGTTATTCACCGTCTTAATTGCCGTGTTGTGCATGATTATTGCCTTTTTGATAAGAAATATATATCTAAATGCCACAGCAGGACCTTATGAAGTTACAAGAAAAGAAATAGCTGATTATTTCAGTGCACAGCTTAATACTCAGGACAATACTGTAAAAAAAGGCGTGCAGCAGATTATGCTCGGTACAGTATCAGATAATTACGACACTACGCTTGACGCTTTGAAACATGTTAAAGCTGCCGGATATGATTATATAGAGATAAATGATTTCATGATAGAAAAATCTCCTTTTATAGTAAAGCTTTTGACAAAATTTGGTGGAATGGACATAGGAAACAGCTGTAATCAGGATTGGCATACGCTTATTTATGAGAGTGGGCTCAAGGTAAGCAGTATGCATTCAAATCTCGGTGCAATAGAAGCAGATCCTGAGAAAGTTGCGAATCTTGCAAAAAGCTATGGCACAGACGTAGTTGTTATAACAGGAATGTACAGATTTGATTATAGCGATTTAAACGAGGTTGAGAGTCTGGCAGAGCGGTTAAATACTGCAGGAAAAGCTCTGAAAGAACACGGCGTAAAGCTTTTATATCATAATCACAACTGTGAATTGCAGAAGGTTTCAACGGATAAGACAGCTTATGATGTGATTATAGAAAACACTGACGATGAATATGTGAATTTTGAGCTGGACACATATTGGATGACTGACGGAGGAGCTGACGTCTATCCAATAATAGAAAAGCTCGGTTCACGTCTTAAGTACTGGCATATTAATGACAGAGGAAACACTCAAAAAGGACCATATATGACACCCATCCTTAAAGAAAAGGCCACAGAGCTTGGAAAAGGCAATATGAATCTTAAGGGCCTTTCTGAAGTCATAAAGGAAAAGGGTGTTATGGCAGTTATTTTGGAAACTCACATGAACTGGATTGACAATGATCCGGTAAAGAGTATCGAAGTGAGTTCCGAATTCATGAATAAATATTTTTAAACGTGGTTGAGATGAGGAAGATAATGCTATGATAAAAATGTTACCAACGAAATGATAAGGGATTATGTCGTGGAAGCCCTGCTTATTCTCATGCATACAAAAGATTACAACAGTATCACCATCGGTCAGATCACGGAAAAAGCAGGAGTGAACCGATCCACATATTATCGTAACTTTGACTCCAAGGAGGATATCATCCGCCGCTTCTATGCCAGGCTCCTCGAAAAGAGCCTCGACAGTATGGATGAGAATGTCAAAGCATCAATGCGAAGCTATCTAAGAGTCCATTTCAACACCTTTTATGAGAAAAAGGATGAACTGCTTCTCATCCATAAAGCAGGGCTTTCTTATCTTCTCCTTGACGTACTTAACATGATCTTCATAGACAAGCAGCATCTGGAGCATGATTTCATCAAAGAGATTTCCGTATATTATCATACCGGCGGAATCTTTAATTCTTTTCTTCTCTGGTTTGAAAAAGGAATGTCGATTTCACCAGATGACTTTGCCAGCATCTGTGCGGAAATCTATCCAAGTGAGAAAAAGCCCATGCTTCTCTAAAATGGATTCCCAGTTGTACACATCGAAGCAACAGGAGCGGGGTTGTCATTTCACGGTCAGTCGCTCGTAGTTTTGTGATACACTGTGAGGCACTCTGGAAATGCCGTTTTTGTTGAAGTTCTTCTGAACTCTCATATATTTCTTACTCATCTTAGATATCTCCTTTCACCATTGAAAAAGGCCTCCCTAAAACTAGGGAAGCCTCTCTCTTACTTATTGATGGAGCTTATAAAGAAGTCTCATGCTTCTTGGTTGCAGCCTTTGTTGCTGCATCCTTAGCCGGATCTTTCTTTGCAATCTCCTGTTTCTTTTCTTTTAGATCTCCAAGGACGGAATCTTTATCAACAGCCTCGTGTTCAGCCTCACGCTGACGTTCCTCATACTTATCAGCCAACTCAAAAATATGATTCTGACTGTCGTAATGATAAACGTGATCTGTAAGCTGATCTGCAGGCTCAACCTGAGTAGCATTGACCTCTTTGACCATATTTTCCAGCTCCTTGGCTGTAATCTGGCCATTGTCCTTCACAAGCAAAACCTCATGGATACTGCTTGGGAGAACGAAGAAGTCACCGCCCATCTTCTGAGCTGCATCCTCCATGAAATTTGGATATGCGATAACACCGGCTCCATGAATCTTATCCGGAACTGTAGCAACAAACATCTGCTCATCTTCCGGTGCAACCTCAGGAATCATGCCAGGTGCAAGCTCACTCATCACTTCAGACATACCTCTGATCTCAGATGGTCTAATCTCTGGTGCATTCTCCATGGCATCAGCGCGAAGCTGCTCTTTGGTAATGCCATACTGATCAAGCAACTGATTGGTAACAAGGATTGTTCCATTGCCGGAATCTGTCTGATCAAGCACAAAGCGATAAACAACAGCCATATCCTCCATTCTTTCATGAGGTACGCTCTCAAGAAGTTCCGCATTCTTCTCTGCAGAAACCACTTCCATAGAAAGCTTGCTCTTCATCTGCTCATAATCAGAAAGCGACTCCAAATCGACCTGAGGGGATTCACGGAATCCTTTCTCCACTGCATCAGCAAAATGCTCTGCAATCTCAGGGATTGGTGTACCATTCTCATAAGCAGCAAATGCTTTCTCAACGCTGATGTTCACTCCAATGGAACTGTCTACAGGTCTTACTGTGATAGCATCATAGCTATCATTCATCTTATCTACTCTACGAGCAGTAAGTTCAACATCAGCTCCTCTGACAGCAAGTTCAGCCTTTAAAGCATCCTGGAAACCTTCTTTGAAACGTTCATAATCCATATTCAATTTTCTCCTTTTCTTTGACAGTTTTAATAGAAACACTGGCGCGCGCTTTCCGGTTTCGGACAACAAAAAAAGCGCCACACACGACCTTGAGGGTTTGGTCATGTAGACGCTTAAATCTGCTTCCTATTCTTCTGCAAAAGAAAAACAAGTGAGTGGCTTTTGTTTACCTCTCACTTGTCTATGATAATAATAGCACCGTTAAATCTATAAGAAAAGTGCTAATGTCGGTCGAGACGAGACAAAACGAGTCAAAACGAGACAATGTCGGTCATGACTCCTTAATATCATAAATCAGATTCTTTTTTAATCTTATAAATCATATCTCCGGTATTCCAAATTGTCATTATTCCAAACATTGGATCTAAATCTCCACTCCAAATCCAACCTTGATAAACTGTGTCATAACCGTTATAAGTTTCAGTTACAATTTCAAATTCAGCTTCGGGATATTTTCCCTTATATTCACCAAAGGAAAGCTTCTCTCCAGAGAAAGTATTTACTCCTTCAAATCCAAATGGACTATTAAAAATCATAATTGAGCATTCTTCTATATCCGCTTTTGTAAATTCTATAGCTCCATGAAGAATCATTTCATGATCATCCATATATTGAAATAAGTTATCAACCCTAAAAATTATTGTGTCACCTGATTCTTCTATCTTTTGAATTCTACTATCATGCAAACTAAAAGGAATATTACTTTTTCTGCTTCTACTATATTTGCTTACCTTTTCTGATGGCCCTAATTCAAATGATATAATATTATGATCGGAAGCAAACGTCTCAATCACACTATCAAAATTAATTAAATCAGAATCTATTGTCCTCTTTACAAATATCTGATCAACTGCAGTCTGACCGGGCTTGTATGTTATCATTTCATCAGTAACAAGTCCGTTATAATCAGAGTTTCTTGATAATTCTCTAATCCATGCTTCATCATTAAAATCACCCAAAACAATATCGGCCTCTTTTAATTCAAATGACTTATTAATCATTTTTTTGATATCATTCTTTGTATTATGTATGCCAAGTATCCGTAAATCTTTATCAGTATGTTTCACCTTCACAAACTTGTTAGGATATTCAATTCCTGCTTCGCAATCCACTTTTTCCCATTTACTTTCTTTAAGCACAACGGCAACCACATAACTATGACACTTTTTATTACAAGTATTAATAAAAATCTGATATTTAGACTTTTCAAATAATTGACTCACGTTAATATACCGGTTATCAATAAATTCTTGCAAGAATACGATATCGTCCTCATCTACCAAAAGACTATCCACAATTTCTTTTATCCTTGACTTAAAATCAATATTTTTAGGGTTACGATATCCTCCACGTGGCTGACCATATGGGCCGCAAAATTTATTTATATTAAAACTAGAAATTCTCATCCTAACTATCTCCTAAATATTATATTCTTGCTAACAATTCTTTTAAGCCAAGTACACCTTCAGCTCCCCAAAGAGTTAATGCCTGAGGAATCACTGCAACAACAATACCCACAAGAAGCCCCTGCCATCCAAGAGATATATCTCCATTAATAAATGAGCAAATGCCACCAATTACAAAGAACGACCCTATTAATCCACATGCAATATTTGCAAAACCACCAATAAATCCAATAGCAAGCATAAGCAAGGTAAGTGCCGCCTGAACTGGCAATAAAGCAATTTTAAGGATAAATCTTAATATCATTCCAATACCATATAATACTGTCATCATAGGTTCCCCCTTTCCTTCTCCATCTGTACTTTATAAGCAATTAATCGGAGCACATATTCCGGAGCCTGGGTATTTCCAAGCTCCCAGTCCTGTAAAGTTCTATAAGGAATTCCAAGGTATTCAGCAAACTCCTTCTTATTCATTCCAGTCTGGCTTCTAATATACGCAAAGGCGCTTGCATACATTCTTTTCTTCTTGTCCGCATCAGCTTTTTTCTTATCAGTTTGTTCAACTAATAATCCATTGGCGATACCATCAAGTTTCAAATCTAAATCTGCCATAACGCACCTCCTATGTACGGTCTCCGTATATCTTTCTACTTTTATTATATATACGGTCTCCGTATATGTCAACGTATAAAAATACCCGATAGCCTTTAAAAGTTACCGGGTATTATGGTTACCATTGTGTGAAATCATTCAAATATAACTAGGTAATTACTCGTATATTCATCGAACAATAAATCATCCTCATAAAGGACATTATTAAGTTCTTCATCGAGAATTCCCTGAACAAATTTCTGTCTCGCCTCCGGCTTTTCAATAAGACACCATCTAAGCTGTTTATATGAATACTTAGCAAATGCAATCCACTGAGGGTAATTAATTGCCATAGGATTCTTTGTAAAATAAACCTTTCCCGCATTTACTGCAGTCGCTCCAGAATGTGCTATAAAAAGCATTGTTGCAAGTTTGGGATGCTTTTCTCTATTCAACGAAATAGGAATCGAGTCTTTAACTTTATTGCCCTCTTTAATTCTCTTAACGGCATAGCCTATACGCGTCACAAGTTCAATAAGAATAGTAGGAATAGACTGTGCGCAAAAATGAATAAAATCAAAACCTTCATAGTACATTCCTTGCACTATTTCAGCCACAGTTTGTTCTTCCTCACCTATACTTCCAAACTGGCATAGGTTAAACAACCCCATAAGAGGAGCAGGCAGTCCCATAGATGTCGTAATGTCAGACTTGAAATGAATTATCTGTTTAAGAAGAGCACTTACAATATCCGTTTCCTTACGATCACTATATACTTCCATAACCTGGCAGACAATGCGACCTTTCTTATCTATAGTGGTCATTGTTCCATGCATTATGTCATATACTCCAAACACAAATCCAAGAATAGGATCATGTCCTAATGACAACATTCTATGATAATATGCAGAGAGCCCTTCCACATAAGTTCCAGTATTACGATTATCTTGTGCATCATAAGGCACTTTACTTGATTTCGAATTAGCGAGTTTTTCCATCTCCTCAGGTGAAAACTTCTCGTCAAATTTTTTCCTTACATAATCGGCAAGCTTGCCCGCTTCAAGTCCGTCCGGTCCTTTTTTCGGAATACCAACCAAAACAATATCTACCACAGAACCAAGAATAGCTGCAGCTGCAGATATAGCTACATCATACTTATCCAAATGATGAATCATATTATAATCATGGTTCAATGCTTTGATTGCAGCAGCATTTTCCTTCAGTTCTTCTTCTGAGAAAAGATCCTCAATACTATTGTTGTTCCCAACGGCTTTTTCAGCTTCTTTAGATAAATCGTCAAACGAAGGGACAACTAATACTCTTCTCTCTGAAAGCTCTTTTTTCTCATGAACAGAAGGTACTTCATATCCTAAAGAACGCAAAAGCGCTTCAGACTCTTCAATATGCATATCAATTCCGGACTTATCAATCTCAGCGTACTGTTTCTGAAGTTTTTTAAGTTCTTGATCTTCATAGACAAATACGTTATCTATTTTCTGTTCTGATTCTTTACTCATACAGTTTTACCCAAATCCTTACTAAGATCTTTGATTGCCTGTTTTAACATGATATTAAGGCTCTGAAGATAATCAAGTCGTTCCTGTGTTGCGTCTTTTTCTTCTTCAAGAAGTTTAATTATTGCCTGATGCTTTGCAAGAGCTTCTTTATAAATTCTCTCTTTTTCCTGTCTAAGCTGCTTGTTTTTTAGATGAGAAGCTACTCCCACTCCTCCAGCGGCTAGAATTGCAACCGGAGCAGCCAAGACAAATACTCCAGCAACCATACCACCACCAACTACAGAACCTGCAGCTGCAAGTCCTGATGTGATTCCAGCTGCAGATAATCCAACTGTCCCAAGACCATATAATGCTACAAATGAACCAACTCCACCTATTCCTGCACCAAGCGCACCTGTAAGAACTTCCGGAATAGAACTTTCACTAATAGTTCTTTTCTTATCATTTGATGCTGCAGCTGCCTCATTAATAACATTAATTACTTGTTGAAGTGACTCAACATTTTTAAAGACCATGTCCTTTTTCTTTGTTACGTATTCGCCCATATTAAATACCTCCTAAGCGCCAACTGTGCTTGTGCACTCTTTTGTAAGTGCATCAATCAGAAGCTCATTGCATTTTTCAAGTTTGTCAACCTTCTCAGCCTTAGAACTGAGATCTTTTATTATTGCTTGATTCTTTTTCAGCTGATTCTTAACTAGTTCATCCCGTTTTTCATGTTCTTTTTCTGACTTTACATTATATCCAATAGAAGCCAAAAGTCCGCCACCAAGCAGCCCTTCAATAAGATAATGAGGATTCGCCTTAATAAATTTTCCAGCTTGTTTTAAAACCGGTGTTGCCGCTCTAGCTATCTGACCATAATTAATCATCTTTTTTATCCCCTTTCTTACTCTGCTTCTTTTTTTCAGCTTGCTTTGTTTTACTCAGCATACCTGCAACCCATCCACCTACACCTACAGCTGCAACTAATGCAGGATTTATAGCTATAGCACCAATTCCAAGTGCCCCAAGGGAACCTGCTAGAACACTCATAGTAGCTGCAGTTCCAGCTCCTGCAGCTGTTGCTGTTGAAATAACTTTTGCTGCATCTAAAGCTTTTTCTCGCTGTTCCTCTGTCACTGCTTTATCTTCGTTAAAAACCAAACTCAAAACCTTAAGAAGATTTTCTCTTTCTTCCCCCTCCCGGCTCATAGCTTCAGCCTCCATCACAGATCGAATTGCGATATATTGAATCTTTGACATAACCGGCTTACCATGCTCAAGGTTCAAAATCGTCTGTTTAGTTACCCCAAGTCTATTTCCAAGTTGTTCAGCCGTCCATCCAAAAAGTTTTCTTAACATTTCAAGATTATTTTGTAATTCTGATATTTCTCGTTCTTCAGTAGTCATAGACATATACCTCCGTAGGTATAATATAACAAAAATATTTCTGTTAGTCAAATATTTGGACTGTATGTATTTATATTTTCCTCAAATCACTATATTTAACCTTTGGTAAAAAAAGGAACAGATGCCATATAGACAATCTGTCCCTTCCTATACTTTATTATCTTGTTATTAAAGTAGTCCTTCAACCTTACGCTTTATTACCCAATAAACATCTTCAACTTCACGATCAGATAGTTTTTCGAGTAGCTTAAGGAAAGAACTATACTTGGCAGTTAATCTCTGCTCATCACCAGCTTCTGTAAATTCAACAAAAAGCAATTCTCTCACATCTACATTATAAATACGAGAAAACTGAGCAAGCTCATCTGCAGATATACTTCTCTTACCTGCTTCCATCTCACTGATTGCTCTCTTTGCAACATTCATAAGATTAGCAGCCTCATCCTGGGATAATCCTTTCTTCACACGTGCTTCTTTAAGCTTTTTACCCGTAAATTCAGACATTTTTAACCTCCTTCAAAGTTCCGATTTTCGGAACAAACATCAAAATGGTCCATTTTTCGTGTTACGATTTTCGGAACAAATGCTCCGAAATTTTGTCGAATGTAGTCAGCAAAAAATGTATGAAGTACTCCGGCAGCTTAATTGAATTTTATCTTTGTGTAAAAAAAATATAGGGTGTCTAAAGTAGACACCCTATACTAGAAATAGCTTAATTACAAGCTTTTCGGGAAATCTGAACCCGTTTTTCTTATGATAAATCTTTGAAGATTGTCTCATAAAATCTTTCGAAATTTCAAACGTTCCCAAAAAACAACTGGTCTCGCTTACTGACGTGACTCGGCGATAGCTGCCTGTGCTGCTGCAAGTCTTGCAACAGGTACACGGAAAGGTGAACATGAAACATAGTCAAGTCCAATCTTATGGCAGAACTCAACTGATGAAGGATCACCACCGTGCTCACCACAGATACCAACGTGGAGATTAGGATTAACGGGCTTACCAAGCTTAAGTGACATTTCCATAAGCTTACCAACACCTGTCTGGTCAAGCTTAGCGAAAGGATCGTTCTCGAAGATCTTAGCATCATAGTAAGCATCAAGGAACTTACCTGCATCATCACGAGAGAATCCGAATGTCATCTGTGTAAGGTCGTTTGTACCGAAGCAGAAGAAGTCAGCTTCCTTAGCAATCTCATCAGCTGTAAGAGCAGCTCTGGGAATCTCGATCATTGTACCAACTTCGTACTCAAGCTTAGCGCCTGCAGCAGCGATCTCAGCGTCAGCTGTCTCAACTACTACCTTCTTAACGTTCTTAAGCTCTTTAACTTCACAAACAAGAGGAATCATGATCTCAGGCTTTACGTTCCAGTCAGCGTGTGCCTTCTGAACTTCAAGAGCAGCACGGATAACAGCCTTAGTCTGCATCTTAGCAATTTCAGGATATGTAACTGCAAGACGGCATCCTCTGTGACCCATCATAGGGTTGAACTCGTGAAGAGAATTGATGATAGCCTTGATCTCTTCTACGCTCTTGTTCTTTGCATCAGCAAGCTTCTTGATCTCATCCTCTGTTGTAGGAACGAACTCGTGAAGCGGGGGATCAAGGAATCTGATTGTAACAGGATTTCCTTCAAGTGCCTCATAAAGAGCCTTAAAGTCATTCTGCTGATAAGGAAGAATCTTATCAAGAGCAGCTTCTCTCTCTTCTACTGTATCTGAGCAGATCATCTCACGGAATGCAGCAATTCTGTCTTCCTCGAAGAACATGTGCTCTGTACGGCAAAGACCGATACCCTCAGCACCAAGTTCTCTAGCCTTCTTAGCATCAGCAGGTGTATCAGCATTTGTACGAACCTTAAGCTTTCTGAACTGGTCAGCCCAAGCCATGATACGTCCGAACTCACCGGCGATCTGAGCGTCTACTGTAGCAATCTGTCCTTCGTAGATGTTACCTGTTGTACCATCGATTGAAATGAAGTCTCCCTCTGTGAATGTTTTTCCACCAAGAGTGAACTTCTTGTTTTCTTCGTCCATGTTGATGTCACCGCAACCTGATACGCAGCACTCACCCATTCCACGAGCAACTACGGCAGCGTGTGATGTCATACCACCACGAACTGTAAGGATACCCTGAGCAGCCTTCATACCTGTAATATCTTCAGGTGATGTCTCAAGACGAACAAGAACAACCTTCTCGCCTCTTGCAGCCCATTCTACTGCGTCATCAGCTGTGAATACAACCTTACCGCAAGCAGCTCCGGGTGATGCACCAAGACCCTTTCCGATAGGTGTTGCAGCCTTAAGTGCAGCAGCATCAAACTGAGGGTGAAGAAGTGTATCAAGGTTACGAGGATCGATCATAGCAACTGCCTCTTCGGGAGTCTTGTGTCCCTCATCAACGAGGTCGCAAGCAATCTTAAGAGCAGCAGGAGCTGTTCTCTTACCGTTACGGCACTGAAGCATATAGAGCTTCTTGTTCTCAACAGTGAACTCCATATCCTGCATGTCATGGTAGTGGTTCTCAAGAGTCTCGCATACTTTGATGAACTCAGCATATGCCTCAGGGAACTCCTTCTCCATCTGAGCGATAGGCATAGGTGTACGAACACCTGCAACTACGTCCTCACCCTGTGCGTTGATAAGGAACTCACCCATAAGTTTATTTTCACCGGTAGCAGGGTCACGGGTAAATGCAACACCTGTACCTGACTCATTGTTAAGGTTACCGAATACCATGGGCATTACGTTAACGGCTGTTCCCCATGAGTAAGGGATGTCGTTGTCACGACGATATACGTTTGCACGAGGGTTATCCCATGAACGGAATACAGCCTCGATAGCAAGCTTAAGCTGCTCTACAGGATCTGAAGGGAAGTCCTTGCCAAGCTGTTTCTTATACTCAGCCTTGAACTGCTCTGCAAGCTCCTTAAGGTCAGCTGCTGTAAGGTCAACGTCAAATTTAACACCCTTCTTCTCTTTCATCTGGTCGATAAGCTGCTCGAAATACTTCTTACCAACCTCCATAACTACGTCAGAGAACATCTGGATGAAACGACGATATGAATCATATACGAAACGCTCGAATGCAGGATCGGGATTTCCCTTGATCATTGCTGCAACTACTTCATCGTTAAGACCGAGGTTGAGGATTGTATCCATCATACCGGGCATAGAAGCACGAGCTCCTGAACGAACTGAAACAAGAAGAGGATTCTGAAGGTCTCCGAATTTCTTTCCGTTGATCTCTTCCATCTTCTTAACTCCGTCCATAGCCTGAGCCATGATCTCGTCGTTAATCTTACGGCCATCCTCATAATACTGTGTACATGCTTCTGTTGTGATTGTGAATCCCTGAGGTACAGGAAGACCAATACTTGTCATCTCAGCAAGGTTAGCGCCCTTACCACCGAGAAGGTTACGCATTGTCATGTTACCTTCGTTGAACATATAAACCCACTTGTTCGCCATTTTTGTCTTACCTTTCTTACCGGTCACTCTATAAAACCGGCACCTTTCATGTATTTCTTTTTTATAACTACCGCGGAATACACTACCGTGAAATAAAACGCGGATAATTACCCTAAATAAAACCTCTGAAAAATATATTTTCGTATGATCTTCATTGCCATATTAAAAAAATCACACTTTAGGACCCCTTGCGGGGATAAAACTGTCAAATATGAAAATGTCAAAATTCTGCTCAGCTCTTACAAGTTCCTCTTCATTCTTGATTGTCCATGCAGCGGTGACATTCTTATACAGGTGCCTGCACAGCCATAATGACAGGTTACCTGCGTATTTGTGATTATATGCTATAAAATCCGGTCTGGTTAAAAAATTAAACATCAGATTTGTAAGCGTGAAATAAAGAAAACTGTTAAATTCCGAAGGCGATTCCTTATGGAATTCATCGGACAACTGTCCTCTCATAATATCAGGCCTATGCTTCCTGTACCATAAAAGTCCAAGCGGATTAAAAGATTCAATGCAATAAACTCCCTTATATGATTCAAGAAGCTTATTCACCTTCCGGCAGACTCCACAGTCCTTAAATTCAATTTTAAGCTCCACAATAAGCGGAACCTTGCCATCTACAAGCGCCAAAAAATCTTCAAATGTGGGGATTTTCTCAACAGAATCAAGAATATGAAATCTCTGAAGCTCTTCATATGTATAGTCGACTACCTTCCCCTTAACTCCGAATGTCCCGTCGCTGTTTCTCACTGCATCGGAAGGAACCTCTCCCTTCTCGTATCTCGCCACTCTTGCAAGTGTAAAATCGTGAAAAATAACAGGAATACCATCCTTGGTAAGTTGGACATCACATTCAATTCCATATCCCGCATCCACTGCTTTCTTAAAAGCCGCCATAGTGTTCTCAGGTGCCATAGATGTATTGTCATGAAGTCCGCGGTGCGCATAACGCACACCCACATGAGGTAATCTGTCAGGTTTATGTACTACCCTCGGCATGATCATAAGTAAATAAAGAACGACCATTATAGGTGCTAATATGCACAAAACCCTAATAAAAAGCATTAATCCACTTCCTACTGATAATTTTTTAACACGTCTGCTACATATTTTACTTCCTAATTGTTTAATTCGCAACAATTAAATGAATTAATCAACATTAATTTTATTTATTTTTTAATCTCTATGCAGATTAATCATCCTAACCGCATGCTCCGCCTATAAATTTTTCATATAAAACTCAGTCATTCCAAAAAATTCTCTTACAACATAGTGAATTCCGACCGGGAAAAGAGTCCTTGCAGGAACAGATGATACATTCTCATACCCTTCCCTTTTTGCGATTGACAAAGCTCTGAGTTCATGAAATCCATTTGTAACTATCCCCACGGAAGCCGTAGGATCCTTGATATATTCAAGACTGTATCGCAGATTTTCTTCTGTATCCGTGGATTTTTCTTCAAGAATTATCCTGTTTTCATCAATGCCGTATACATCAACAAGCTTTCTCCTTGCGCACTCGGCTTCGCTTATCTCTTCAAACTTTCCTTGCCCTCCGGATGCAACAACCATCGTCCGCTCATTTTCACCAAGATACTCTGCGGCTCTTTCTATCCTTGCCCTGTACGGATTACTTGGTTCCGTCCTATGAAGTCCTGCTCCGAGCACAATGATATAGTCAAGATCTTCCTTTGGTTTTGCCCGCATCGCCCCGATTATCTTAACTTCGGTTATAACAAAAAATATCAAAAAAGCCGCAAACAAAGCCCTGTATATCACCACGACAGCCCTGGGAATCTTTCTCTTTTCCCTGCCGTCTATCCTGCATTTAAGCATCTTAACCCGGGTAAAAGAAAATGCGGCTATAAGAAGCCACAGCCACACCCAGGAAAGCATGAATCCACCGCCGTATGCAAGGCAGGTAAAAAAATACAGTACAGACCAAACACCGAGCACAAAGTAGATATACAAAATTGCCTTTAATAAAGACGGCTTTCCCATCCCTGCGTATCTGCTTGTTTTGCCTTTATATTCCACATATTCTTTTCCAAAAAATCCCTCAAGGAATTTCTCTTCTTCCAAAATCTGAAGATGCAGCATTATCATCGCAAACAATGTGATCACAAGAAGAACCGGATTAAAGAACATCAGCAGTATTCCGATATAGACAAGATCAAAGCCAAGAAATGCGGGATTTCTCGAATAATTATATATTCCCGCAGTTACAAGCTCTCTTTTATCCTTATCACCCGCCGCAACTCCGGCCCTCCAACTGTCTCTCATTGTAAAAACCGCAAAAAAGAACACGATGTCACCGATAAACGCAAAATACATTCCGATAACCCTATACATAATAGGAAGAAGCGCCGTACCGGCTATAACAGACAAGACCTCCGTCAAAGGTACAAGTATGGTTGCGATCTTCATCGTAAGTTCAATATAAAAAGCTCTGTCTCTGTTTTTACCCTTGGCAATCTGATCGGTAACTATGCCTTTTCTTGCCTGCAAAAACATCTTTATAAAATATATTCCGTAAAAAACAATCAGAAAAACCAATGCAATAATTCGATATGTCATGCTGTCTTTATAAAACCTCTTTATTCATCAACATCAAAATTTTCCAGTATATTACCCTTCATATCGGGTCTTGTGTCTCCGTGCCTTACCATAAGCATTGTCAAAAAAGCCAACGCCGAAAATATAAAAGCATACGGAAACAATGTTTTGTAAGAAATGTGTTCAAGAAGATATCCGGAAAATACAGGCGTAAATACCTGAGCCGCCATGGAAAATGTGTAATACGTTCCCGTGTACTTTCCTATCTCTCCCGCTTTGCACATCTCAACAACCATCGGATAAGAATTTACGTTAATGGCAGCCCAGCCTATTCCGACCAGTGCAAAAAAGATATTGATCGAACCGGAAAAATGCTGATACATACCTGTAATGACAAAGCTTGCCGCCATAAGAGTAATTCCGCAAAGGATAGTCTTTTTTCTGCCTATCTTTCCCGACACATAAGCTATCGGAAGATAACTCAAAGTGGCTGCGATTGTTGCAACAAGAAGGCATGTGGCATAATCGTTGTTATGAAGATTCCACACAACACCGACAAAGCGCGAAAACGCAGTAGTCACCGCATTATAAGCCGTATACCAGAAAAATACCGAAACAAGAAGAAAAATCAGGCTCATTTTAACTTCAGAAGGCATCTTGCTATTTGTTTCTTCCCGCAAAGCATCTTCCGCATCTTCCGATACCTTTTCCTCAAACTTCTCCCCGAGAGATTTAAGACCTCCTTCCGCTTCGATCTCTTTTCTTATCTTCTTTTCATTTATGGTAAAAAACAGTATTCCAACGCTAAGTACCATGCAGATAATAATACTTATGACAAAAGGCATATAATCAGTACCCGCGGGATCCTCAGCTTCTTTTAACAAAACCTTGGTCATAACAAGGACGAAAATACCGCCGACTGTTCCCATGAGATTTATTATTGCGTTTCCCGCACTTCTAAGCGGCGCAGGAGTAAGATCCGGCATAAGCGAAACAGCCGGTGATCTGTATATTCCCATCGCAAATAAAATAAACAGAAGTCCAAACATAAATAAGAGAAGGTTTCCGCTCTTTCTCGCAACAGCTATAAGCGCATACAAAAGGACTACCGACAATGCCGTTCCCACAAGAATATACGGCATTCTTTTTCCTATCTTGCTGTCTGTGTGATCCGACAGATTTCCAAAAAGCGGTAAAAGAAAAAGCGCAAATACATTATCAAGTGCCATTACAATGCCGGTCGCGGTTTCACCAAGTCCAAAGCTGTATTTCAATATCTTGGGAATCTCATTATCATAAAACTGCCAGAATGCGCAGATTGAAAGAAAGGCAAAGCCGATAAATACCGTTCTCTTATAGTTTAGTTTCATAGTGTATCTCCATATCCCCATTTTTTGTACATTATATTATATATGAAGAACTATCATATAGAAAGACCGCCATCTTGTAGGAAAGAATTTTCCTCATTTAGAAAGCATTTCACCGTGATACAAAAACAGAGGACTGCCTAAATGCGACAGCCCCCTGCTAAAAAAGCACTAAAAATATGCTTTCTTTTTATACCATCATCTTATAAATATTGGTGCAATCATCTTCGTTAAGAGTTACAAAGCCGCTTATGCTACCGTTTCTTCCATCGCCTCTGCAAAGAACCTCAACAAGCTTTGGGATATCCTCTTCTTTTGCGCCGAGTTCTTCAAAGTTCCTTGGCATTCCAATTGAAATAAGGAAATTCTGAAATGCTTTGATTCCCTCTTTCGCCGTAACTTCAGGATGATCAAAGTCCATCTGACATCCCCATACTCTTGTTGCAACTTTGGCAAATCGCATGACGTCGTGATTCAAAACATAGTTAAATACCGCAGGCATCGTAACCGCAAGTCCCGCGCCGTGTGCGCAGTCATAGAGCGCCGAAAGCTCATGTTCGATGTTGTGGCTGTTCCAGTCCTGACTTCTTCCGACACCGCATGAATTGTTGTGTGCCATCATACCGGCCCACATGATATTTGCTCTTGCTTCGTAGTTATTGGGATCTTCTATTACCCTCGGAGCTTCGTGCTTCATCGTAAGAAGAAGCGCCTCGATCATTCTGTCCGTAACTTCAACATCCTTGGTATTTGTAAGATATCTCTCATATAGATGAGCCATGATATCCGTAACTCCCGCTGCTGTCTGATAAGCGGGAAGCGTCTGGGTAAGAGCGGGATTCAAAATACTGAACTTTGGTCTCAAAGCATCCGAGCCGACGCCTCTTTTAAACATTCCCTCTTCCCTTGTTATAACGGAATCGGGGCTTCCTTCACTTCCTGCCGCAGCGATCGTAAGAATTGTTCCTACGGGAAGAGCCTTCTCTATCGGTTTTCCCTGATAAAAATCCCAGAAATCGCCGTCGTATAAAGTTCCTGCAGCGATAGCCTTCGACGAATCGATCGTACTTCCGCCTCCGACTGCGAGAACAAAATCAATCTTTTCTTCCTTACAAAGTTTTATTCCCTCATATACGAGACCGCTCCTTGGATTTGGCTTTACTCCGCCAAGTTCCTTATAAGAGATTCCTTCTTTTTCGAGAGATTTTTTTACCCTGTCAAGAAGACCGGAACGCACTACACTGCCTCCGCCGTAATGGATAAGAACTTTGCTTCCTCCAAATTTTCTTACGTACCCGCCTACTCCGTTCTCGGTATCTTTTCCAAAAACAAAGTATGTGGGTGAATAAAAGGTGAAATTGTCCATTTTTTCCATTCCTTTCCTTATAAATTTCATATAAAATTGTCTTATTATTTCAGATATTAATAACGGAGGTATGAATATGGATCCAAGTCAGTATGAGACTTTTCCTTTTCAGGCTACCCACGCATTTAATCTTGCATCCGGATCGGAAGACAGATCTTTTCCGTCACACTGGCACTCTTTTGGCGAAATTATCCTTGTCGGTCCCGGTGAAAAAAATGTCTATAAGATCGGTCAAAAAATATATAATCTTGTCGAAGGTGATATTGTACTTATATGGCCCATGGAAATGCATGAGATCGTTGATGCCGACAGGACCCGCTCTGTAATCCTGCAGTTCAGTAATACGATAGCAGATGCCGTGTTCGACTTTAAGCGTATAATACACTACTATCACAATCTCCACGTGATCTGCATAAATACACACAGGGAACTTGCTTTAAAACTTGGTGAGATTGCCGGCAAAATGCGTGACACTTTCATTTCAAACAACAATAATAAAGAAATCCTGTGTACCATGCTCTTATTTGAATTTATGCTGATACTCGACGCACATAAACAGGAGCTTAGCGGCGAACTTACCGACAAATACTCCTCTCCCGTCACCGACGAGCTATATTTCAAAATGGTAAAAGTCACAGACTATATAAAAAATAATCTCACGGATGACAATCTTACGCAATCCGAAATGGCAAAAAGAGCCGGAATAAGCAAAGATTATTTTTCACGAATTTTTAAGGAGATAACCGGACTTAATTACAATAAGTGGCTAAATCTTATCAGAGTCGAGAAAGCCGCAGAACTAATGTCCAATGACGGCATGTCGCTGACAGAAATTGCAATGCTGTCAGGCTTTCAAAGTATATCCTCGTTTAACAGGGTTTTTAAGGAGCAAAAGAATATGTCGCCAAGTGAATATCGTGCAAGCTTTTCTGCTTAATCCGGCTTATAACTGAAAATATAATTCATAGGCCTGCATTTCACTTCTCATATTTTGATGTGCGGGCTTCCCATTTTTTGTCCTTATTGCATTTTACGGGAGTTTCTCCTATAATACGAAATGTTGCAATGACTATTTCTATATTAATAAGTGAGGCTATTTTTAATGATAAGTGCTAATAACGTAACACTGAGAGTTGGTAAAAAAGCTCTGTTCGAAGACGTAAATATCAAATTTACCGAAGGAAACTGCTACGGAATCATCGGTGCTAACGGCGCCGGAAAATCTACCTTTCTGAAAATTCTTTCAGGTCAGATTGAGACAACAAACGGCGATGTCGTTATCACAGACGGTCAGCGTTTGTCTTTCCTCGAGCAGGATCACTTTAAATATGACGAGCAGGTCGTTCTCGACACTGTTATCGCAGGAAATTCACGTCTTTTTGAGATTAAGAATGAAAAAGATGCAATTTATGCAAAAGAAGATTTCACTGACGAGGACGGAATCCGCGCAAGTGAACTCGAGGCTGAGTTTGCTGAAATGAACGGATGGGAGGCTGAATCAGACGCAGAGAGCCTTCTTAACGGACTTGGTATTGAGACTGAGAATCATTATAAGCTCATGAAAGAACTTGACGGTAATCAGAAGGTCAAGGTTCTTCTTGCAAGAGCTCTTTTTGGTAACCCCGACATCCTGCTCCTCGACGAGCCTACCAACCATTTGGATCTTGATGCTATCGCATGGCTTGAGGAGTTCCTTATTAACTTTGAGAACACTGTCATCGTTGTATCTCACGACCGTTACTTCCTGAACAAGGTCTGCACTTACATTGCTGATATAGACTACGGCAAGATCCAGCTCTATGCCGGTAACTACGACTTCTGGTATGAGTCATCACAGCTCATGATCCGTCAGATGAAGGAAGCTAACAAGAAGAAAGAGGAACAGATCAAGGAGCTTAAAGAGTTCATCGCACGTTTCTCTGCTAACGCAAGTAAATCAAAGCAGGCTACATCAAGAAAGAAAGCTCTTGAGAAGATCGAGCTCGATACTATCAAGCCTTCAAGCAGAAAGTATCCTTACATCGACTTTAGACCCGAGCGTGAGATCGGTAACGAAGTTCTTACCGTTTCAGGAATTTCAAAGACAATAAACGGCGAGAAGATTCTCGACAACATTTCATTCGTCGTACAGCACGACGACAAGATTGCTTTTGTAGGCGGAAACGAGCTCGCAAAGACTACTCTCTTCCAGATCCTTACAGGCGAACTTGAGCCCGACGAGGGAACATACAAATGGGGTGTAACAACTTCACAGGCTTACTTCCCCAAGGATAATACAAAAGAATTTGATAATGATTACAACATCACAGAATGGCTCACAGGCTATTCGGAAGTAAAGGACGCAACTTACGTAAGAGGATTCCTCGGACGTATGCTCTTTGCAGGTGAAGACGGTGTAAAGAAGGTCAAGGTTCTTTCAGGAGGAGAAAAGGTTCGTTGTCTTCTCTCTAAGATGATGATAAGCGGAGCAAACTGCCTTATCTTCGATGAACCCACCAACCACCTTGATATGGAATCAATCTCCGCTCTCAATGACGGAATGATCAAATTCCCCGGCGTAGAACTTTTCGCTTGCCGTGACCATCAGGTTGTTCAGACAACAGCAAACAGAATAATGGAAATTCTCCCCGACGGATCACTTGTCGACAAGCGTTCTACTTACGACGAATATCTCGAAAGCGACGAAATGGCCAGAAAGCGTACAGTTTATAATACAGTTGCCGATGAAGAGGAAGACGACTGATATTCATATATATTAAGGAGGAGCATTAGCATGCAGACATTTAATCCCGTAAAAGAAGGAAAAGTAAGAGAAATTTACGATATCGGAGAGAACCTTATCATGGTTGCAACAGACAGAATCTCCGCTTTTGACGTTATTCTCAAGAACAAAGTTACTAAGAAGGGTGCTGTGTTGACCCAGATGTCAAAGTTCTGGTTTGATCTTACCAAGGACATCGTAAACAACCACATGGTAAGCGTTGATACAAATGATATGCCTGAATTTTTCAGAACCGAGGAATTTAAAGGAAACAGCATGCTTTGCAAGAAGCTCAACATGGTTCCCGTTGAGTGTATCGTTCGCGGATATATCACAGGAAGTGGCTGGAACAGCTACAAAGAAAACGGTACAGTTTGCGGAATCAAGCTTCCCGAAGGTCTTAAAGAGTGCGACAAGCTCCCTGAACCCATCTACACTCCCAGCACAAAGGCTGAGATTGGCGATCACGATGAGAACATCGACTTCGACCGTAGCGTAGAGGTACTTGAGAAAGCATTCCCCGGAAAAGGTCTTGAGTACGCAACAAAGATCAAGGATTACACAATTGCTCTTTACAAGAAGTGTGCAGACTACGCTCTCACTCGCGGCATCATCATTGCTGACACAAAGTTTGAGTTCGGTATCGATGAGAACGGCGAGGTTGTACTTGCAGACGAGATGCTCACACCTGACAGCTCACGTTTCTGGCCTGTTGAAGGTTATGAGCCCGGACACGGTCAGCCTTCATTTGACAAGCAGTTCGTTCGCGACTACTTAAAGGCTAATCCGGAGTGTGACTACAATCTTCCTCAGGATGTAATCGACAAAACTATCGCAAAGTACCTTGAAGCCTACAAGCTCCTCACAGGTTCTGAACTTAACGCATAAAGCACAAGGCTGCCACAACATAGTGGTGGCCTTTTTTCTGGCCACGCCACGAAAGCATCTGCCCGAATAATGTTTGTGTACGGCTGCGCAGTGATTTACTAAATAAAAAAAACTCCGGAAATACTTCCTTTCGACGTTGCTCAGAACAGTCAGTATTTCCGGAGTTTTTTTATTTGTAAATCATCTTGCTCGTCCGAAAACAAGCATTATTCGGGCAGATGCCTTCGTGACTGTCTATGAAAGAATATCACTCAGATATATTGTGGGTAGTCCTTATTACTTATTACTGATCTCCTGTTTTTAATGGAATTCGCTGCAACAATAATTACATCGCATAATCTTTCTATATGGTTGTAAATAATGCTCTTATAAACCAGATGCCAACGACTAATAGAACGGCCATTTCTGCCAGTCCTGCTATAAATAGGCTTTTAATCCCAGCTTTCTTGGCTTTAAGAGCTCCTACCAAGCTGAGAATGGCGCATGGAATCGGAGCAAAGAATAAGAACCATAAAGGAAGATAGGAAAAGAAGGCGTGGAGTGATCCTATGGCGTTCAATGCTTCAAGGATGCATGATAAGACGTAGGATATTACTGAAACGCCCACCAAGATCAACGGAAATAAAAGTAGTATTAAAATGTTTCCTGATTTATTATTTCTATTCATATTCTATCTCCATATTTGTTTGGTAATATACCGCAATAGGATTAATTCCAAAACAACACTGATACGTAATAATGACATTAGTCCACTTGCAAAAAGATGATATCTCCTACAGTCTTGTCATCATCATAGATCATGAAACGTACTTTCCCATCCTGTAGATCATAGTCGTATGCGGTCATATGTCTGCCTTGTCTTTCCTGCTCAACATTATCGGGAATTTGTGCTTCTCCAAAATATGTTACAAGCTCGGAATATGAATTGCCCAATGTCATCTTTTTAGCAGTTTTAACAGGCAGATAACTTGTTACTCTCCAATTAGAATCTTTTATATGAAGAATATTAAACTTCGCGTCTGTTATCCTAACAGGTGAATCGGAATAATTATAATATCCATAATATGCTCCGGCTCCATCAATTCCCATATAATGCATAAAAAATACTTTGCTCTCGCCCGGTTGAACAAGCAGATTCCCCGAATAACTTGAATCATCCAGTTCCCAGCCACTATCAAATAATTCAGAAATAGTCTTATTGATCGAATATATTTCATTACCTATTACACATTCAGTGCAACTAAGCTCATCTATGACAGGCTCCTTTTTGGCTGAACCGCCGTATTTTGCATCAAGATAAGCTTTTCTGTTATTCGCATCACCGATATTCTGATCCAACATGTCAAAGATAATGTTTCGAACAGTTGATTCAGCGTCATCCGCATAATAACTATTGCAATTGTAAAAGATCACACTTATCTTTTTATCATTGTCAAAGCAGAAATTGATATCATTGGTTGTATATTGCTCCGCTCTTCCGGCAAGAGATATATCAATGCTTCCACCGTTTCCCTCTTTGAATTCTCTGGAACTTTCGGCGCGTAGTGCAGCTACAACTTCATCATGTGTACTTGAAGTTGTTATTCCTCCTGGCAATACATATTCGATGCCATTTTTAGCTTCAATATCAAGCCTGTCAACATAACCGTTTTCTACCGCCCCGGAGGTATTGGCAAATGTATATGCGCCAAGTACAAGCTCTCTTCCGTTTCTCTTCAAAGTAAGCTCTGTTTCTTTATTCCATGAAAGCATTGCATTTTTCTCACTTTCATCGATTTCCCATCCGTTATCCAAAAATGCTTTTACGGGAGCAGGCATCATATATAAATCGCCATCGATCTGAATAATTCCGCTTGTTGTCTTGACTCCGAGTTCTGTCGGCGCAATATATCCTTTTACATGTTCCGAAATCTTGTCACTTGCATCGGGAAATTCCTTATTGCGATCCATTGAATCGTAGTAAGAAGCGATTGCGGAAGATCCAAGTTGCATATCAAAATCAACAGCATAAGGACCATAATAGTATTCCGCGCCGGTCACAAAAATTTGATGAGATGTGCATCTTTGATTGATATCTCCGGCAAAGCCCATGCCTCCGTTCGCAACCCAGGACATGTAATTGGTAACGTAATCATCTCCAAATTCATCCCAACTTCCAAATCTATCCTGAATCTTTTTACCTATTGGAACAGCATATCCAAGATATTCTCCAAGATTAAACCAGCCAACGCAGTATCCGTGCGCCAAAAGTTCCTCTGCACGTGAATAGTCCCAGCCGTCATCGCTAGGATCTCCGTCATCGGCAACGAGTTTACCGACTTTCTGTACCAGATCCTCTTTATTATTTATTCCCCATCCGGCTTTAAGTCCTTCTTCAATTGCCCCAACGTTACTATCATCGGGATCCATTCCACCTATAACAGTAAGATCAAGTTCATTGGCATCTGTCTGGATGGCATAAGTTGCATTTAACCATGCGATAAGATCTTCACTTACCATATTCTCATCCATTCCGCTATAGATCGTATCTTTTTCAAGTTCATAATTCTCCTGTTCCCCAGGTTCTGAATCTGTATCCTCTAAGACACCGACACGCTGTACAGAAAACTTACTAAACACTTTATATCCGATAATACAAACAGTTCCGACTACAAGCGAAAAAATAAACACTACCAGAATGGTCAATAATGCTTTATTATCTTTGCTGTTTTGATGTGCTTTGACATTAGCCTTATTCAGTGTTACAGGCATCTGTCCCATGTATATCCCGTTATTCTGCATATTACTTACGGGTTGTTGTATATTGCTCACAGGCTGCTGAACATTGCCAACGGGCTGCTGAACATTAACAGGCCCATTCACTACACGAGCTCCGCAATACGTACAGAAATTACTTCCATTTTCAATTTCATTACCACAATTATTACATCTCATATTTCTTCTCCACAAACCGGTTGCACCGGAAATAAACTTGTACCTTTCAATCTTTCTTTATTAACCAACCATTTATAAGAATTACATATTCAATCTCCTCAGTACCATCGCTGACAAAAATCATTCTTTTTCCGTGATATACTCTTTGCCATAAAGAAGAACTCTCATTATTTAATATACGAACTCCGCAGATCGGACAAAAGTCATTTCCCTCTTCTATTTCACTTCCGCAATTATTGCATTTCATTCTTTTCTCCCAACATCCGGCAGGACCGGCGGATAAGCCGTTTTTTAATCCTTCTTTATCAATCTGCCAAATAAAAGATATACATATTCGTTATCAGATTCTCCGCCTATAGCAACAGCAAATTCTTTTCCGTGCGAATATTCTTCATGGAAATAGAACTCGCCATCTAATGTACCAAGTTCGGAAGTATCTCCCTTTCCATCAATCATAAATACTTTTCCGTTGTCGCTAAAGCAGTAAATATTATTACTCAAAGGATCGTTCTTTATACATCCCACGGAAAAACCATCACCATCAATATTTAAAACCTCTTTTACTACCGCTCCGTCCTTGTACATAATGACCTTATCATCTGCAACAATCCACAAAATACTTTCATCATCACTTACAGTAAAATCATAAGCACGGGAATCATCCTTATAAATTTCTTCTCTGTGCGCTTCTCCGTCTTTATATGCAATTGCATATATCACACCGTCATGAATATCATAAACTTTGTGCTCCTGCCTTGAACATGCATTTGCACGATAATCTTCTCTGCATACAGCTTCAATATCAGCATTTAACCAAAAACTGTATTTTTCCGCCGTTATGTACATTCCTTCAAAAGACTCGGCATCAGGATAATATGTCAATTTAGTATCTGCAAATTGAATATTCTATAATTTCACATTTCTAAACAATCTCTCAAAAAAATATAAACCGCTAAAGCGCCAATTGTTTTTTCCGATATATCTATCAAAGATAAAACTGCTAAATAACCTCCCGAAAAAACAATAAATAAAAGTACCATCACTGCGGTAGACTCCCGGTGGTGGTACTTTTCTGTTTAAGTCATATTATATTTGTTCTCAACACCATATCCGCGAAATATTAAGTAAAAATCATTCGTCTGATTATACAATATTTCGAGAGCAAAGTAAACGATATTTTAACTTTTATTCAACATCCTCGTAAGAATATCCGGTATCCTTGGTTGAGCGGTTTTTGGACAGTATCTGTATGAGAAGTCTCACTATTCCTATAAGGACAAGATAGCTTCCAACCGTAAGTGACTTTACGGAGGTCAGTCTCTGCGGCGTGGCAAGGGAAATAATTCCTATATTCAGGTTAACAACTGCGATAAGTATCATCCAGAAGCTCCCCGCCCGCTTTATTGTCTTTTTATGCTTAATTACATATTGAACGCTGGCTGCTGCCATGGCAAAAAAGACAATTGAAATAAATACATTCGTCCACTTCGGGATTCGCTCGATATTGGACACGATAAACACCATAAAGCTCATCACGATTATGTGAAAAAGCATTCGGCCTCTTTTTATAAATGCCTTCTCGTCTCTGGTTCCTGCCTTTAGTATTCTTGTAGCGCTAAAAAGCGCGCAGGTAAGCGCAACTGCGCCGCCTATCATGTTATAGATTGCTTTTGGAATTGCAAGGAAAACGATTCCCAGAAGAATGAGGAATGCGTCAATAATTCCCTGCTGAGTCTTAAGCGCCTCCATAACCCTTATTTTCTCAAATTCGCGCCATAGAGATCCGAAGAACTTTCCGAGAATGATCTTTGTCTTACTCTCCGACTGCGCCGCGGACAAAAGAATCGTTCCAAAGTCGTGGAATCCGCCTTTTGATATGTCATATAAAGAAACCGCGCCGCCTGATTTCATTGCATCAAAAATATCTCTCGTAAAAGCCTCGCGCTGTTCCATCGTGGCGTTCTCTATCCAGTCGTCGATAACTCTGTTAAGCGCAGAACTTTCCTCAGTCAGATGTTTTTTTGTCACAAAATGATCACCTGAAACCTTCCAGGTCATTCCCGAGTGTTGGAGCATCCTCTCGCCGTCACTTGCAACGATCTTATGCGGAACATCAAGTTCAAAGAGCATTCCGACTATGCTGTATGTGGGAACTATATGAGTGAGCTTCCACTTAACGTTTTCAAATTTCTTTTCATCAAGAAGTTCGGGACATATTCCGGGCCCGTCATAACTGTAGACATGCTTTATCCTTGGCTGAACAATCGATGGTACATTCATGGCAGAATATACAGCAAGATTACCACCCTTTGAATGCCCGCCAACATACACATCTCCCGCATATTTGGACAGGATATACCCAAGATAGTTAACCGCTTCTTTTTGCGCCATGATCTCTTCAAAACTTATCTTGAAATCCATGCGCCAATCATCAATATCCATGGTAGTTCCGCGAAATGATACAAAAAGGCTTCCATCCGGCAGATGAATAGTCATCGCCGTAAACAGCATATCTTTGTCCATATCATTTATGTCGATAAAGTCAGAAAGAGTAAGTTCACCAAATCGCTCACTCTTAGCCATATAAAGCAGAACCCAGTCAAAATCAACCCTGGAAAGGCCATCTGTAGGGTGCGTGCTGAAATACATGTCGGCAGCTTTTTTGACCGTGATTTCACCGCCCGTCTCGCTATCAGGAACTATCCCGTTTAAGTCGTTGTATATAACAAGCGAAAATGCCAGATTATCAATTTCATTTAAAGGCGCTCTCTCAAAATCCAGATCCCCGCGCCATTTTATATAATTTATAAGATTTGCCATACTCTTTTACCTCTTATAATTAATCTTAATCCTAATATGCTTTTTGTCCAGTTGTCTGCATTGCTTTAATGTGTTAAAATCGTCAAAGATAAAAAATTCGAAATAGGAGCATAAAATAATGAATATTGTATGTTTAGACCTTGAAGGCGTGCTCGTTCCCGAGATTTGGATCGCATTTGCCGAGGCAAGCGGAATTCCCGAACTTAAGAGAACAACAAGAGACGAGCCCGATTACGATAAGCTTATGAAATGGAGAATCGGCATTCTCAAAGAACACGGACTTGGACTTAAAGAGATTCAGGACACGATTGCCAAGATTGATCCTCTTCCGGGTGCAAAAGAGTTCCTTGACGAGCTCAGAAAGACAACTCAGGTTATCATTATCAGTGATACTTTCACACAGTTTGCAACTCCTCTCATGGAGAAACTCGGATGGCCCACAATCTTCTGCAATTCTCTTGAAGTTGCAGAAAGCGGCGAGATTACAGGATTCAAGATGAGAATCGAGAATTCCAAGCTCACAACCGTTAAGGCGCTTCAGTCAATCGGCTATGAGACAATCGCAAGCGGCGACAGCTACAACGATCTTGCAATGATCCAGGCATCAAAGGCCGGATTCCTCTTCCGCTCCACAGACAAGATCAAAGCTGATTATCCCGAGCTTCCTGCGTACGAAGAGTACAATGACCTTTTACAAGCAATCAAAAAAGCACTATAATAGTATGATATCGGTGTCGCCTGCAGCATAAAATCTGCACGCGATACAATTTGACGTTTTTGAAAGGAAATAGCAACATGAAAGACAACAATTGTCCTTACTGCACAGGCGGTGAAAACCTCGCCAAATTCGGAATCAAGATCTGTGACCTCGGCGTAAGCCAGCTGGTTCTCTTCAAGGAACAGAGCCATCTCGGAAGATGTATCGTGGCATACAAGGATCACGTTCATGAAATGGTTGATATCTCAGATGAAGAAAGAAATGCATTCTTCGCTGATGTCAATCGCGCTGCAAAAGCTATCCACGCAGCATTCAATCCCGATAAGGTTAACTACGGTGCATACAGCGACACTCTCTGCCACCTTCACATGCACCTCGTACCCAAGTACAAGGACGGCTTTGAATGGGGCGGCGTATTTGCAATGAATCCTCAGGAGAAATTCCTCTCAGATGCTGAGTACGAAGAGATCATTGCCAAGATCAAAGCAAATCTTTGATAATATTTTCAATAACGATTGCAGGACTATCATAAATTGATAGTCCTGTTTTTTTTACTCATAAAGCTTTATACTCTTTCTATAACGCAAAAAAATTAAGAGGAAAGAATATGAATGAAACTATAAATATTGATAATACTGTAATTGATGAAAAAGCCCGGAAAAAGGCTTTCAGAAAAACCGTAGGCTATATGGGATGGGGACTGCTGCTCTATATTTTGATCGAAGAAGCCGTCGTTACGATAATGACATATATCGGTCTCAACAACTGTTCTACCGATTGGAGAAGCATGAGTGATGAAGAATACTCAGCATTTTTTGATGATTTCTTTGAACTTGGTCCGGGGGGCATGATCTCCTGCGCATCCGTACTGATCGGAATTATTTTTCTATTTTTATATTTTAGAAAAAAGATCTCCCTAAAAGAGATTTTTTCATCCCATAAAAAAATGCTCCCCGCATCATTTGGCATGATATTATGCGTATTTTTGGGAATACAATGGATAACCGAACCTATATTTCAGTCAATGGAAAATGCCTTTAATCAAATCGGATTCTCAATAGAAACTTCCATGGATGATGCCTCAAGCGGTGCTCTTACATTAACTATGCTCGCTTATTCAGCCATCGTGGCGCCACTTGTCGAGGAACTTATCTACAGAGGATTTGTCTTATCTACGCTAAAAAAATACGGCAAATTATATGCGATCGTCATTTCCGCATTATTGTTTGGCATAATGCACGGCAATCTCCCTCAAGCTGTATATGCATTTATTGTAGGCCTGCTTCTTGGATATGTCGCTGTAGAATATTCAATTCGTTGGACAATCCTGCTTCATGTCATAAATAACAGCCTGGCCGATCTGCTGTATTATTTGGGCCAAAATCTCAGCGACGAGGTAAACACTGTTATTTTCTATGCTATATTTGGCATTAGCTGTTTAATAGGAGTCTTTATTATCATCAAAAAAAGACGGAACATCCTTAAATATATTAAAGAGAACAGTTTTGCTCCATCCACCTTCTTCCGCACATTTACTCTGGTCGGACTGATGCTATTTATCATAATGAATCTGTATACGGCATTTTCTATGATAGAAAAAATCTGAAGATCTAAGTGTCTGTTATTCTAAATAAAACCTCTATCTCACTATTGATATGGGATAGAGGTTATCTTGTGCAATTTACTTCGAATTGAACTTGCTATTGATGTTTCTCATTTTTATATTAGCTCATATTCTTTTCCTTCAAATAAACGGTATAATATCGGATACCATTTATATTTCATAATCAAGGCAGCTTCTTATCTTTGTATAAGGTCTTACCTTCGAATCTGCAACGGCAACATGTTCGGGATGTGTTGCATAATTCTTAAGTGCTTCCTCATTGTCAAATGTAGAATCCAGCATAAGATCAGCATTCGAAGAAGCAAGCCCGTTTATATTCACCTTTATCTCTACTATTCCCGGAACCTTTCCTTTTAATGCTTCCAATCCCTCTTTGATTCCCTGCTTGACATTTTCTTTCTCTTCAGCAGAAAGCTCCTCTTTAAGTGTCCATAAGATCACATGTTTAACCATCAGGTTATCCTCCTCTGTCTTGTCTGTCATACCGTCACACCGACATGCCCTCGCACCGGCTTACTTGGTACAGTTCTGGTATGATACTTTTTTTCATTATACTACACTAATCACACTTCTCTAAATGCGCTTTTTCATTCGCATCGTTCAAGCCTTTAAAACTTCTTCCGAATTAGCTTCTGCAATTTCTTCTACGCTATCTTCTTTAACTTCTGTACTTTCTTCAGCCGTATTTTCTATAGCTTCTACAGCGTCTATATCCTCCGCCCCATTATCTTCTATAGATTTTTCTGCATAGTCCTCTGTAGCTTCTGTAGTATCATCTGTAGTTTCTGACATGCTCTCATCTGATACATCTTCCGAATTATCAATTGATGTTTCCGCCATGCTTTCCTCTGCACTTTCTCCGGCGTCCTCATTCGAATCCTCACTCTTAGATTCTGAAGTTTTCTCGTAAAATCCGGCAATAAAGAAAATCACAGCAAAAACAATCATCTGCCAAACATCATTCACTGTTCCTACAACATGCCTGTTTAAAACAATAAATACGTATAGCAAAAGAGACGCCACACCGATGCCTAATGCACCTCCTTTATAAGAAGCAAGCTTTTTCTCATCAAATTCTTCCTTACATTTGGCTCCAACACGGCCACCTGCAAATATCGAGCCTCCCAAGACACTTGGAAATATAAAACTGACTACCTTTCCGGCTATATCCTTTCCCTCGGAAAGAAATAAAACAGAAAGAATTCCCAAAAGCACAAGCAAAAGCATTGTTACAGCTGCCTTTTTGCTCTCACCTGTTCTATCAATCACCCTCTCATACACAACTCCTGCGCCCCAACACAATAAGCAAAGAGCTATCGGAACCAGAACCGCGCCTATCGTTTTGATTCCAAGCATAAAAAAGATTCCCCACAACAATATGCAAAAAACTGCCATCAGCGCAATGATCATCATCTTATTTTTTTTCATACAACCTCCAAATATATAGAACTCAAAAGCTTCAACTATCAAAGCTCTTGGGTATCATTTATCCCCAAAATCCGTGTACCCTACCTGAACAAAAAGAAGCATCCCAACAATATCTATGCTATGTCTATGAATTTATCTGCATCATCGATATATCTATGAGCTCAAACCCGCATTCCATCTGAACAAATAACACTCATTATATAATAGCACAACACAGACCTGCGTTTGTCGCTTCATATCATATAAAGTCCCCCAAAACTAAAGTCAATTGCAACACTTACAACGCACAAAACGAGCTGTATCTTTATTCCCTGAGATACAACTTTGTAATCCCAATAGGCTCTTTTGACCTCCCCCTACGTTACTCATGTTCAATTACAAACTTTATACCCGTAAAATCAATCTCGAATTCACTTATTTCTACGTGGGCACATTGATTTCTGGAAATCTATACCCGTAATGTCACTCCTACATTCACTTATTCCTACATGGACAAATTGATTTCTGGAAATCTATGCCCGTAATGCCACTCCTACATTCACTTATTCCTACGTGGACAAATTGATTTCTGGAAATCTATGCCCGTAATGCCACTCCTACATTTACTTACTTCTACGTGGACACATCGATTTCTAGAAATCTATGCCCGTAAAGTTCCTTACACCAATGCTTGACTAGTGCATATTCTGTATTTCAAGCAGCAAAAAAAAGCCCCATTCCACGACCTATAAGCAAACCAGGTCACTTATATGCCGTAGAACAGGGCTCAAATTTCTTTTATTCTCTACAAAAAAGCTCAGATCAAGCTTTCTGTACACTCTATTCCGGAAGTGCAATTACAGCACTTTCATTATATTCTTTAAAATAAACTTCCCAAAAATTACCAGATCCTGTATTTTCCGGACAACGCAAGAAGTGCAAACATATACAGGCAGTTGTCATAGTATCTTCTCTTGCCTTGTCTTAGCGGCTGATTCCAGAACCATTCAACCCACTTTGAGGCAATCTCAAAATCACTGCCCGTATCTTCGCTGTAAGGAACAGAAAGCGCGCTCTGCGCCATAGTTGCAAGAAGTCCGACGGGATGAAGTACAGGAATCTCAAGGCTTGTTCCGTCAACTTCATACACACATCTCATCGCTTCGATATCGGTTCCGAAGAACTTCATCATCTTAAGCGGTACACAAATCTGACCTTCATCTGTACCAAACCACTCTGCATCAAGACCAATATTGGCAGCGGTTCTGTACGCATCGCTAAAGAATCTTCCGTGGATGCTTCCGTCCCAAGGCATTGGATCGTTCACAGGCGATCCGTCAAAGTTACCGTACTCGGGATTAAGTCCTGTCTCAGGATGGCAGGCCTTAACAAGATATTTTCTGCTCTCCTTGGCAGCAGTCTCCCAAAACTCTTTGTCCTCTTCATATGCCCACTTTGCAAAAAGCTCATAGAAATGAGGCAGATGATAAGAAGGATCAGAGAAAGGATGTCCCGGAACAAAAAGCACAAGATGATTGTCCCTATTCCACATAGGTGCACCGGCTCTGCCGTTTTCGCCTTTATGAACACAGGCTCTTAAAATCTCTTTTGCCTCAGCGGAATAATTAAAGATTCCCTCTCCATCGCCCCATCTGTGTGATGCAAAGAAAAGAGCCATCGCATAGAACTCTTCTCCGTCAGGTGCGGGGCCGTTCGAATTCTTTGAACCGTCTACATTGCAGCTCCAAGCAAAATAGCCTTCGTTCTCGCCTTCATTCATCCACATGTAGGTCTTGGACCACTTCCAGATACGGTCAAACTCTTCCTTCATATCGAGCTGAACGCACATCATCATTCCGTATGACATACCTTCAGTCCTTGCGTCATGATTACCCGTATCCTCAAGATATCCCATGTCATCGCTCACAGGATGATAAATTCTCTCTTCTTCAGTACCATAAAAAAAAGTGTCTACCGCATCTTTAATCTTCTTCTCAATCTCAGCGTTGCTTTTTCCAATCTCACTAAATACATTCCTGTATTTTCCATCATTATACGCAGCCATAAGCCCTCCCAAATTTTTCTGTTTAAAACTATTATATTAAACCCTGTGCCACTTTCAACTCCTTGCATGCAAAAAGAGCAAAAGTTCATTACGTCCCAGTAATCTGAAACGTAACTCACTTTTGCCCTATAATAAGCTATCCTAACTCATAAAAAGCCTTATCAGCATCAAAGATTTACCTTAGGAAGTGTCGCAAAGCTCTTCTCAAGCTCTTCGTCTGTAGGAATGTAATCTGACATCTCACCGTCATTGAACTTCTGGTATGCAACCATATCGAAGTAACCTGTTCCTGTAAGACCAAAGAGAATTGTCTTCTCCTCGCCAGTCTCCTTGCACTTGAGTGCTTCGTCAATAGCTGCTCTGATAGCATGGCTGCTCTCGGGAGCGGGAAGAATTCCCTCAACTCTGGCAAACTGCTCTGCAGCCTCAAATACTGATGTCTGCTCAACGGATCTTGCTTCCATGTAGCCATCGTGATAAAGCTGTGAAAGAATCGGGCTCATGCCGTGATATCTAAGTCCGCCTGCGTGGTTTGCAGAAGGAATAAAGTTGCTTCCAAGTGTATACATCTTGGCAAGAGGACAAACCATTCCGGTATCACAGAAGTCATATGCAAATTTACCTCTTGTAAAGCTCGGGCAGCTTGCAGGCTCAATAGCAATTATCTGATAATCTTTTTCTCCGCGAAGCTTCTCACCCATGAAAGGAGAAATAAGTCCGCCGAGGTTTGAACCGCCGCCTGCGCATCCGATGATGATATCGGGAGTAATGTCATACTTATCAAGTGCAGCCTTTGCCTCAAGACCGATAACAGTTTGATGAAGGAGAACCTGATTGAGCACGCTTCCAAGAACATATCTGTAACCTTCAGTCTTGGTAGCAACTTCTACAGCCTCGGAAATAGCACATCCAAGTGAACCTGTTGTTCCGGGATGTTCTGCGTTGATCTTTCTTCCAATCTCTGTATCCATTGAAGGAGAAGGTGTTACACTTGCTCCGTATGTACGCATAACTTCGCGTCTGAAAGGCTTCTGCTCGTATGAAACCTTAACCATGTATACTTTACAATCAATTCCAAGATATGCAGATGCCATTGAAAGAGCTGTTCCCCACTGACCGGCACCTGTCTCTGTGGTCACGCCCTTAAGTCCCTGCTGTTTTGCATAATATGCCTGAACAATAGCGGAATTAAGCTTGTGGCTTCCGCTTGTGTTATTACCTTCAAATTTGTAGTAAATCTTAGCGGGAGTTCCGAGCGCTTTCTCAAGGCAGTATGCTCTTACCAAAGGAGAAGGTCTGTACATCTTGTAGAAGCTACGGATCTCATCCGGAATATCGATATAAGCAGTTGTATCATCGAGTTCCTGCTTAATAAGTTCATCACAAAAAACAGGACGAAGATCGTCAAATCCCATCGGCTGCATTGTAGCAGGATTAAGAAGCGGCGCAGGCTTATTCTTCATATCAGCCCTTACGTTGTACCACTGCTTGGGTATCTCATCTTCGCTCAAATAAATTTTATAAGGAATATTATTTTGACTCATTTTCATAGCCCCCTTAACTTTCGCAATTTAGTTCATTAAAGCACAAAAAAGACTGCAATGTCAACCTCTTGCAGCCTTTATAGGTATTAGTAAATC
>JAEEGH010003995.1_pt1 | contig 38169 bp, 37 predicted proteins | sample 9134181 | NCBI WGS metagenome assembly JAEEGH01 (sample SAMN16246544, study PRJNA631951) | gut metagenome | biome: gut microbiome; feature: rumen; material: DP-attached | host: Bos | place: Iran: Karaj | collected 2018-10 | reverse complement strand
TTCTAATTATAGGGAACTATGAACTACTATAGCATATAGTAGTGCGTAGTTAACTATAATATCTTTTCTTTATATTTCTTTTCTCTCTTTTCGCCGCTTTCTCTCTTTTCTTTTCATGCGAAAATGCGAAAATGCGAAAACGAGTATGGTTAATATGGAAAAAGTGTTGGAGTGCATAGCAACAAATTTTAGAGTGCAAGGGCGAGCAAACTCCGCTTCTTTTGTCACGGACATATGAGGCCGAGCGAAGCGAAGGCAACTTCCGGAGCGCTGTTCCGAAGTAACCGGAGCGCCGTTCCCAAACGACCGGGCTGCCGGCGAGCTACAATGTGGATATTTGGCCGTAGAAATCCAAATTTTCACGTTATTGCACTTTTTTTCCCATTTACTTGTCTACTTGTCAACTAAATTTTTTACCTTTCCAACAAGAAAGTAGAAATAAGTGATGCATCACGACCTACCTCAACCAATTCCACAAGGAAGCGACGGAGCGCAAGCTGCGGAAGATAACCGAATCGCAGCAATCGCCGATGAGCTCAGCAGACGCTGCCAATTATATGAAGCAGAACTTCGAGATAGCGAAAACCATGTGATGTTTATGTGATTGATGCTGAGATAAAGGCACTTCCTCCCAAGTAAGGAGATGGCAAGGACTTGGGCATAGCATTTACCGTTAAGAAATTTTACGTTCTTAAAAGCGATTCCTTTTTGCGCTTATACTATGAAAAACTTTTTCCCTGCCTAGGAAAATATTTCTCTATAGTTATCCCGTAAATTTCGCTACCTGATGTCACAGTTTCATGTTGTACAAGATTTTTACGAATTTTCAAACATCAATCGGAGTTTAATTGGAGTTGAACATGACTTTAACATGAGAGCAACATGACCTTGGAGACAGAGTTCGGATAGAGAGGTCTATGAGAAGTCCATGAGAGGTCCATGAGAGGTGTATGAGCAACGTATGTGTAAAAATAGAACCATGAATATGCCTGTTTGTGCTGATTTTTGTTGTTTAATAAAACAATTTTAGAAAAATTATTTCGATTTTGGAAATTAATTTCTATCTTTGTGGCTGTAAACAAAAGAAACAGAAATTATACAATGGATAAAATTGGCTTAAATACAGGGCTTATCATCTCTTTGAAAAATGTTCTTTTCATGTCCACCCCAAAGATAAGAGAGGCGGTATCAATATCTAGTACGACTTGGTACGAAATTATGAATGCACCAGAGAACATCACTATACAAAAGTTACTTGCAATAGCTAATGGCCTGCACATTCCTGTTCGACGTTTTTTTTCATTAGGGAAAAACAACGAAATTGGTCGTCGAGATGATTACATTGTTGATAATTACCAACCCTGTTATTACAACGCTGAGAGACTAAAAAGTGTTGTAAGTAGTCGCCCTGATATTACTTGGCAAAAAGCCGCCAAAGCAACAGGAATAAGTTATTATAATCTTCAGAAGTCTCTGCTTGCCGAAACACGTTTGCCCGTCGCACGCTTACTAACAGTTTGTGAAGCTTTCGAACTAGATCCATTCGATGTAATTATAGACCCCAATCCTCTGCGTAGCGACCAAAAGAAGAAAGAGAACACTATTACTACTTCTGGAGAATATGAAACAATTCTAGCTAATCTCGCTGCTATGCAGCGTGAAATATCTAGTTTTAAAGCCTTACTCGAAGAAACAAAGCGCGACATAGCCGAACTTAGCAAAAAGTTTGATGCTGTTGAAGGTGACATTGATGTTAAGTCCATTGCATGGAGAGCAAGACGCGCAGCATTTGAAGCAGCTAAAATTGCAAATAAGGCACAAAAGCAGAAAAAGAGACAGATTGTAAACGAATAATAAAATTAAGTTGTGTTCACACAAAAGTAATCCACAAGTATAAATAAATATTCCATGTTCAATTAACTAATATCCAATCAATATGACAACAAAAGAAAAATACAATAAATACATTCAATTGCTGGAAGCAAACAAAAATTTGATTTTGACAGGAGCACCTGGAACGGGTAAGACTTTTATAGCAAGGGAAATTGCAAAAGCTTTAATGCTTAAAAATGTCAACTGTTATGGGAATATGGCTAATGTTGAACCCCTGAAAGTACAAGCAGAGAATAGGATAGCAGACCAACTATCTAAGAAAATTTGCAAGATGGTTCAGTTTCACCCTTCTTATGATTATTCTGATTTTGTTGAGGGCTTGAGGCCGACAATGAAATCTGATAATCAATTAGGGTTTAAGCGAGTCAATGGAGTATTCAAAGATTTTTGTATTAAATCTTTAGATGCTGCTATCATCAAAAGAAAGTCTGATACAAAAGGTTCTCTTATGTCAAATTCCCTATTTGAGATTTATTCAGAAGGTTATTACGAGGCTGTTAGAAACATTTTGGATCATGATGGCAATTTTGTTTACTTTATGTATGATTACTCTACTGTTTTTTCAGTGGAAGAAGATGGAATTACATCTGAAGGCTCTGACCGTACATGGGCATATTCCATTAAATTCGAAGAAACACAATGGGTAGATGAAATTGAAAACTCATTTCAGCTATTTCAATATTTAATGAAAAGTGGCTCGTCCACTACAGATGTCATTTCGTCCCAAGCTTTAAATATTTATAGAATAAATAGTCCTTCTCAAGAGGATATAGAAAAAGCTATCAACAATCACGCTGTTTCTGATAACGCTATTGCTTGGGATAACAAGATTAAGAATTATGATATAGCCAAGGTCGCTAAATCATATATGGCTCTTTTCGCTTGGGTAATACATTATGCAAAATCTCATTATGAAGTCCAATATCTTCCTGCAGTATTTATTATAGATGAAATAAACCGTGGAGAAGTATCAAAGATTTTCGGCGAGCTATTCTTCTCCATTGACCCAGGCTATAGAGGGGAATACGATGAAAAAGGAAATGACAATAAGGTTCAAACACAATACCAAAACCTTATTCCCAAAGAAGGTGATAATAATTTCGACCCTCATAATGCTGATGTGTTTAGACATGGATTTTACATGCCAAACAATGTTTATATCATTGGCACGATGAATGACATTGACCGTAGTGTGGAGAGTATAGATTTCGCCATGCATCGTCGTTTCGCATTTGAAAAAGTTACAGCAGAGGAGAGCTATCAGAACATCATAGCTGAGAGTAGTGACTTCTCTGAGGATGAAAAGAAAGAAATCAAAAAGAGGATGGCTGCTCTTAATGATGCTATTCTCGAACCAGATCTTGGATTGGGCGAAGCCTATCAAATAGGCGCAGCATATTTCCGTAAGCTGCTAGACTACAAGGAATTCGGAATTAAACAAGCATTTTCAATGATTTGGGATTATCACCTAAAAGGGCTTCTTTCCGAGTATTTACGTGGAAATCATAATTCTAAGGCTCAATTAGAAGCATTTAAGAAAGCATACGACAATATTGATGTAATATAAGAGGATACTGATACGGACAATATATAGACCAACTTCATCCCAACCATATAATTTTGTAGAGATGGACACAACAGACAAATACGAAAAATACATCAAATTGCTAGAAGCGAATAAGAATTTGATTCTTACAGGGGCGCCAGGAACGGGAAAGACGTTTATGGCAAAAGCCATTGCGGAAGAGATGGGAGCAGAAATAGGTTTTGTACAATTCCATCCGTCATATGACTATTCTGATTTCATAGAAGGATTGCGACCAATTAAGAAGAATGATGGGCAGATAGGATTTGAGCGTAAGGACGGCGTATTCAAAGAATTTTGTCGTAATGTGATTATTAATAAGAGATTATCTCAAATGGCAATTAGTCAAGAGGATGCACGATGTGCGTTGCAAAAATTCAAAACTGTTTGTGGCGATAATAAATATATAATACAAGGGGGTACGGATAATACCACATATAAGGTTAGTTTTGAGGGAGATGCTGGTACTGGTATTAATATTGAAACTAATGACGGTGTCCTTCATACAACTGATTCATCAATTATTAATTGTCTTGTAGGTTTAGACAATTGCTCAGTTGTAGAATGTATTTGTAATTATATTAAGGATAATTATTTGGAACATGTTGATTTTTTTTCCTTAAAATATGTATTTATCATTGACGAAATAAACAGAGGCGAAATATCAAAGATATTTGGTGAGTTGTTCTTTTCTATAGATCCGGATTACAGAGGCAAAAAAGGGAGAGTATGCACCCAATATCAAAATATGATAGAAGAAGGTGATGTTTTCAAGAACGGATTCTTTGTTCCTGAAAATGTCTATATTATTGGGACTATGAATGATATAGACCGAAGCGTTGAGGATATGGACTTTGCTATGCAGAGGCGTTTTGCTAAGGTGGAAGTTACAGCGGAGGAGAGCTATCAGAATATGATTGCTGAGAGTAAAGACTTCTCTGAGGATGAAAAGAAAGAAATCAAGGAGAGGATGACAGCTCTTAATGATGCCATTCTCGAACCAGATCTTGGGTTGGGTGAAGCCTATCAGATAGGCGCAGCATGTTTCCGCAAACTACTTTACTATAAAGAATTTGGAATTGAACAAGCATTTTCAAAACTATGGGATTATCACCTGAAAGGACTTCTTTCCGAATATTTACGTGGAAATCATAATTCTAAGGCTCAATTAGAAGCATTGAAGGATGCATACGACAACAAGGTTACAAAGCATGAAGAATCCAATCAAGACAACGGATAATAATCTTAAGGGAGAGCCGTTTGACACAGCATTGCACTTGGATAACTTGCAGCATCTTGCTGCAAAGCCTCTGTGTGAGCTCTGCCTTGACGAACGTCCCAATCTACTGATTTTTCCTGTGGATTTCAAAACACATGGCGATGATATTGGAAAGCAACATATATTCACTATAGAAAATGAACGGCTCATAACTGGCAATATTATGGGGTTCATAGGATATCATGATACCCAAGTAAGCATACGTTCTCGCTTTGCTCAAGATGATTGTCACGACTACTTCATTCATTATATGCTCCAGCGCGTTTTTGCAATCAATCTATTTGATCTCAAAACTGGTACTGACAATGAGAGTATCTTTGACTTTCTCATATACCTATTTCCATCATTTCTGAAAAAGGCTATGCGTAATGGGATATACAAGGAGTATCAGACACGAGAGCACAATGATACCAACGTGCGAGGGAGGATAGACGTAAGCAGACATATCCGTCAAAATATTCCATTTACAGGAAAAGTTTCCTATACGACACGAGAATATGTCACGGACAACCGCCTCACCCAACTTATTCGCCATACTATAGAATATATCGCCCAGCATCCGTTTAATGGGAATATTCTGAACAATGATGAAGACACGAAAGTTGCTGTCAGCAAGATTCGTCAAGTAACTAAGACATATAATCGTGGGGCACGACACCAAATTGTTAATCAGAATCTACGTCCGGTTCGACATCCCTACTTTAGTGAGTACCGCAACCTTCAGCATCTATGCTTACAAATCTTGCGACAGGAAGGGATAAAATATGGCTACGATGGTTCCCCCGTATATGGCGTACTTTTCGATGGTGCATGGCTGTGGGAAGAGTATTTAAACACGGTGTTGAGTGATGCAGGTTTTCTACACCCAAGAAACAAAACAGGAGAAGGTGGAAAACGAATATTTGCAGACAAGATAGGTAATGAAACAGTAATGTCTGATTTCCATAAAGCGGGCATTGTCCTTGATGCAAAATACAAGAGCTATTCCAATTGGAAAGAAGTAACACGGGATGACCGCTTTCAACTACTAGCCTATATGCATTTATATGATGCAGGTAGAAGCGGCTTTATTGTACCTGTGTGCATTCCCCCTGATATTAAAACAACAAGAAGCCTGAATGGTCGTGGCGGAACAATGTCAATTATCGGAATGAATGTGGCAACTATCTGTAAGAATTATAATGAGTTCAGTTCTCATATGGCTCAAGAAGAGAAACTGTTAATACAGAAACTCGAGCAGATTTTCGCAGGTTAAGGTTATTCTTTTTAACAAGACTATTTTACAACGTACAATGCGAGTAAGTATATTCAAAAGTGTTATGGCAGCTTTGCCTCAAAAGACAGAGCTTGATAAGATTGCATATATGATGCAATTCAGTCAGGAACTCAGCGAACGGACACAAATATATAGGCAGTATCTGGAATGGAACAGTAAAAGGAAGCCCCGAAAAAAAATTAAAGAGAAACAAAAGAATATGAAAACGACACGATTCCCTACGTTTGCTCCTTGCGCAATTTTTTATGGGGGTAGCGCACGGAAGAATGTCATTGAGCTAACAGATTTGTGTTTTTTGGATATTGACAAGATTGAGAAGCAGCACGGATTAAGGAAGCCATGAGCATATTAAGCGATGACCCATGCGTCGTGATGGTTTCGCGGTCTGTGTCTGGTGAAGGACTGCATATCCTGATACGTTATCATTTGAAGGATATGGAGGAACCATTACAGCGCACCATAATGGCGCCTGATGAAATGCAGGAGGTCTATGCCAAGGTTCATAATTACTTCGCAATAAAATACCAGCAGAAATTAGGACTGACGCCAGACCCTCAGGCCAGACACATGGAGCATCTTTATATTGTATCATACGACCCAGAACTATATTATAACCCCAATGCGGAGTCGATGATGATAGACCTTTGTAGTATAGAGGCTTTTTTGGAGCAGGAACATAATGAAAAGAATCTTCATAAGGAAGAGATGAAACAGGTGAAAGAGGTGATAGTAAAGACAAAAGAACTTTTTGATGAAGCTGATGAGAAACTGGAAAGTCAAAATGGCAGAGAGGCATGGGAAAAGATTGAAGAGAGTAAAAGAACGCTGAAACAGATGCAAATGCCTGAGCACTGGAAAAAAAGGGTGAGAAAAATTAAGAAAAGAATAAGCGAAACGGAAAAAAGACTTGGCGCATTGAACAGAGAAATCAAGTGGAAGGAAAAAGAGAAGGAAACAAAAGAATGTAAATACATCATAAGAGGGAAAGAAGAGTATGCGAACGCTGTACTATATCTGATAAAGAAGTTCGAAACCTTACAAAGGAAATACGAACAGGGTGACAAGGATAATTGTGTGGACATACTGGATATTATCTCTGCCAGCATAGATGAACTGCCTGAGGATATTAATAAAGAAGTATTGCAAGCAAAATATAAAGAATACAAGGAACTAGTTTTAAAAGAAACGACATGAAGAAAAAAGATAAACAAAAACGAAGAGATTTTTTAAATGCACGCTATGGCCAGTCTCCGGATATGGTAAACTTGGCGTTGGGGTATTGGAATATCTCCTCGAGGATGATTGTTCCATCCCAAGATTGCGCACAAAACATGAAAAGAAAAATTTAAAGGTCGCGAGAAAGAATGTTAGAAGAAACAAATGAGAAGTGTGTAAATGCTGCTATCAATTATTATGACAATAAAGTATGAAAAAAAAGAATCCGATACATGCCTATAAACGGCTGTTGGCAAAAGATCAGGACTGGAGTTATAGTTTCCTTATAGCGCTGGAAAAGAAAAAGCTCCAGAGAATGCATGACTGCTTTAAACGTGAAAGTCTTTTGGAGCACAAGGATTTCGTTGTTCGCGACATAGCTGTTTGTATTCGTCTTATCGACATTTTCATGGAAAATGATGCCGTTTTTAACACATGGCTCCACCAATCTTTCTCTGGTGACTTGAAATTCATAAAACTTAAGGACGGTTTGTATGAACTTGACAATACAGATAGAACCATAGCCGATTTTCCTGTATATGTTAACATACGAAATGAAAAGCGCTTCTTTCGAAGCACTCCCATTAAGGATGCGAAGGCAGAGGGCAAGAGAGATTCTGCGATTCGTTCAATAGTAAGTCTGCGACAACTGAAAGCACTCCATCTGTATCATCTTATCAGAGAGTATAAGCTATTTGAGTGGTGGAGTTAGTTGCAACTTGAAATACTCACATAATTGTATTTTTTTTTGCAAAAGAAATAATTGGATTAACTATGGAACAAAATGAAAAAGAAAGAAAAGAAGAAAAAATCCGCATTTATAATGTGAACGATTACTAATTCGAAGAGATTAAGATTGAAGAAAAGGAGCCTGAGAATTATTGGGCATACTTAGAGGACGCAATTCGTATTGCCGATATGGGAACAGCTTTATTAGGATTAGAGGAGGAGGATATACAACCCCAGATTATTAGGGATGCTGAATTTGAAGAAATGAAATAATAAAGAAGTTAACCATAATGATTCTCTGTTCAGAAACAGATAAAAGATGCTATAGGAGTCGCATAAGTGCGATGCTGGCTTTAGCGGAGTGCCGACATTCAAAACCGGGATGTCGACAAGAGACTCGTTATTACAAATGTCCTTACTGCCATTACTGGCATCTCACCAAGAAACCATAATTAATAACCTTTAACCCGAGCAGAGATTAGAAGTAAGATGTCTGAGGGCTGAGATGTGAGGACTAATTTTTTTTTATGTCCCCAATGTCCGTTGTGTCCGTTGAGAAAAAATAAGTTATTGATTATAAGCGAGATTTTTTATAAGGTTTTCTGAATGAGTGGACATCCATACTGAAAGTGTTGACACATTTTGGACTTATCACGGATTTGAGTTGAATGCTTTTTAGCTTAACTCTGATTCTTGTTGAGTCTTATAATTTAGGGGCTCTGCAGCGGCTCTGCAGCGGCTCTGCAGCAGCTATGAGAATATGATAAATTTGGTTATGTCGGGATTTTTTCGTACCTTTGTAGCGGTAGAATACGTGAGAAATACGAATTATGGAAGTAATCAGAGCAACAAAGACTGCTGAGCAAGCCGGAGCATACTACGTGAGGATACAGGCGATGGCACGAAAGCATCGGATACCTCTTGAGGTGGAGTTTGACGAGCACGATACGCCAGAGACAAAATACATCGTGATAGTGGACGACTATCTCCCTGTGGCCACTTGCCGTATGTACGCCATCGACGAGGAAAGGGTAATGCTGGGACGCGTGGTGGTGCTGCAGGAATACCGACAACAGGGCCTCGGCACCAGAGTGATGCAGGAAGCGGAGGCATGGGCAAGGGAACTGGGATACAGGCGCGTCGTTGTGGAGAGCAGGGACAACAAGGTGCATTTTTACGAGACACTTGGCTACACCGCCGACTACTCACAGAAAATAGTGGGAGAGACATTCACCTGCTACCGGATGGAGAAAAAGTTGTAAGAGGGAAGAGGTAAGCGCTGGCGCCTAAATTTCAGAATAATCGGAATAATTAGAGTAATCCGAAGGCGCCTGTGAATTCTTCACTCTTCACTCAAAAGGCCGCCCGAAGGCGACCTTTCGACATCTCTGACAATAGCAGGTCAGTCCTCCTCGAAGAACGAACCCGTGGTCATTTCGACATCCTTCGCGAGGCAGCAGTTGTAGCGCGCACGGGAGCGGCGCTCACGGGCAAACATGGCCTTGGTGCCGGCCTCGTCCTGCTGGAACTCCAAATGCTCGTCGATGGCAAAGGAACGGGCCATCGTCTCCACATCCAGATTGTCGGTGCCGATGAGGGTGAAGGTCCAGTGCTGCTTCTTCAGCTTCTCAATCATGGTGCGTATCATCTTCAGCGTCCACTCACGCGAACTGTTCTCCTCGCCGTCGGTGATGACTGTGACCAGCACATTGTCGCCCTCGGACACCTGCGCATTGACCTTGGAGATGGCGGTGCCCATCGCATCGTAGAGCGGAGTGCCGCCGCCGGGGCAGTAGTCGCCCCACTTGAGGTCGCTGGTGGAGGAGGCGGGAAGGTTGTCGTAGTGCCAGGTGGTGCGGCCGGTGTCGAAGGTGACAAGGGTGACGCGCTGCTCCTGCAGGGGGAAGCGCTCCTGCATCTGACGGATGGTCTGCAGCGTCTCGTTCATGCCGCTGAAGGCCTGCTGGCGTATGATGGACATCGAACCGCTCTCGTCGACGATGATAAGATTGAATACACGCTTGCTCCCGGAATCATTCTGCTTCTTCATAATAGTACGTTTTTAATCTGTTAATACTCTTTTTCGACATGTCTTTATCTCTTTAAAGAAGCTTTTCGGAAAAAATTAAGCACAGGTGGGGATTTTTTTTTATTTTTGCAGAAAAATACAGAACATGCATCACGAGACACTCGCAGACAACGACATCATCAGGGGCTTCCGCGAGGGAGATGCCGGCATCATCCGTAAATACTTCTACGGGTACTGCCGCGTGGCATACAACATCTTCGACCAGCGCTACCAGCTGCACGAGAAGGAAAACCTGGACTTCATGTCGCTGTCGCACCAGTATGCGCTCTACCTGATGGAGCACGACTGGCGACCGCTGGAGGACCATGCTCCGGGTGTGAGTCTGAGGACATGGTTTGTCAACGGATTCCGCTATGTGGTGCTGGACGCCCTGAAGTGGTATCGCAAGGAGTACGGCAGCATCACATTCGAGGACTACCTGACGTCGTTCGACATGAGCGACGACCTGCGGACGCAGTTTGCACGCATGGTGGAGGATGTGTGCGACCACGCTCCGCTGAGCCGTCAGGAGAGGCTGATAATCAACATGCTGCTCTTGCAGGGGTTCAAGTCGAAGGAGATAGCGGCCGAGATGGGGATGAGCCCCTCGGCCATATCGCAGAAGTACATGAAGCTGAAGGAGCATATCATCGTGCCGTACTTCAAGAAGCATTTCGACATGGATCTGGATATGCCGGAGGTGATGGACGAGAGGCGCGTCCTGCAAAGGGAGTCTCCCGTGTGCGAGCTCTGGACGCCGATGCCTGTATCGGCTGCGCCGGAGGAGATGGCGGAAGCGGACTACGGAGGTGCGGACTTTATCATGGAAGAATATATGGAGAGAAGAACAACACCGGAGTTTATCACGGAACTGCAGCCGGACGAGGTATTCGTGTTCGGCAGCAACCTGAAGGGAATGCACGGAGGCGGTGCGGCGTATGTGGCCTATCGCAAGTTCGGGGCCGTCATGGGGCAGGGTGTAGGCATGCAGGGGCAGAGCTACGCCATCCCGACGATGCAGGGCGGGGTGGAGACCATACGCCCGTATGTGGATGATTTTATAAGGTACGCCAGGGAGCATCCGGAACAGACGTTCCTCGTGACGCGCATCGGCTGCGGCATCGCAGGATTCACCGACGAGGAGATATCACCGCTGTTTGAGAAGGCTCACGGTGTGGATAACATCGTCCTCCCGCCGAAGTGGTGATGCGCTGTAATAAATTGTAATTCAGGGAGAGCGATAGACGGGACTCGAACCCGCGACCCTCGGCTTGGGAAGCCAATGCTCTACCAACTGAGCCACTATCGCGTGATAACGGATGCAAAAGTACATAATTTTAATGATATTAGGCATTTTTTTGATGCTTTTCTTTGGCAAACACATTTTTTTTTGTATATTTGCCTCGCAAAATACCTAAAAACGATTATAGAAACCAAATTATTTTACTAACTAATAAAGGAAAATACCTATGAAAAAGAAGTTTGTTTGCGCAGTGTGCGGTTATGTGTATGAAGGTGCAGAGGCTCCCGAGCAGTGCCCCCAGTGTAAAGCTCCCAAGAGCAAGTTTACCGAGGTGAAGGAAGGTGAGAAGGAGTATGTGACCGAGCACGTGATCGGAGTGGCAAAGGGTTGTCCCGCCGATATCATGGAGGGGCTGAAGGCTCACTTCGAGGGCGAGTGCTGCGAGGTGGGTATGTATCTCGCTATGGCACGTCAGGCTGACCGCGAGGGTTATCCCGAAATCTCAGAGGCATTCCGCCGCTATGCATTCGAGGAGGCCGACCACGCAAGCCGTTTCGCTGAACTCATCGGCGACGTTGTGTGGGATACCAAGACGAACCTGGAGAAGCGTGCTGAGGCTGAGTGCGGTGCCTGCGCCGGCAAGATGGCTATCGCAAAGCGCGCCAAGGAGGAGAACCTGGACGCCATCCACGACACAGTGCATGAAATGGCAAAGGACGAGGCTCGTCACGGCAGAGGCTTCGACGGTCTGCTGAAGCGCTATTTCGGCAAGTAAATCCGAAAGGAAAAAAGGAAAAGAAGGCGGGCAGCTCAATCGAGCCGCCCGCTTTCGTATTAAACAGGAACTTTATGCCAGGGATTACAACACCTTGGTGTAGAGTGCCTTAATGTCCTCCAACGTGACGTCGCGGGGATTGCCCGGAGTGCAGACATCGGCCAGAGCCTGGTCGGCCAGAGCGGGGATGTCGGAGGCTGTGATGCCGAGGTCGCTGAGATGCTGGGGAATGCCCACGCGGACGGACAGAGCCTTCACGGCATCGACGGCAGCCTGGGCAGCCTGCTGGGGAGTCATACCCGTGGTGTCGACACCCATGTGCCGGGCTATGACGCCGAACTTCTCAATGCGCTCGGGCATGTTGAACTCCATGACGGTGGGAAGCAGCAGAGCGTTGGCAACGCCGTGGGGCACATCGTGGAGGGAACCCATCGGATGAGCCATGCCGTGAACGAGGCCGAGACCCACATTGGAGAAGGCCTGCGCTGCGATATACTGGGCAAGGGCCATTGCCTCGCGACCCTTGGGATTGGTGGGCTCGTCGACGGCGAGAGGCAGATTCTCGGCAATCATCTTGATGGCCTGCAGTTCGTACATGTCGGACATCACCCAGGCACCCTTGGTGATATAGCCCTCGATGGCGTGGGTGAGGGCATCCATACCGGTGGCGGCGGTGAGGCCCTTGGGGAGCGAATACATCAGTTCGGGATCGACAATGGCAACGGCGGGTATGTCGTTGGGGTCGACACACACCATCTTGGCCTGTCGCTCCTCGTCGATGATGACGTAGTTGATGGTGACCTCGGCACCCGTGCCTGCCGTAGTGGGAAGGGCGATGATGGGCACGCTCTTGTGCTTGGTGGGAGCGCAGCCCTCAAGAGACACGACGTCGGAGAATTCAGGGTTGTTGGCCACAATGCCGATACCCTTGGCGGTGTCCATCGAACTGCCGCCTCCGATGGCTATGATGCAGTCGGCACCGGATGCCTTGAAGGCCTCGACACCCTGCTTCACATTGGTGACGGTGGGGTTGGGCTTGATTTCGGAATAGATGTCGTAGGGGAATCCTGCGGCATCGAGGACGTCGGTGACCATCTTGGTGGTGCCCACCTTGATGAGGCCCTTGTCGGAGCAGACGAGAGCCTTGTGGAGATTCATACGGGAAATGACTTCCGGCAACTCCTTGCGGGCGCCGGCACCGAAGTAGCTGACTTCGTTGAGAATGAAACGCTGGGACATTTTTTGGGGTTAATGGTTAAGGGTTAATGGTTAAGGGTTAAAGAGTCTTATGGGGCCAATTAGCTAATTGGGCCAATAAGGCCAATGGGATTTGTCAATATTCAATGGTTTTCAGGTACAAAGATATGAAAATATCGGAAGATAGGAGCAGATAGGTGACAAATTACGGTCTTTAATCCATAATCTTTGCATATAATCCTCTTTAATTAAACAAATTTTCGTACCTTTGCGCCCGATATTTATGTAATAAACACAAAAAAGACGCTCTGAATATATGAAAAAACAGCTTAGAAGTGCAGTCTGTACGGAAGGACGACGCATGGCAGGAGCCCGCGCCCTGTGGGTGGCAAACGGAATGAAGAGGGAGCAGTTCGGCAAACCCATCATCGCAATTGTCAACTCATTCACACAGTTCGTGCCCGGACACACTCATCTGCATGAGATAGGTCAGATAGTGAAAGCCGAGATAGAGGCCCTGGGATGCTATGCAGCCGAATTCAACACCATCGCCGTGGACGACGGTATCGCCATGGGGCACGACGGTATGCTCTATTCGCTGCCTTCGCGCGACGTGATAGCCGACTCGGTGGAGTATATGGTGAATGCACACAAGGCTGACGCCATGATATGCATCTCGAACTGCGACAAGGTGACGCCAGGCATGCTGATGGCTGCCATGAGGCTCAACATCCCCGCAGTGTTCGTGAGCGGCGGTCCGATGGAAGCCGGTAAGTACAAAGGCGAGAACGCCGACCTCATCACAGCGATGATCAAGGGCGGAGACCCCACCGTGAGCGACGAGGAGCTGGCAGAGGTGGAGCAGTGTGCATGCCCCGGATGCGGTGCGTGCTCGGGTATGTTCACAGCCAACTCGATGAACTCGCTGACGGAGGCTATCGGCCTCTCACTGCCCGGCAACGGCAGCATACTGGCCACACACGTGAACCGCGTGCAGCTCTTCCGCGACGCAGCAAAGCTGATAGTGAAGAACGCCCTGAAATACTACGAAGAGGGCGACGAGAGCGTGCTGCCACGTTCGATAGCCACACGAGAGGCATTCCTCAACGCAATGACGCTCGACATCGCCATGGGAGCAAGCACCAACACCGTGCTGCACCTGCTGGCTGTGGCACAGGAGGGCGAGGTGGAATTCAAGATGCAGGACATCGACCGCCTCTCGCGCAAGGTGCCTTTCCTCTGCAAGCTGGCACCCAACTGGCAGAAATACTCCATCCAGGAGGAGAACCGCGCAGGCGGCATACTCGGCATCCTGGGCGAACTGGCCAAGGGAGGTCTGCTCAATCTCGACTGCAAGAGAGTGAACGGTGCCACACTGGGTGAGGACATAAAGAAATACAGCATCACGGGCGAGAGCATCGATCCCGAGGCAGAGCGCATATACAGAAGCGCGCCCGGCGGCAAGTTCTCCACGAAGATGGGTTCGCAGAACGCACAGTGGGAGACGCTCGACACAGACCGCAGCGAGGGCTGCATCCGTGACATCGAGCATGCCTACACGAAAGACGGCGGTATGGCCGTGCTCTTCGGCAACATAGCACAGGACGGCTGCGTGGTGAAGACCGCAGGTGTGGCTCCCGAGCTGTGGCACTTCGAGGGACCGGCTGTGGTGTTCGACTCACAGGAGGATGCCTGCGAGGGAATACTCGGCGGCAAGGTGAAGAAGGGCGACTGCGTGGTGATCACACACGAGGGCCCCAAGGGAGGACCCGGTATGCAGGAGATGCTGTATCCCACGAGCTACATCAAATCGATGCACATGGGTAAGGAATGCGCCCTCATCACAGACGGACGCTTCTCCGGCGGCACGTCGGGACTCTCCATCGGACATATCTCACCGGAGGCTGCCAGCGGAGGCAATATCGGCAAGATAAAAGACGGCGACATCATCGTCATCGATATCCCAAGCCGCTCAATCAACGTGAAGCTCTCCGACGAGGAACTCGCTGCACGTCCGCAGCAGCCCCTGAAGAGAAACCGCGTGGTGTCGAAGGCACTCCGTGCGTATGCTCAGAGTGTTGCATCGGCAGACAAGGGCGGAGTGAGAATCATTGATTAGTTTAGAGTTTAGAGGCAGTTTAGAGTTTAGGGTTTAAAGTTTAGGCTTAAAAATATAATGGCAGAAAAGGTAACAGGTGCAGAGGCATTGATGCTTTCGCTGAAGAATGAAGGCGTAACCACCATATTCGGTTATCCGGGCGGTTCGATAATGCCCACCTATGATGCTCTCTACGACTACACAAGAGGAGAGAAGAAAAGTTTTGAACACGTGCTGGTGCGCCACGAACAGGCCGCAACACACGCAGCAGAAGGTTTTGCGCGAGTGAGCGGCAAAGTGGGTGTGACGCTGGTGACATCGGGTCCCGGTGTGACAAACACGCTGACAGGTGTGGCTGACGCTATGATGGACTCGACGCCCATTGTGGTGATAGCCGGACAGGTGGGCACTGCGGTGCTCGGAAGCGATGCCTTTCAGGAGGTGGACCTCGTGAGCGTGGCACAGCCCATCACAAAATGGACATACCAGATACGACGTGCGGAAGATGTGGCATGGGCTGTGAGCCGTGCTTTCTATATCGCAAGGTCGGGCAGACCCGGTCCTGTGGTGCTCGACTTCACAAAGAACGCACAGACGGATCTCGTGGAATACAAGCCGGCCAACGTGGACTTCATACGTTCATACGTGCCTTCTCCCGAACCGAAGGAAGAAGCCATCAAGGCAGCAGCCGAACTCATCAACAGCGCAAAGAAACCCATGGCGCTGGTGGGACAGGGTGTGGAGCTGGGTAATGCCCAGGAGGAACTCAAGGCATTCCTCGAGAAGGCCGACATTCCCGCAGGACGTACGATGCTGGGACTCTCCGCTCTGCCTTCCAACCACAAGCTCAATATGGGTATGCTCGGTATGCACGGCAGCTACAGCGTGAATATCAAGGAGCAGGAGGCCGATGTGATTATCGCAGTCGGCATGCGCTTCTCCGACCGTGTGACGGGCAATCTGAGCAAGTATGCCAAGCAGGCCAAGATAATACATCTGGACATCGACGCCTCCGAGATAGACAAGAACGTGAAGACGACGGTGGCCGTAGTGGGCGACTGCAAGAAGACGCTGCCCGCCATCACGGCGCTGCTGAAGGAAGCTGATCACACGGAGTGGAAGGAATCGTTCCAGCCGCTGCGTCAGCAGGAGATAGACCGCGTGATAACACCTGCAACGAAGCCTACGAGCGGTCCGCTGCTCATGGGTGAGGTGGCACACGCTGTGGCAAAGGCCACCAATTCGGAATCCATACTGGTGACCGACGTGGGACAGAACCAGCTGATGTCGGTGCGCTACTACAAATTCCACAAGCCCCGCTCAATAGCCACTTCCGGCGGTATGGGTACGATGGGATACGGACTGCCCGCTGCAATGGGGGCCACATACGGAGCTCCCGACCGCACGGTATGCTGCTTCATGGGCGACGGCGGTCTGCAGATGATGATACAGGAGTTCGGCACCATCATGGAATACCAGATTCCCGTGAAGATGATACTGCTCAACAACAACTATCTGGGCAATGTGCGTCAGTGGCAGGATATGTTCTTCAACCACAAGCGCTCGTTCACTCCTATGGTGAATCCCGACTTCGGCAAGGTGGCTGAGGCCTACAACATTCCCCACCGCATCGTGAAGGACAGGGCAGAACTGCAGGATGCCATTCAGGAGATGCTCAACACGAAGGGAGCCTTCTTCCTGGAGGCTGTGATAAAGCCCGACGCCAACGTGGAACCCATGACGGCACCCGGACGTGCTGTGGATGAAATGCAACTTAACGTAGAATGCTGATGGAAACGAAACTATATACCCTCATCATATATTCAGAGAACTTCGCTGGTATATTGAACCAAATCACAGCCGTGTTTACACGCCGTCAGGTGAACATCGAGAGCCTCAATGTGTGCGCCTCGTCCACTCCCGGTGTGCACAAATACACCATCACGTGCTTCTGCACGGAGGAGATGGTGGTGACGCTGTGCAAGCAGATGGAAAAGAAAATCGACGTGTTGCAGGCTCACTACTTCACCGACGAGGAGATATTCATCATGGAGGCCTGTCTGCTGAAGATAAGCACAGAAGGTCTGCTGCAGAATCCCGCAGCCAGCAAGGCTGTGCGCCGTCACGGAGCCCGTATCGTGGAGGTGAACCCCACATTCAGCATCGTGGAGAAGAAGGGACTCACGGAGGATATCCTCTCTCTCTTCGAGGCACTCAACGAGATGGGTATCGTGAGACAGTTCGTACGCTCGGGACGTATCGCCGTGACACGCGACTGCATAGAACATCTCGACCAGTATCTGGAGCAGCGCGAAATGAATAAATAAGCAGACATGGAGAAGATAGATTCTCATAAGGTGTATGTCGAACCCTTCCACGTGGACTTCACGGGGAGGATATTCATGGGTGTGCTGGGCAACCATCTGCTCAACGCAGCCGGCAACCACTCCACACGGCGCGGGTGGGGCATCGGAGCGCTGAACGAGACACAGCACACGTGGGTGCTCTCGCGTCTGTCGATAGAGATGACGGAGATGCCGCGCAACTATGAGAACATAGAGATACGCACGTGGGTGGAGAGCGTGATGAAGCTGTTCACCAACCGTAACTTCTCCATCCTGCGCGAAGACGGCACACCGATGGGATATGCGCGCAGCGTGTGGGCGATGATAGATATCGACACGCGCAAGCCGTGCGACCTGTTGACACTCTACGACGGAGACATCCTGCGCTATGTGGTGAGCGAGGAGGAAAACGTATGCCCGATAGAGGGGCACGGACGCTTCCGTTTCAACAACGCCGCTCTGGTGCGCACCATACAGCCGCAGTACAGCGACATCGATATCAACGGTCACGTCAACTCCATAAAATATGTGGAACACATTCTGAATCTCTTCCCTCTGCAGCAGTTTGAGAAGGGTATCAGGCGCTTCGAGATTGCATACAAGACAGAGGCCAGAATGGGCGACGAACTCTCGTTCTACGTTCAGGAAGGAGAGCACGGAGAGAAGGACGTGGAGGTGAAGAAAGCTGACGGCAGCGTGGTGTGCCAGTCGAGGATTATCTTCTTTGAATAAGAAATACAAACGAGAATATATAAAGTAAACAATAACCAAACCATTAAAAAAGAAAGACAATGGCAAAAATGAATTTTGGCGGCGTTATCGAGGAAGTGATGACCCGCGAGGAGTTTCCTCTCGAGAAGGCTCGTGAGGTGTTGAAGGACGAGACGATTGCCGTAATCGGTTACGGTGTGCAGGGTCCCGGTCAGGCTTGCAACCTGCGCGACAACGGTTTCAATGTAATCGTAGGTCAGCGTCAGGGTAAGACCTACGACAAGGCTGTTGCTGACGGCTGGAAGCCGGGTGAGACACTCTTCTCTATCGAGGAGGCTGCCACAAAGGGTACCATCGTTATGTGTCTGCTCTCTGACGCAGCTGTGATGAGCGTATGGCCCACACTGCAGAAGTGCCTGCAGCCCGGAAACGCTCTGTATTTCTCTCACGGTTTCGCTATCACTTGGAACGACCGCACAGGTTGTGTTCCCCAGAAGGACATCGATGTTATCATGGTGGCTCCCAAGGGTTCCGGCACATCACTGCGCACCATGTTCCTTGAGGGTCGCGGTCTGAACAGCTCATACGCTGTATATCAGGACTACACCGGCAAGGCTCTCGAGCGCACTCTGGCTCTGGGTATCGGTATCGGTAGCGGTTATCTCTTCGAGACAACATTCCAGCGCGAGGCTACCTCCGACCTCACCGGTGAGCGCGGTTCTCTGATGGGTGCTATCCAGGGTCTGCTCCTGGCTCAGTACGAGGTGCTGCGTGAGAACGGTCACACTCCCTCTGAGGCTTTCAACGAGACCGTTGAGGAGCTGACACAGTCGCTGATGCCTCTCTTCGCTGCCAAGGGTATGGACTGGATGTATGCCAACTGCTCTACTACAGCACAGCGCGGTGCCCTCGACTGGATGGGCCCCTTCCACGATGCTATCAAGCCCGTTGTGGAGAAGCTCTATGCCAGCGTGAAGAGCGGCAACGAGGCTCAGATATCTATCGATGCAAACTCCAAGCCCGACTACCGTGTAGGTCTGGAGAAGGAACTCAAGGCTCTCCACGAGAGCGAGATGTGGCGCACCGCTGAGGTGGTTCGCAAGCTCCGTCCTGAGAACAACTAATCAATCACAAGCAGGAGAGCGCTGCTCAGAAACGTGTGGCGCTCTCCACTTTTTTAATCATTTCCACCATGAAAGTAGCACTTCTTCAATCAGATGTTTTGTGGGCGAAGCCCGAGAATAACAGACAGCACTTCGGAGAGATGATGCGTCGTACCGATGCTGATCTGTATGTGATGCCTGAGATGTTTGATACCGGTTTTGTTATAGAACCGGAAGACAGCTTGTCGCCAAATTGGAGCGCAGAGACGCTTGCCTGGATGAAACGTATGGCAGAAGAGCGCAAAGCGGCTGTGTGTGGAAGTGTGGCAACGAGGGTGGTGGAAGACGGTGTGGCACAATGGCGCAACCGTATGTACTTCGTCCGTCCGGAGGCAGAAGGGGGAGTGACGTATTACGATAAGCACCATCTCTTCGAATACGGCGGCGAGACAATGTCGTACACTTCGGGAAAGGAGCGTGTCATCGTGGAATGGAGAGGTGTGCGTTTCCTGCTTCAAGTGTGTTTCGACCTGCGTTTCCCGATGTGGGGACGCTGTATGGACGACTACGATTGCATCATCTATGCGGCTTCGTGGCCGAACAAGCGACAGCATGCATGGGATATCCTGTTGCAGGCACGCGCGATGGAAAACCAAAGCTACGTGCTCGGTGTGAACAGAATAGGCAACGATCCCGTGTGTGAATACGACGGAGGTACGGTGGTGGTATATCCCTACGGAAATGTGATAGCAGCAGCGCCTACGGGAAGCGAATCCGTTGTGACGGCAGAGTTTGATATGGGGAAGCTCCGCACGTTCAGGGAGAAGTTCCCCGTGTTGAAAGACAGAGATTTTTAAGGGGGAGGCTTAGTTCCTTTTCAGAAACTTTTCGTGTGTGATGCAGGGAGGAAGTTCCTCTGCGTAGTGCGACACCATGATGAGTGTCTTATTGCAGTCCAGCATATATTCATCAATGATTTGCTGCACCATCAGGCAGCGTCCCAAATCAAGTCCGTGAAGCGGTTCGTCGAGAATGAGCAAATCCGGCTGCTTCACAAAAGCTCTTGCCAGAAGACATAGACGCTGCTCTCCGCTGGAGAGTTTCAGGAATGTGCGCGAGGCAATGGCTTCAATGCCGAAACGTTTCATCCACACGAGACATTTCTCGCGCTCGGAGGCTGTGGGACGGTGATAGAGTCCCACTGAGTCGGAGAGTCCGGAGGCAACGATGTCGATAGCGGGTATATCCTTCTGATAGGCACGATGGAGCTCCGGAGAGACATAGCCGATTCTCTTCTTTATATCCCAGATGCTTTCGCCCGTGCCCCGTTTGCGTCCGAAGAGTGAGATGTCGCAGGCATATCCCTGTGGGTTGTCGGCAGTGACGAGGGATAGGAGAGTGCTTTTCCCCGCACCGTTCTCACCTCGCAGAGCCCAGCGTTCACCTTGTCGCACCACCCAGTTGAGATTCTTCAGTATGGTGCGTTCCCCATATCGTATGGTGACGTCTGTGAAACGCAGTATCTCGGGTTGCGACACCTGTGTCTCGCACGATGTCACACCCGTAGTGAATTCGTGTGACGATGTCTCTCGCCAATGTTTGCGCGGGCTGTATTCCTCGCGACGTATCATCGGGAGCACATCCAATCCTTCCACCGGTACGATATGTGTAACGAAATGAGGTATCATATCGTCCCTTGAGAGAATGAGCACGCAGAGCAACCGACACTCCTTAATCATCGTTTCGAAGAGACCCGTGAGCAGGTCTCTTGCCTCTGCGTCAAGTCCGATATACGGATTGTCCATCACGAGAACGTGCGGAGCGGTGAGAAGCACGCGTGTCAGTTGGAATTTTCGCAGTTCGCCGCTGGAGATACTGATGATATATTCATCCAGCAGCGACTCCATGTGGAACATGCTGTAGAGGCGCTGCCTCAGTCCCGGTACTGCTTCCGGAATCTTGGAGAGCAGTTGTCCCACGGTGGGTGTGTTCTCGTCTATATCATGTTGGTTCCAGCGCTGCTGCAGATAATACGTGCCGTCGCTTTCTCCGTAGCTGTCGCGGAAGGTGATATATTTCAGATTATCGGAAATGAGGGGGCGTGGTGTCTGCGAAAAATCGTAGTGCACCTCGTTGAGCAGGAGAGGATAGTGTCCCGTCAGTATTTCCACCAGACGGGTCTTGCCGGCAGCATTGTCGCCCACAACGGCAATCTGCATTCCATCGTCGATGGTGAGACTTACGGGCGCATTCATGCGCCATTCCGGGTTTCTCACCACGCCCTCTTCAATCCGAATAATGCTCATTTTATTCCCAGTAAAGTATCTGACGGTTTATCTTCCACTTGTGGTCCTTGGGGAAGTCGTCGCCTTCCCATGCTTTCTTGCTGGTCCACTTTTCTGCGGGCGCTGTCCAGAAATCATCGTTCTCCGGCAAACCGAGCGGCATGAACGACAGCGATGTCATATAGAGGCTGCCGTTGTTGGTATACCAGTCGGCCACGTTGGGATGACTGCCCACGAATCCGATAGTGAGATATCCGTCCTTTGTGAAGTTGCTTTCACCCTTGCCGTCGAACATACGGTGCATTACGGCTGTGAGAGCGGCTCTCACTTGTCCGTTGTGCAGTTCCTCGGGCAATTGCTTGCGCCATGCGAGCTGAGCCAAAGGCTGCATTGTGGCCATACGGTATGGGATACTGCGGCCGAATACGGGGAATGTGCCTTCCGGAGAAATAAGGCGCTCGAGTATGACACCGAACTTCTGCATTCTCTTCAGCGCTGCTGCATATCGGTAGTTGGCACCCTCGTTTCTGTCCGTTGTGGGGACGTATGTTCTCACGGTCCAGCTGTCGTTGCCTCTCACTTGGCGTATCATTTCCAGACATTCCACATACATGGGCTGGATGACGTATGAGTTGTAGTAGTCGAAAGCAAACGAAGGACCGTCGGAATACCATCCGTCGCCTACGTACCACTCCTCGATTTTCTCCATTGCGCGATGTATTCTGAACCAGTCGGCATCGCCGCCTGCCTTAGCGATGAAGCATTCCTCCATAGCGGAGAAGAGCAGCCAGTTGGTGTAGCAGGGGTCATAGCGTCTCAGTCCCTGGAATTCTTTGATATAACGTGCCTTCGTCAGAGAGTCGAGACGCATCCAGATGCCGTCCCATCCTCTGTAGAGCGACTCAGCCACATAGGCGCCGTCCACCAATGTCTGGCCACCGCTCTTCCATCCGAGATAGTCGGGACTCTCGGGATCTACGGCATTGGCGTAGGCCTTGATTGCCCAATCACGCAACTGAGCTCTCATCTTGCCTTCTGCTGTATCGTCATCGGGAAGATTGAGCCAGGGAGCGATGCCGGCCATCAGACGGCCGAAGCATTCCATATAGGCCACTTTCTTGTCGCGATTGTCCCAGGTGGGAGAGAGTTCCAGTTGCATGTTCTTCTGCAGTTCTCCCTTTGCCATATTCTCCAGCACAGGAGCTGCCATGCGATAGGCGAGAGCCGCCCAGTATTCACGGTCGGTCTGCTGGCGCTCGTTCTTCTTGCCCTTTGCGTTTACGGCAAAGACAGCCATCCAAAGACTGAGGATGACGATAAGTGTTTTTTTCATAATATATTCAGGTTATGGGTTAATAATGACAATGTTGTGTTATTCTGTCATTTCTCCTTCGATAGTCAGACGCACCACTTCCGTATTTGCGTTGCAGCGTACTGTGACAGTTTTTGTGAAGCGACCGTAGGGGCGTCCCTGTCCGTTGTACGTTACATCGATAGTGCCGCTCTCACCCGGTTTGATAGGTGTCTTTGGAAAAACTGGAGTTGTGCATCCGCAGGAAGCAAATGCCTGATTGATGATGAGAGGTGCTGTGCCCACATTCTTGAACTTGAAAGCGCAGGTGCGCACGGCTTCCTTCTCGCTGAATGTTCCGAGATTCAATTTCTGTGTCTCGAACTCGATTTCTGCATACTTCTCTTCGCCTCTCATGTTTGTCACGAAGAGCACCATTCCTAACAGAAACAATAAAATTTTTTTCATAGTTTTCCTAATATTTTATCTAATACCCAGTTGACCGAAGTGGCCATCTGCAAATCTTCTTTACATGTTGCTGTTCCCCGCAATGCTCCCACCACCTTTTCTATCAGAGGCAGTTGCACGTGAGGAGGGTTTGCTATAGTAATTTCTTCCTTTCCTCTTTCTGTGTAGAGTGATATGGGTTTGTATGTGAATACGGAGAAAGCGAGTCTTCCTTTGTCTCCGCTGAGTGCTATTCTGTCCACTTTTGCCGATTCGTCTGCCACGAAGCACCAGCTGCCGCTTCCCACCAGTCCGTGCTGGAACTGGAACGTTGCAGCCACAGTGTCTTCCGTAGCATACAGCCCGCCTCGGTTTGCCGTTACTCCCTGTGCTCTCACTATCGGTCCGAAGCACATCTGCAGGAGATCTATCTGGTGTGGTGCCAGGTCGTAGAAATATCCTCCTCCGGCAATGTCGCGCTGCACTCTCCAGGGGAGATTCGTACGGTCGTAGTCGAGATCTCTCGGCGGACAGGCGAAACGTATCTGGCAGGTGAGTATCTTACCGATTTCTCCGCTGTCCACCAGTTCCTTCACTTTCCGGAAGTAGGGGAGCTCGCGCCTGTAGTATGCCACGTAGCAGGGAATACCTGTTTCCTGACTCACGCGATTCACACGCTGGCAATCAACGTAGGATGCTGCCAGAGGTTTCTCCACATACACGGGCTTGCCTGCCTTCATTGCCATGATGGCGTATGTGGCGTGCGACGACGGCGGTGTGGCGATATATACGGCATTCACATCGGGGTCGCAGATGAGTTCCTGAGCGTTGTCGTACCATTTCTCCACATTGTGCCGGGAGGCATAGTCGCGCGCTTTTTCAGGATTTCTCGACATCACGGCCACCACTTGCGAATGGTCCACCAGCGAGAATGCCGGTCCGCTCTTCCGCTCCGTCACCTCGCCGCATCCGACGAATCCCCAGCGTATGTCTCTTATGTTGTTCATATTGTCAGTCAAAGAAATTCCACGACAGACCGAAATTGATCGTCATAGGGTTGATGGGATAGTGTGGAGCCAGATACATTCTTCCGTGCCCCGCGTTCACGTGAGCGGCAGCCACATAGATGCGGCATCTCTTGAGATGCAGGTTAACGTATGCGTTCACGATGGGGTAGGCTCCTATCTTTATCGGTCCGTTGTCGTAGTCCTGCACGGCAAACTGTCCTATTGCCGTTGCGTAGTCGGGTGCGTAGTATTTCGTGAAGAAGCGGATGTCGCCTCCCAGCTGCACTCTCAGCACCTTGGCAATCCTGAAGAGCAGATAGAGATTGGAGTAGCAGTTGAGCTGGGGCAGTGGCAGCACTTCCGAGTCGGTGCTCTTCTGCCACGTGATTTCGTTCTCCCAATGCAGGGGACCGGCCACGAGGTCCTGACACAGCTGCAACATGAACACCTGTACGCTGCCGCTGTTCTGCCTCACCACCACGTCGTGCTTGTAGTCGCCCGGAATGAGGCTGCCTTGCTGTTTGCCGTCCTTGAGCGTATTATTCATCGCGTAGTAGGTGTAGTTGGTGAGATTGTTCCATCCGAATCTTATCTTTGTGCGCGTGCGCTTGTTCGAGAGCTCTGCCATCAGTCGTGTGCGGAACTCCTTCGAGAGGTCGTTGTCCCACCACGCAAACTGCGTATGTGTCTCTTCCATCCAGAGACTCGGCTTGCGGTTCTCCACAACAGCCGTTGCCTTGAACTCCATTGTGTCCCGTCGTCCCAGGGGAATGTTGAAATCCAGATCTGCTGCGGCCCTGAAGTCTCCCACAGCGTGTCCTGCAAGCCACACTTCGCCTTCCGCACCGTAGTGGTAGATGTCTCCCTGCCGTTTGCTTATCTGTCCGCCCACGGAGAATTTGTTGCGTGTCCTGCCCGTATAGGTGGTATCAAGCGCGGCGACGACGTATTTCTGTTTCTGTATGAGCAGTTCGTGTGTGGCAAAGAGTGTGATGCCGAACTTCGCCCATTTGTTGAAACCCTCCCGCATACTCACTCCCAGTGTGTTGCGGAACGAGCGCATCGCCTGTCTGTCGTCGTGCTCATCGGGTTCTCCGTAGTAGTTGTGAGTGTAGTATTCCTGTGTGGAACGCGAGCTGGAGTAGTAGTCGTGCGTCATATTCTGGATGTCCAGCGTGTGGATGAAACTCATCACGGGCACAAACTCCTGTTCGTATTCTATACCTGCCTCCCAGGCACGTTTCAGGCTGTCGAGAGTGACAGAGAGTCTCAGCGTGTCGGCCATCACCACGTTGCGTACAGAGTCTCCCAGTTGCACCAGCAGGAGGGAGTCTGCCGGCATCTTGGGCTTCAAGGAGTCGGGCATCTCGATTCTTTTGTAGTATCCCGTATTGTAGCGATGCGAGAGATAGTAGCGCTGGTCGTAGTTGGAGTAGAAGTTGTTAGCCAGGTTCACAGGTATGTCGTCGCTGCTGTACGACTGCGGGAACGACTGCGGATTCTCAATGTAGTCGTCGTTCTCTATACCGCCGTTCACCGCATGTTTTATGCGGTCGGCCTGGAAGTAGGCGTGCGCAGAGTATTTCTCTCCTCTGTAGTATCCGTAGAGACATCCTCCGAAGGAGCTTATCTGCGACTGCACGTAGTAGCCTCTGCCGTAGTCGTAGTCTATCTTGAAACCGATGCCGGCCTTCTTGTTAATGTTGCTTGCGAAATAGGCTCTCACGCGGTCTTCTCCCGTCTGCTTGTTGCCGCAGGAGTGATAGGCCAGATTGGTCATCGGCGACTTGGTGTTCGTGAAGCGGAAGTCGAAGAGTCCGCCCAGGAAGAAGTCGTAGGGAGAGAGCGTTTCGAAGTCCCTCTGCGTCCTTCTGTCGAAGAAGATACGGTTGAGACGCGGGCTGCCCGTGTTGCCCAGGAACGAATAGTCGCCCGTCATTCCGTCGGTGAATCTCCAGTTCTGGAAGTTGTTCACCACGGTGTCCGTATTCTCAGCCGGTATCACTTCGCCGAGCCTCTCGTCGATGGTCCACATGAACTGTCCCCAGGGCACCACTCTGTTCTTGGTGTGTCCGGTTGAGTCACGTCCCCAAATCCCGTTTCCCTTTTCCGTCTGCAGGGCGTTGGCCAGCTTTTGCTGCTGGAACGAGTCGTACATCTGCGACCTCGCCGTCAGGGGCAGCATTGCCAGCAGCAGGGCTGCTAACCTTATGTATATAATATGTCTGGTGCTTTTTGTCACTTTATTCCTCCGTGATGAACTTTCTCTTCTTCACCTCGACGGGCTTTTCCTGCTTCTTGGCTTCTTCCTGCTTGGCTTCGTCCTCGAAGAAGTCCATCATCTTGTCGAAGATTTTCTCCACGCGCTCGCAGGTTCTGTAGCGGAACTTGCCGCTGCCCTTTGCCAGTTTTGTCTTCTTCTTGTTGAGTCCGTGGGCGTCGTCAATCCATTCCTCAGCCACATAGACGGTGCCTTCTTCGCCCGTGGGCTTGTTTTCATCATCTATCTTCTCGTCGTAGAGGTAGCTGATCTGGTTGATTTTCATCGTCACCTTGTTGCCCTCCACCTTTGCTGTCACGGTGTAGCGGAAACGTGTGGCATCCAGATATGCGAATGCTCTCTTGAACACCATCCATTCCTCCACGCGGGCCACCATTGTGCCGTCTTCCTTGCCGTCGTCCACGAGACGTGTTCTGGGGCCTTCGATACCGCCTCCCACGAGTGTCGTCTTGATGTATCCCAGCACGAGAGAGCGTATCTGTGCCTCTTCCATACCCTTGATGGAGAACGTCTTGGTGAAGGTCACGATACCGTTTTCCTCCACTACGGCTCCGGCCAGATACTTGGTGTAGTCAATCTTGTCTGTCTTGTTCTTTGCCCCGAAACTCATCAGGGAGCACACTGCACACAGCAGCACAATTGCAAATCTTTTCATGTCTGTTATGTTTTTCATTTTATTCATATCTTATTGCTTCGATGGGATCCATCAGGGCAGCCTTCCTTGCGGGCACGTAGCCGAAGATGAGACCGATGCAGGCGCACACTCCGAACGACAGCAGCACGCTCCACAGGGGCACGCTTGCGGGCAGCGACATCAGCATTGCCACCCAGCTGCCCAGATATCCCACTCCGATGCCTATCAGTCCTCCCGTCAGGGATATTATGATACTCTCGAAGAGGAACTGTCTCGAGATGTCCCTTCCTCTGGCTCCCACGCTCATTCTCAGTCCTATCTCCTTCGTTCTCTCCGTCACGCTCACGAGCATGATGTTCATGATGCCGATACCGGCCACCAGGAGCGAGAATGCTGCAGCCACCACGAGTATCAGCGTCACGGTGTCCATCGTGGTGGTCATCGTCTCCATGATTTCCTGCTGTGAACGTATGGTGAAGTCGTCGTCCGCTCCGTCCTTTATCTTGTGGTTGGCACGCAGCAGCTGTGTGAGTTCGTTGATGGCCTTCTCGCTCATTTCCTCCGAGAGTGCGCTCACGTTGATGGTGGAGAAGTAGTTCTGTGCAGCCAGTCGCTTCATCACGGTGGTGTAGGGGGCTATCATCAGGTTGTCCTGGTCCATACCCCAGTTGTTGTATCCTTTGCTCTTGAGCACTCCCACCACTCTGAAGGGTATGTTCTTGAAGCGTATCGTGCGTCCTATGGGGTTCTGCCCGTCGGGGAAGAGTTCGTCCGCTACGGTCTTGCCTATGATGCACACCTTAGTGTTCTTCCTCACGTCTTCGTCCGTGAAGCTGTCGCCTTCCTGCACCTTCCACAGTCTGATGCTCAGATATTCCGGCGAGACTCCGTAGACGGTTGTCACCGTGTTGTTGTTGCCGTTCACCACCTGTCCGCTCTGCGACACTTCCGGAGATACGTGCTGCACGTATTTCAGTCCCGAGAGCATACTCTCGTAGTCGGACATCTTCAGCGTCTGCATTGCGCTGGGGTCCTGTCTCACGCCGCCTCTCGTGTCGGCTCCCGGACGTATCGTGATGACGTTGGAACCCATCTTGGATATCTCCTTGCGGATGCTCTCCTTGGAGCCCTGTCCGATGGCCATCATGATGATTACGGCTGCCACACCGATGATGATACCCAGTGTGGAGAGCAGTGTTCTGCTCTTGTTGCTCAGTATGGCTGTTATCGCCACTCGTATGAGATTTGTAAAACTCATGTTGTCTTTTTTCCCGTTTTATTTATCAGTCGTCCTGCGGCTTGGGCAGTGCAGCCAGCGCCTCTGCGGCATCCAGTATGTTGGTGTTCTCCACATCCTCCCTTATCTTGCCGTCGCGCAGCGTGATGTTTCTTGAGGAGTACTGTGCTATCTCGGGGTTGTGCGTCACGAAGATTATCGTGCGTCCTTCCCTGTGCAGCTTCTGGAAGAGCACCAGCATCTCGAAGCTCGTCCTCGTGTCCAGATTACCCGTAGCCTCGTCGGCCAGTATCACGGCGGGATTGTTCACCAGCGCCCTCGCTATCGCTACGCGCTGCATCTGTCCGCCCGACATCTGGTTGCTCTTGTGCTCCAGACGGTCGCCCAGTCCCACGGCCTGCAGAGCCTTGATGGCTGCCTCGCGGCGCTGCTTGGCAGAGTAGGTGGTGTTGTACATCAGGGGCAGCTCCACGTTCTCCACAGCTGTCGTCTTTGCCAGCAGGTTGTAGTTCTGGAAGACGAAACCGATTTTCCTGTTTCTCAGCACGGCCCTCTGCGAGCGTTTCATGTTCTTCACGGGGGTGCCGTCCAGATAGTATTCTCCCGAGGTGGGTGTGTCGAGGCATCCCAGCTGGTTGAGCAGCGTGCTCTTGCCCGAGCCCGATGTGCCCATGATGGTGACGAATTCGCCCTCGTATATCTTGAAGCTGACGCCTCGCAGAGCGTGCACCGTCTCGCTTCCCACCTGGAAGTTGCGCTTCACGTCACGGAGCTCGATGACTACTTTCTTTTCCATCACCTTATTTCTTGGTATTCTTCTTGTTATCTCTGTTTCTCGGGCGCGGCATGAAGGGGTTTGTCACTTCTTCCTCTTCTTCTTCCACCTCTCCGGCCGACACGTCGGTGATGACTGTCATCCCTTCGTTCACTCCCGACTTCACCTCGGTGAGCATACCGTTTGTTGTGCCGGTCTCCACGATGTATGCCTTCAGTTCGGGTCCTTCCTTCACCCACACTTTGGCTCCCTGTGCGGGATTGTCCACTATTGTCTCACCCTCGTTGAGCATAGCCTCCGAGGGGTGGAATCTCAGCGCCTTGCTGGGCACGGCGATGGCATCCTTCAGTTCCAGTGTGTATATTGTCACGTTGGCTGTGAGTCCGGGCTTCAGTTTGAGGTCGTCGTTGGAAGCCGTTATCACCACTTCGTATGTCACCACGTTGCTCGTTGTCGTGGGTTCCAGGCGCACCTGTGCCACTTTGCCCTCGAACACGTCGTTGGGGAATGCGTCCACCGTGAATGTCACTCTCTGTCCTTCCTTCACTTCGCCTATGTCGGCCTCATCCACGTTGGCCACTACGCGCATCTGTGTGAGGTCCTGTGCGATGGTGAAGAGAGTGGGGGTGTTGAAGCTGGATGCCACGGTCTGTCCCTGTTCCACTTCCTTCTTGATGACGATGCCGTCGATGGGGCTTGTGATGGTGGCGTAGCCGAGGTTCGTCTCAGCCTTCTTCACGTTCTCCACGCGCTGCACCATAGCTTCCTTGGCCTGTTCGTAGGAGAGCTTTGCCTTGTCATAGTCGTTGGTGCTCACGAGTCCCTTCTCGTAGAGCGTCTTGATGCGGTCGTAGTTCAGCTGCTGGTATGCCAGATCGCTCTGTGCGCTCTTCTGCATGGCCCGTGCGCTGGCCAGTTCCGACATCAGGTTGGTGCGGTCCAGTTCGGCAATCACCTGTCCGGCCTTCACCGTGCTGTTGTAGTCCACATACAGTCGGCTCACGATGCCGCTCACCTGCGTACCCACGTCCACTTTTGTCACGGGTTCGATGGTACCTGTTGCCGTCACGCTTGTGGTGATGTCCATCCGTCGCACCTCTTGTGTGGTGTAGGTGAACTCGGGCCCTTTGTTGCAACTGCTCGCGAGCATTGCTCCGGCAGCCAATATGAGAAATATCTTTTTCATTGTCAGTCTTTAACCTTTCAATTATCAATTATCAATTGTCAATTATCAATTACAAGCCGATAACTTCCCCTTTATAGAACTTCAGCAAAGCGACGTTGAGTATGGTGTTGTATTTGCTCTCCAGCTTGTCGCGCTCTGCTGTCAGCATCTGGTCTCTTGCTTCCAGCACGTCCACCACGTTCTTCAGTCCGTTGCGGAACTGCTCGTCCACCAGTTCGTAGCTCTCCGCCTGGCTCTTCACCTTTGTCTGTGCGCTCACGAATTTCTGCTGGTTGCTCGTTGCGTTCAGCCAGAACTGCTCTATGTTGCTCGACAGCGTCTTCTTCTTGTCCTCCAGATCGAGGTTTGCTGTCGTTATCTGGTAGCGTGCCTTTTCCTTGGCCGTCGAGGTGCGTCGCTGGTCCCACAGGGGCACACTTATGTTGAGTCCTGCGTTCATGGCGAAGTTGTTTCTCAACTGGTCGCCGTAGCTCTGCGTTGTTGCCGTGTTGTGCGAGTCGCCCACGCTGGCTCCGAGGGAGATGGTGGGGAAGTAGCCTCTGCGTGCGATGTCGTATTGCAGCTGTGCCTGCTCCACGGTGAGTTCAGCGCCCTTTATTTCGGGCCTGGTGGCAAGTGCTTCGGCATACACCTCCTGTGCGGACGGTATGACGACCATTGCTGCATCGTCGTCGGGCACGTCGCTCTCCACGTCGAATTCCGTGTTCATGTCCAGCTGCAGCAGACGCTTGAGCTGGCGCTTGTAGTTGGCTATCTGTGTCTCCGATGCCACCACGTTGTAGTCGGCGGCGGCTTTCTGTGCCTCCAGCTGCACCACGTCGGCTCTTGCCATCTGTCCCTGCTGCTGCATTTCCTTGCCGCGCTCCCATTGGGTGTTGGCTGTCCCGGCCAGGCGCTCGTTCACCTTCTTGGCTTCCTTCGCGAAGAGTATCTGCACGTAGAGCTGCGTTATCTGCTCCTGTATGCTCACCTCCGAGGCCTCTGTGGTCTGTACGGCAATCTTGTTGCTCACTTTCTGTTTCTCCACGTTCTTGTAGTTGACACCTCCGTCCCAGATGGTCCAGTTCATCGACAGGTTGTAGCTGCCGTTGCCCACCACCTTGTTTGCGCTTGCCGTCACCTGTCCGTCCACAGTGCGTGCCTCTGCCGTTTGCTGCAGGGGTCGGTACGTCATGTTCTGCGATGTGGAGAAGGTGAGCGAGGGCCACAGCTGACTCTTGTACTGTGTCAGGCTGCTTTCGCCTGTCTCCTCGGCCACTCTGTTCTTGTTGATGGTGATGTTGTTCTCCAGTGCGTAGTCGAGGCACTGCTGCAGGTTCCACGTTTCCGCTTTCGCTTGTGTGCTCCACGCGCAGAGGAGTCCCACCGCCATTGCCGCGTATTTCTTCATCTCTGTTCTGTTGTATTGATTATCTCTTATTTCTGCTCCAGCAGACTGCTCATCCTGGCGATGTACTTGCCGAGGATGTCGAATTCGAGGTTCACTGTGGTTCCCTTGCGTATGCTGTGGAAGTTGGTGTTCTCGTAGGTGTAGGGTATGATGCACACCTGAAAGGTGTCCTCTGTGGGGCGGCACACGGTGAGCGACACGCCGTTCACCGTCACGCTGCCTTTGTCCACGCAGAAGTATCCTCGCTCCACCATCTCACGCGATGTCTTGTAGCGGAAGGTGAACTGGTAGCTGCCGTCCTGTTCCTCCACATCGGTGCACGTTGCCGTTTCGTCCACGTGTCCCTGCACGATATGTCCGTCCAACCGTCCGTTCATCACCATCGAGCGCTCCACGTTCACTTCGTCGCCCGTGCGGAGCTCTCCCAGATTGGAGCGCTCCAGCGTCTCGCGCATTGCCGTCACGGTGTAGCAGGGGCCCTCGGGCCGTTCTTCCATTCTCACCACCGTCAGACACACTCCGTTGTGTGCCACCGACTGGTCTATGCTCAGTTCCCCTGCGAAGCTGCATGTCAGCGTCAGATGCACATTGCCTCCGTCCTGCTCGATGCCCACCACTCTGGCTGTTTCTTCCACTATACCTGAAAACATATATCTTTTACTCTTATTTTATAGTTATTTTCGCGGCAAAGTTACGAAAAATTCTTCTTATACCGAAAAAATATTGCCGCAGCTGTGGTCTAACTCTCGTTTTTTTCTTACCTTTGCGGCGTTTTTGGATGGTCCGGTAGCTCAGCTGGATAGAGCAACAGCCTTCTAAGCTGTGGGTCCCGGGTTCGAATCCCGGCCGGATCACTTCCCAAAAGCATCCTCCCTTTTACCTATTTCTTTTTCAGTTCCGCCTTGATGTCGTTTTCTATGTCGGTCATCTTGTCGGTAGGTTCGTAGCGCTTCACCACCTTGCCGTCGCGTGAGATAAGAAACTTGGTGAAGTTCCATTTGATGTCCGTCTTCTTGTCGTAGTCGGCATCTTTCTTGCGGAGCATTGCGTCCATCATCTTGCCTGTGCGGTCCGTTGTGTCAAAACCGCCGAACTTCGCCTGCGACTTGAGATACACGTAGAGGGGATGTGCTCCCTCGCCGTTCACCTCTATCTTGTCAAACTGCGGGAAACTTATCTCGTAGTTGGCTGTGCAAAACTGGTGTATTTCTGCTATGCTGCCCGGTGCCTGCTGTCCGAACTGGTTGCATGGGAAGTCCAGTATTTCGAGTCCCTCTCCGCTGTATTTCTTGTAGAGTGCTTCCAGTTCCTTGTACTGCGGCGTGAATCCGCATCGTGTGGCTGTGTTCACTATCAGCATCACTTTTCCCTTGTATCCGGCCAGCGACACTTCTTCTCCTCCCATGTCCTTCACTTTGAAGTCGTAGACACTCTTTGCCGCAGCTCCTGTCATGCAGAGCACAGCCAGCAGGCTTAATAGCATTTTTTTCATAATGTTTATCTTGTTTTGTGTACGGAATCAACAGTTTCCGCGACAAAGATAATAAATTTAGTTCACTTCGGCTTAGCTCGTGCTCATTTTGCCGTCTTAAAACGTCAAAAAGTAGACAAGTTGACGAGTAAACGAGTTTTTTGTAGACGAGTAGACAAGTGCACAAGTTGGATGTTTTGTCTTCTATCTTACTTCTTACTTCTTCCATCTGACATCTTCCGTCCTTCCTTCGCTCTTCCTTCGACGTTCTCCCGTAGTTCTATCGAATGTCGTCCAGTATTCCTTCATTATTTATGCAGTATTAGCGCAGTATATGTGCAGTCTTTCACTGGACATATACTGGACACATACTGGACATATACTGAACTTGGGTCGAGAGAACTTGCTTGGAACTTGCTTAGAAGAGGCTAGGAAAGAGCTTGCAATGATTTGTGCTGTTTTTGCTTGGATTTGAGATTTGGATTTTGCGACATTTCACGAAGCTTCGCTCCGTAGACATTCTACTCGTCTCAGCAAAGTTCAAACAAGTTTGGCTTTGCGTTCGACTCGGGCGAATGTTCGCGACATCCGCGACATCCGCGACACGAATATTTTGTTCCCTCAAAGACTTTTTGCAGCATTTGAAGATGAAAAAGTGGGGGAAAGGGTGTGTGTTTTGAGAAAAAAGTGTATTTTTGTCAAACCTGAGCAACAGATTGGCGTACCTTTGACATACCTTTGCACAAAAACTAATAAAAATGAAAAACGATAGAGGACAAAGTTTGATAACCAAATACGTCTGGGTGATAGAGACTATCTATCGCAGGCGTAAGATATCATTCAAGGAACTGAACGAGCTTTGGCTCCGCGATGATATCAGCAGAGGTGTGGAGATACCCAAACGTACCTTTGATAACTGGCGCTATGTTATCTTTGATATGTTTGGCATTATCATAGCAAACGAAAAATGCGGCGAGTACCGCTATTATATTGAAAACGAAGAGGACATCAGCAAGAACGGACTTCGTTCCTGGCTCTACAATACACTCTGTGTGAGCAATACCTTGGCCAATAGCCAAAGCATTAAAGATCGTATTCTTCTGGAATATGTCCCATCTGGACAACAATATCTTCAGTCCATCATTGAGGCAATGAAGGAAAATCGCGTTCTCAACCTGACTTATCACAGCTATTGGAAGGATGAAGAAAGCAATTATGACGTACAGCCGTACTGTGTAAAGTTGTTTCGCCAGAGATGGTATATGGTGGCCCGCAGCACCGATCCTTATTATTATGAGCGCGGGCCTCGCATTTATGCGCTCGACCGCATTCAGGACCTTCATCCTACGGAAGAAACGTTTGAGATGCCAAAGGATTGGAATGCTGAGACGTACTTTGACGGCTGCTTCGGAATCATCCCTGATCAAAATGTGAAGGTCCAGCCTGTGAAGTTGAAGGTTGTCGCAGGACAAGCAAACTATATCCGCGACCTGAGGCTACATGAATCTCAGGAAGAAATAGAACGCAATGAGGAATACAGCATCTTCACCTTCAATCTCCGCCCTTCTTTCGATTTTCAGCAGGAACTGCTTTGGAACGGCGAGGATATGGAGGTGCTCGAACCACTATGGCTTCGGAAAGAAATGGCGGGAAAGATAAAGAGAATGTGGAACAGATATAAGGAATAGTACGAGCTTATGAAAAACAACACTATCACATCAGAGCCTTTAGTTGTCAGTGATTTAACTTTGAAGCATCTCTGCCAAAAACACCTCTTTGAGATAGGTGCAGGTATCACAGACCTGCTCCCTGAAATCAAAATACGCTATGTCTCAGACAATAATGAATTCAGTTATGCATATTTTGGTGATTTCTTCTTTTTCTTTGATAATGAATTATATGTTTGGGAACAGGATGAAAAATATGCAGAAGATCATAATCAAGATGTTGTAGAAGGTGTGTTCAACGACCCTTGCCAAGGGCGCGGCTATGCCCGAAGAGTCATCTTTGCAGGAGTCCTTACACCATTCAAAGATTGCAATGGAGAAAACATCTTTACAGGCGATGTCATCCAGATAGAGAAAGACCAAGAACGAACGGAATATTTAGCCGTTGGGGCTTGGAGCCGTGAAGATGGGAAAGGCCAGTATTGCTTCATTCTCGACAATCACAATTGGGATTTAGTGGATTGTGTTTGGCAGAAGTATAAGTTAACACGTGTTGGCACCGTGTTCTATCAGCTCGATTACGGTGATGATATTGATGTCAATGAGCGCACGATGCGGTTTAATGGATGGAGAGACACTGAGGAGGAAAGAAAAGAGAAAGTCTTAATGGCAAAATATACCCCCAACTTTGACCAAGAGTTCTGGAAATATGGAGGTCTGGAGATATTGGGAGTAGAGTATAATTGGAGATAACGAAAAAAAATGATGATTATGAGTAACATAACAAATTCACAAAAGAGCGAAAAACAGGCAGTCAAAGCTCGTTTAGGGGCTATCGGGGAAAACTTGGTTGTTGCCCAATTGATGCAACATGGCTGGGATGCATTCAACGCAAATTGTTCTATAAAGAATTACAAATCAATTGACATTATCTGTTTAGATAGTTCATCTTCTGAAAGTAAAGATCGTTGGTGGAAGCCCCAAACAGCCTTGATTCAAGTAAAGACTAGTGTAGAAAAGAACATTACGACAGGATTTACTCTTAAAGAGGCTCTTGACAAAGACTATCTATGGAAAATGGTGAAAGGACCATACGTGTTCGTATCGGCGGAAAAGGATAAGAATACTGACACTTATTCCTTTCGATACTTCATTGTTCCAAGAAGTCTGTTTGTGAAGTTACTCTATGAGGCGCATAATTATTATGTAAATGTGATACATAAGAACGATCATCTTGTGTTAAGTGCGCCTGCATGTTTTTCTGTTAGTTGGTTAGAAGGAAATAACGAGTTTTCTCCGAGAAATAAAACCGTTTTTGGTAATCCGATAACCGAAACGTGCGAAGATAAATGGAGTAATATTTGGAAAGACTAATAAATGAAAAACTTTGCAGCAATAGATTTTGAAACGGCTAATAATGAACGTTCTTCGGTTTGTTCCGTTGGAATAGTCATTGTTCGTAATGGTGAGATAGTAGATTCGTTCTACTCTCTCATCCAGCCAGAGCCGAACTATTATAACTACTGGTGTTCGCAGGTGCATGGACTTTGCCATGAAGACACAGACGATGCCCCCATCTTTCCCAAAGTATGGGCACAGATAGAGCCTCTGATTGAAGGCCTTCCCCTTGTGGCTCACAACAAACCCTTCGACGAAGGATGCCTGAAAGCCGTGTTCCGCGTCTATCAGATGGACTACCCCAACTACGAGTTCTACGACACCCTCCGTGTCTCCCGCCGCGTCCTCCCTCATCTGGAAAGCCATCAACTGCAAACCGTAGCCGAAGCCTGTGGGTACTGCCTCAAAGACCATCACCATGCCCTTGCCGATGCAGAAGCATGTGCTTGGATAGCAAGGGAGATTTTGTGAAAGAGGATGTAATATTTTCAATGAAAAGACGTATCTTTGCAAAAATAATTGAAAAGTATGGAAGAAGATAAAATTGTCATTTATCAGACAGAAGATGGACAAACGCAGATAGATGTGCGTCTGGAGAACGAGACTGTGTGGCTAAACACTAACCAGATGGCTCTTCTTTTTGAAAGGGAAGACTCAAACATCCGTCGCCACATCATTAATGTATTTAAGGACGGGGAGTTGGAGAAAGATAATAACGTGCATTTTTTACACGTTAATGGAATCAAAAAGCCTGTGCCATTTTATAACCTCGATGTTATCATCTCCGTTGGCTATCGTGTGAAAAGCAAACGAGGTACCGCTTTCCGTATCTGGGCACGAAAGGTTCTGAAAGAGTACTTGGTCAAAGGTTATGCCGTCAATGAGCAAATTCGCCACGAACAGATTGGAGAACTTCGTCAACTGGTGGGCATGTTGGGGCGCACCCTCCAGAGTCAATCGCTTTCCGCAGAGGAGAACAGGGCTTTGTTTGAGGTTGTGACTGATTACACGTATGCCCTCGACACCCTCGATAATTACGACTACGAGCGTCTGACCATTACTCAAACCACCCAAGAAGAGGTCTTTCACGCCACCTACGAGAATGCGATGGAAGAGATTGAGCGTCTGCGTAAGAAGTTTGGAGGCTCGGCATTGTTTGGAAATGAAAAGGATGATTCCTTCAAGAGTAGTATCGGACAAATCTATCAGACCTTTGGTGGTGAGGAACTTTATCCCAGCGTGGAGGAGAAAGCAGCCATGCTGCTCTATCTGGTCACGAAAAACCACTCTTTCAGCGATGGCAACAAGCGCATCGCCGCCACCCTGTTCCTTTGGTTTCTCAACAAAAACCGCATCCTCTATCGCCCCGATGGTAGCAAGCGCATAGCCGACAACACCCTCGTAGCCTTGACCCTGATGATTGCCGAGAGCCGCACGGAAGAGAAGGACGTGATGGTGAAAGTGGTGGTAAATTTAATCAATCAAAATAACTAGGAGGAATAGATATGGTGGAATGGAAGAAATTGGGAGATTTGTGTATTATTAGAACGGGCAAATTAAACGCTAATGCTCAAGTAGAGAAT
>JAEEGH010003994.1_pt1 | contig 38174 bp, 32 predicted proteins | sample 9134181 | NCBI WGS metagenome assembly JAEEGH01 (sample SAMN16246544, study PRJNA631951) | gut metagenome | biome: gut microbiome; feature: rumen; material: DP-attached | host: Bos | place: Iran: Karaj | collected 2018-10 | reverse complement strand
ATAGTGCACAAAAAGAAAGAGCTGTTTTTGACAAATTTGTGAAGTATTAGTCTTTACGCGGGGTATGGGGGATGCTAGTATAATAAGCGTAACCCCCCAATACATTATATAGTTTTTTGCTATACCCCATAAGAAAGAAATACCTTCTCTAAAAAGACAGCTACCCCGCTGTCTTTTTTACTTTGTAAAAATATTTATTGTTTAGAAGGACTTTTTTATGAACCAGTCGGCATTTTTTCACGACATGACCTTGGACTTTCTAAGGCCTGCGGAACCGGATGTTGGACGTATCACTGATTTTCGATTCAGATGCGCCCACGGAGAGGCTTCTCAGGTCATGTTGATGTGGGGGAATGAACATCGCAGAATGAAGCTTTCCGAGACCGATAATGGTTTCGATTATTATGACATATCTGTTAATATCGGCAGCAATCCCTTTAGATACTATTTTGAAATAACAGGCAAGGACGGCAGTTTCTGGCGCTTTGACAGGAGAGGTCCGGTTACGGACATCAGAGAGAGCATGAAGTTTGTGGTAATACCCGGCTTTTCAACTCCGGCCTGGGCCAAAGGTGCAGTAATGTACCAGATCTTTGTTGACAGATTCTGTAACTCGGATCCAACAAATGATGTTATGAACGGGGAATACTCCTACAATGGGATCAGTGTCAAAAAGGTTGACAATTGGAGTCAGTATCCGGATCCAAAGACAGATTTTTGCGAGTTCTACGGTGGCGATCTCCAGGGAGTACTTGATAAGCTTGATTATTTACAGGATCTAGGTATTGAGGTCATCTATTTTAATCCCCTGTTTGTATCTCCTTCCTGTCATAAATACGATATTCAGGATTATGACCACATCGATCCCCACTTTGGAAAGATCGTAGAGGACGATGGAGACATCCTTCCTCAGTTTGAAAAGAATAATAAGCGGGCACAGCGCTACATTAAGCGAGTTACCAACAAGAAAAATCTGGAGGCCAGCGACAAGCTCTTTGCCAAGCTGGTTTCAGAAGCGCATAAGAGAAATATCAGGGTGATCCTTGACGGCGTATTCAACCACTGCGGATCGTTTAACAAGTGGCTGGACAGAGAGCGCATTTACGAGGATGCCAAGGGCTATGAGAAGGGCGCATACGTATCTGCAGACAGCCCATATAGAAATTATTTCTCGTTTTCTAATGGCAACTGGCCCTACAACACAAGCTATGACGGATGGTGGGGGTATGATACCCTGCCAAAGCTCAATTACGAAGGGTCAAAAGAGCTCGAGGACTACATAATAGGTATCGGCAGAAAATGGGTTTCTGAGCCATACAATGTCGATGGCTGGAGACTGGATGTGGCTGCTGACCTGGGTCACTCACCCCAGTACAACCACAGATTCTGGGAGAGGTTTAGAAAGGAAGTCAAGGAGGCCAATCCTGACGCCATAATCCTTGCAGAGCACTACGGCCCGGCCAAAGACTGGCTTGGCGGCAAGGAATGGGATACCGTCATGAACTATGACGCCTTCATGGAGCCACTGACATGGTGCCTGACAGGAATGGAAAAGCACAGCGACGAGTTCAAGCCCACCCGTGTCGGAAATGCCAGAGAGTTTTTTGATACCATGCTCTATGCAGGGGGAGAGAATTTTACAATGCCATCCCTGTATACAGCCATGAATGAGCTCTCCAACCACGATCATTCCAGATTCCTTACAAGGACCAGCCAGAAGGTGGGGCGCTGCGATTCGCTGATGCCTTCCATGGCCAACACCGGAATCAAAAAATACATAATGAGACAGGCGGTCATGATCCAGATGACATGGCCCGGAGCTCCCACAATTTACTACGGAGATGAAGCCGGAGTATGCGGATTTACAGATCCTGACAACAGAAGAACCTATCCCTGGGGAAATGAAGATAAGGAAATGATCCAGTTCCACAAGGAAATGATCCGTATCCACAAAGAGTGCATGGAGCTTAAAACAGGTTCTGTAAGAGAGCTTTATGCAGAGAATAATATACTTGCATTTGGCAGGTTCAACAGAACTTCAGCCATAGTAGTGGCTATCAATTTAAACGAATTTGAGGTCACAAGAGAAATTGAAGTGTGGCCCATGGGTATACCTAAGGACGCCCAGTTCAAACAGCTCATAGTTTCCGACAGCAAGGGATTTGATACTGCGCCTACCACAAAGACTGAAAAAGACGGCGTTTTGAGCCTTACAATGTCAAGAAATACCGGTTATGTTCTCAGGTATGACAGCTTCGCGGCAACAACTGATGAAGAATTCTGGTCAGATAACTTCTTTGGGTTTGATTAAAGCGGACAACGAGTATATAATGGTTGTAACCATCAAAACTATAGAAAAAGGGGAGAAACAAAATGTTAGTATCTGCTAAAGACATGCTTGTAAAAGCAAAAGAAGGCCACTATGCAGTTGGTCAGTTCAACATCAATAACCTTGAGTGGACAAAGTCAGTTCTCTTAACAGCAGAAGAGCTGAAGAGCCCTGTAATCCTCGGCGTATCAGAAGGCGCAGGCAAGTACATGACAGGTTTTGGTACTGTTGCAGCTATGGTTAAGGCTATGGATGAGAGCCTTGGAATCACCGTTCCCGTTGCTCTCCACTTAGACCACGGCACATACGAAGGATGCTACAAGTGCATTAAGGCCGGATTCACATCCATCATGTTCGACGGTTCTCACTACGACATCGAGGAGAACGTTGCTAAGACATCTGAGCTGGTTAACGTAGCTCATCAGCTTGGCCTTTCAATCGAGGCTGAGGTTGGATCAATCGGCGGCGAGGAAGACGGCGTTGTAGGAATGGGCGAGTGCGCTGATCCTGCAGAGTGCAAGAGAATTGCTGATCTTGGTGTAGACATGCTCGCAGCCGGAATCGGTAACATCCACGGCAAATACCCTGAGGGATGGCCAGGACTCAGATTCGACGTTCTTGACGCTATCCAGCAGAAAACAGGAGCTATGCCACTTGTTCTTCACGGCGGCACAGGAATCCCTTCAGACATGATCAAGAAGGCAATCGACCTTGGAGTATCCAAGATCAACGTTAATACAGAGTGTCAGCTTTCCTTTGCAGATGCTACTCGTAAATATGTCGAGGCCGGCAAGGATCTTGAAGGCAAGGGATTTGACCCACGTAAGCTTCTTGCTCCCGGTGCTGAGGCTATCAAGGCTACAGTTAAGGAGAAGATGGAGCTCTTTGGATCAGTTGGCAAGGCTTGATTCAGGTAATAAGAGAATTTTCCGGAAGGGTAAAGCCAAGGCTTTACCCTTCTTTGTATATTGAGAAAAATATTCATTGGGGGAGATAATGCACAACGAACTTACTAAAAAAGACATTGAAGACATGGAAGCAGAAATAGTTCACCGCAAGGTTGTGGTGAGAAAAGAACTTTTAGAGCATGTTAAGGAAGCAAGAGCCCAGGGAGATCTTTCAGAGAATTTCGAGTACTATGCAGCCAAGAAGGCCAAGAATCAGAACGAGAGCAGAATAAGATTTCTGGAGAGAATGATTAAGACTGCCAGGGTTATTGACGATAATACTAAAGATGACGAAGTGGGAATGAATAAGACTGTGACCATCAGGATTGAAGAGGATGGCACTTTAGAGACATACAAGATCGTTACCACCATGCGCAAGAATTCCCTCAAGGGTCTTGTGAGCATCGAGTCGCCACTTGGTAAACAATTACTTGGACATAGGGTAGGAGACCGTGTTACTATTAAAGTGAGCGACGATTTTAGTTACGATGTAACGATAACAAAAATTGAAAATACCGGTTTAACCGATGATGATACCATAAGGGATTTCTGATTCGGCTTCACAAGTAGGAAATGGAGGTAAGCATGCACGTTTTTCAGCCAGTAGAACCGTCCGATGTTGATGATGGACCATTCACCTTTAAAGGCACCAAGATGCTAATTACTGTTGCAAAGGGCGACAAGGTCAACACTACAGCTGCCTCCTGGGGCGGAGTAGGATATCTTTGGGACAGAAGAATCGTATTTATCTTCCTTCCCGGAAAGAGATATACCAAGGAGTTCCTTGATGAGACCAAGGAATTCTCAATCAGTTTTTTGAATCAGACTGAGTACAGGGGAGCCCTTAAATACCTTGAGGCTGTATCAGGAAGAACAGAAGACAAGATAGCAGGTGCCCGTCTCACCGTTAATTACGATGATGGGATACCTTTTATTGACGAGGCCGATAATGTAATTACGGCTAAAGTTCTTTTCAAAAAAGAATTTGGGGAGGAAGGTTTTGTAGACAGATCTCTCTTAGAAGAGTTTTATAAGACCGGGGATTATCATTACGTTTATGTTGGGGTGATCAAAAAAATAATGATCAGATGATGATTCTTATGAGGTACATATGAAGGGCAGGAAGCTTAGAAAGATCTTCTTAAGTGTTATTTCAGCTGTTACTGTTCTGACAGGAGCGCTGGGTGGAATGATCCCCACAAATGCGAGCCTGTCTTTTGGTGCGTCCAAAGAGGAGCACGCTCTTACCACTGCAGATCTTTTGCAGGACTATTATCATATAAAGACGGATATCAGAATTGCAACCTGGTTTCCGGAAAGTGATCTGACAAATCTCAAGGCATATCTGGCCAAAGAGTTTCCGAGAGTAAATTTTACATTTGAATATATTGCCAAGAGCAACTATGAGCAGATTATTGATGCAAAGTTATCTATAAAGGGTGCACCGGATATCCTTTATATGGATCAGGAGATGGTGCAAAAGCATGCAGTCACAGGATATATTGCCAATGTGACTGATATCACTGCAAAGTTTAACAAGGAGGCCAAGCAGGCCTTTGGCTATGGCAATGCTGTGTATGCTGTTCCCAATACCTCAGAGTTTGAATGCATCTTTTATAATAAAGAGTTATTTGATCAGAAGGGTGTCAAGGTACCAAATAGCTTTTCTACGCTGATAGGATGCTGTGATTACCTGAAGGTTGTAAGAAAAATCACACCTCTGGCTGCAAGCCTCAAGGATCCGTATAACTTCTCCAACACTGCTTTCGGAGCATTGTCAGCGGACTATTTATATACCGACAGGGGAAGGGGGTTTGGAGGAAGGCTCCAGTATGGAAGAACGACATTCACGGAGGAACTGCTTCCCTATATGGGTTGCTGGGAGGAACTTGTATCCCACGATATTTTCACTCCGGACATGTACACGATAGATGAGCTTACCGCGATAGAGCGCTTTTGTAACTGTGAGGCAGCTATGATAGTCGGCGGACCGGAGACCTATAAATCCATCATGGAAATAAATCCGGATATGAAGCTTGGAACTATTCCTTACTTTAGTACTGACGGAGCAGTGGGAGCAATCATCGGTGGATGTGATCTTGGCTTTGCTCTTAATAAAAACTCCGAGAATTTCAATAAGGCAAAACAGGTAATGGCATCTCTTGCAAGATTCGAGGGGCAGGTTGCCCTGTTTTATGACAGGCCGGGAAGCCAGACATACCTGGAAGATACGCATTTTGAAATGGACAAGGTGTTCGAAGGCATAGAACAGTGCTACGAGGATGGCATGGTGTTTACACCCTGGATGGATTGGGGAATGGAACTCAACAGGCCAATCCATTATAAATTCGGAAGAGAGCTTCAAAAGGTAATCCTGAAGAGAGAAACTCTGGATGAAGCCTTTGCAAATGTAGATGCACTAGTGTACGAGATTCTTCATGAAGGTCAGTGACGAGGTGACTAAATGAGACGGTTTGGACGTTTAAGATATGCAGACACCATAAGAAAGACACTTATACGATTGTTTGTGATGCTCATCTTTGTTCCCATTATGATGTTGGGCACGTATTCATACATTGTGGCCAGAAATAACCTGATCCAGCAGACGCAGATTGCCATGAAGGGCAGTGTTGAGGTTATTTCCTACGGTATCGAGAATAATGTCAAAAGAGAAAATGACGTCGTAAAGTTCTTTTCCTATGAAGATAACTTCAGGAAAGCGCTGGAAAAAGTGCGCTCTGATCCGTACACACTTACAGAAGAGCTAAACGATGAGATTGAACCACTGATCTGGTACTACCTCAGCAGCGATGTAAATATCGAATCCATAATCATATTCTCGGACCTTTTGGACGAGGCGCATATGGGTGACTTCCTGCTAAAGCCGACCACGGATAAACAGCTTGAGTGGTACGAAGATACTTCTAAAGAGTACGACGCTTTCTGGGATGTGGATGAAGACGGGGGAGTTTATCTTATCAAGGCTCTTCTTGATTCAGCTACGTCATCAAAGCGAATAGGAATGATCGTACTGAAGGTTCGAAACGACTCTTTCTTTTCCATTATCAATCAGACTAACTATCTGAACAACGGAATCATCGTTTTGGATGGTGAAAAGCAGGTTATTAATCACAGGAGGATATCCGATACTAACCTGGAACAGAAGATCGTTGAAAGAATAATGAACGATGAGGTTGAGGGAGAGCTTAATACCGGCAGGTACTTTATCACTCAGTCCGATCGCACGGATAATGGATGGGTATTATACTACTATATTGACAGAAGTGAGATCACATCAGATGTTTTCAGTATTCTGTTGTCGGTTATTGTTATTGCCGGAGTTATCTTCGCCGTCGCATTTATATTCGGACACCGCTTTGCTGCCAAATTCAGTAAGAGGATCAGCAATATCAACGATATGGCAAAGCAGATCAAGCAGGGAAATTTCAATGTGGAGAATACCGATCTGTATGCTGATGAAGTGGGACAGCTGTCTGCTTCGATAAAAGACATGGCGGATACCCTCAGCAATATGGTAGCTGAGATTGAGAGGATGAATCAGGAGCAGCTTAAGCTCAAAGACAGCGATATTCATTACAGAGAGTGGCTGTTTGATTTCGTGGTAGAGCAGAATAACGATATCCTGGCTGTTGTCAACGAGGATACTTTTGATGCAAGCTTCATTACGGCGAACGCCGAGAATGTTCTTGGAATTCCTGCTAATGAGCTTATGAGCGATATAAGAAATATTGGCAGGGCTCAGAGAGACAAGGATGAGATCAGGCTGGATGATGCAATAAACAGCGCGATGAAGACAGGAGATGCCCAGATCCTTGATGAGATAAGCTTTGAGAATCTTAAGACTAATGAGCACCTGTATTATCGTGGAATCGTTGTCTGCACCATAGACGATGGCGGAAAGAGACTGGCGCTGGCGCTCTACGACAGAACCCAGGAGTTCAGAAGAAACCACCAGCTGCAGGAAGCGCTCAATGCTGCAGAGACCGCAAACAAGGCAAAGACGAGCTTCCTTGCAAATATGTCCCACGATTTCAGGACACCTATGAACGCCATCACAGGATTTAATCTCCTTATCGAAAAGCATGCAGACGAGCCGGATAAGGTCAAGGAATACACACACAAGATATCCCTTGCATCTCATAACCTGCTGGGACTTCTTAACGACGTTCTTGATATGAGTAAGATCGAGTCCGGAAAGACCACTCTTGATATCAAGGAAATGGCCATCGGAATGCTGCTGGAGGAGATCAACTCCGTTATCAGCTTCCAGGCAAAGAACAAGAACCAGACCTACACTGTGCACATTGAGGAGATGGAGCACGATGTATTCATGGGTGATAAGCAGAGGATCAATGAGATCCTTATGAATATCCTTGGAAATGCAGTTAAATACACTCCCGAGGGAGGTAAGATCGACTTTACGATTGAAGAATCCTCTTCATCATCAGAGGGATTCCAGAATGTGAAGTTTACCATTGCGGACAATGGTATCGGTATGAAGCCTGAGTACAAGGATAAGATATTTGAGGCCTTCTCAAGAGAGGAGAAAGGTGCCACCAAGACAATCCAGGGAACGGGACTTGGAATGGCCATCACAAAGAGTCTCGTAGAGCTTATGGGTGGAACTATCCGCGTTGAGTCTGAGGAAGGAAAGGGAAGTACCTTTATTGTAAACCTAAGGCTCAAGGCAGTTGATACCAACGACATTGACTTCTGGCAAGCACATGGCATCAGAACAGTATTGGTTGTCAATGCGGATGAGAAGCTTAATGAGGCAGCTGAAAAGAACTTAGCAAACAATACGTTGGAGCCAGTTTGTGCGTATAGCGGAACAGAAGCCATCAAATATGTTGATGAGTGGGCCAATAATGATAAGTACTTTGATCTGATCATTGTGGATGAGACCATTGAGGATATGGGCAGCGCAGATGTCATCAAGCAGATAAGGGCTAAGGACAATCGCAACAACAGCATAATCCTTGCCATGACTGCATACTATGATCGGGAGGCAGATGCCCTAAGAGAGGCAGGAGCCAATGAAATCTTCCAGAAGCCTGTTCTTCCGTATGTTATCAAACAGAGTATTGATGATATAACAAAGAGAAGTACCGTAGTTGAAGAGGAGGTAAAGAATCCTCTTGAAGGCATGAAGTTCCTGGCAGCAGAGGACAATGATATCAATGCAGATATCCTTATCGAGCTGATGGATATGTACGGCGCATCTGTTAACAGAGGTGTGAACGGACAGGAGGTTGTGGAGATGTTCAAGGCTGCCAATGAGGGCGACTATGACATGATCCTCATGGATATCCAGATGCCTGTTATGAACGGCTATGAGGCAGCAGCAGCCATAAGAGCTCTTGGCACGGAGTGGTCACAGACGATTCCGATCATTGCCATGACTGCAAATGCTTACGCGGATGATGTTCAGCTGGCCTTTGATGCCGGTATGAACGCTCATGTAACTAAGCCTATTGATATAAAGGTTGTTGAAAAGACAATTCTCGAATTCAAAAAATAAATTCAAAGGAGGACTTATTAAGTCATGAGAGGAATTAAGAAGGTAGCTGATGGAATTTTCTGGATAGGAGGAAGTGACCGCAGACTTTCAAGGTTTGAAAATATCTTTCCCATACCTGAGGGAGTGTCTTACAACAGCTACTTTATAGACGATGAGAAGACAGCAGTTTTTGATACCGCGGATGTTACCGTGGCAGATCAGTATATTGAGAATTTAAAGGAGGCCCTTGGAGGCAGGAAGCTGGATTACCTTGTAGTGCTTCATATGGAGCCGGATCACTGCTCACTGATAGATAAGGTGACAGCTCTTTTCCCTGATGTGACAGTGGTTGGGGGCAAGCAGACCTTTACATTTATGGGACAGTTCTTCCCTGAGTCGGAAGGCTATAATAAGCTTGAGGTGAAGGAAGGGGATACCCTCTCAACCGGGGCTCATACCTTTAGCTTCGTAGCTGCGCCTATGGTTCACTGGCCGGAAGTTCTTTTTGCATATGATGATAAGAATAAAGCTCTTTTATCGGCTGATGCCTTTGGTACGTTTGGAGCGCTTGATGGTGGAATATTTGCTGACGAGTATGATTTTGACAAGGACTTTTTGCCGTCAGCAAGAAGATACTACGCAAATATTGTTGGAAAGTACGGCGTTCAGGTGCAGGCGGTTCTTAAAAAGGCAGCAGGACTTGATATACAGATGATCCTGCCGCTCCACGGACCGGTCTGGAGAAAAGACATCTCGTATTTTATTGATAAATATCAGAAGTGGAGCACCTATGAAAGTGAAGAAGATAGTGTTATAGTAATATATGGCAGTCTTTACGGACATACAGCCAGCGCTGCTGAGGCAGTTGCAGGTCAGCTCCGGGAAAAGGGTGCCGGAAATGTGAGAGTTTACGATGTGTCCGGCACGGATGTTTCGTATCTCATAGGCGAGGTTTGGCGCTGCAGGAGGATCGTGCTTATGTGTCCTACCTACAACAACGGAGTTTATCCGCCAATGGAGAATTTCATTTCTGACATGGCGGCTCTTGGCGTTCAGAACAGGGTGTTTGCCCTTGCGCAGAACGGTACGTGGGCTCCGGTTACAGGCAAGCTTATGGGCGAGAAGCTCTCAGCTCTTAAGAATGTCACTGTTTTGGAAAATGTACTGACAATTAAGAGTGCGCTTCATGCTAAGGATGCGGAGGCGCTAAATAGCTTCACGGATGCGATAATAAATGCGTAAGTGATGAAAGGTGGAGGTGTGTTTTGAAAAAAATGAGTATTGTGAAGAAAATCTTAGCAGGCGTTATGGTTGTTGTGACCATGGCGGCAGCAGGTAAGAGTGCGGGACTTGTTTCCGGTAATAAGGGCGCAGTTGCCGAGGCTGCAGGAAGAGTGGTAAGTATCACATCCTGTACAATTCAGGGGGACAATGTTGTAGTTAATGTTTCTGCAAACCCTGTTCCATCATCTTCCGACGGACAGTATTATCTGTACGCAGATGAGGTTTATCAGGACGGTGTTGTAGGAACTGTTGTAGCACAGGCACCGGTTGGCGCTACAGCTACTTTTACATTCCCGCTTAACTACTATGCGGCAGGTTCCAATCTGTCCAAGAAGTTCCTGGTTGCAGTAAGAAGCGGCGGTTCAATGGTTCAGGTAAGTGATGAGCACTATATCACCAATCCTGAGGCTAAGGCCACCAAGACCGTTGCAAGAAGAGACCACGGTATGAAGGGTATTCTGCCAAACTCTCTTGATACTGCATCTTTTAAAGAGCTTGGTATTGCCCAGATGGTTTACAACATCTATCTTGGCGATATAGTTGGACCTGGCGATGGATCAAATGTAATCCCATTCACTTACAACGGAGTTGATTATCAGTTCAATGGTGCAGGCCTTTCACAGTATGACGGATTTGTACGCTACTGCACTGACAACAATTTCCAGCTGACAATGACTCTGCTCAACAACAAGACTGAGGCCGGAGCTGACCTGATTCATCCGCTTGCAAGGGATTCACATAAGTGTCCCGGATATGCAATGAATACCAAGGAGGATGGCGGTACACAGCATCTTAAGGCTATTGCAGCCTTCCTTGCCCAGAGATATTCAGGCGGAGCATATGGAACGGTTGATAACTGGGTAATCGGAAACGAAGTAAATGCCAGAACAGAGTGGTACTACATGAACTCAACCAATATTGAGCTCAATGTCAGCGAGTATGTTAAGGCATTTAGAATTTTCTATAACGAGATCAAGGCGGTTAATGCAAACGCAAGGATTTACACATCCTTTGATCAGGAGTGGAACAGAAAGTCCAATCCCGGATGCTTCTTATCCAAGACATATCTCGACAGATTCAACTATTATATGGCCCGTGAAGGAAACATCGACTGGTCACTGTCTGTTCATCCATATAATGCACCGCTCTTTGATCCATACGCATGGAAGCAGCAGTCTCAGTATGTAAACACAACACTTGCAACTCCATACATCACAATGGAGAACGTATATATCCTTACTGATTACATGTGCCAGGCATCATTCCTTAGCCCGACAGGCCGCGTTCGTGATATCTCACTTACCGAGATCGGCTACACATCAAGCTTTGGCGAGGATGCTCAGTATGCATCTATTGTTTATGCGTACACAATGGCTGAGAACAATCCATATATCACCAGCTTCATTCTCTTTAGAGAGACCGATGACGCTCATGAGATGGAGAGTCACATTGCCCAGGGACTTAAGAACCTTGATGGCAGCCGCAAGATGGCCTATGACGCATACAAGAACCTTGGTACAGGAGGTGCTGCTTCAGTTAAGGCTACGGCATCACAGATTATTGGACAGGACGTGGATGCCCTTGTTACAACAAGAACTTTCCTGTCAAGAAAAGGCTGGTTTTTAAACGACTGATATGGGAATAGATAGAGAAAAAGAATTAGAAACATTACAAAAGATTACAAGTATGGAGAGGAATTTGCTGGGGAGCATATATGGGGACTTTTTCTCATCATCCGGTTCTAAGCCTTCGGGTTCGTCCTCAGGGACAGGCGCAAAGCCTGATAAGCCCAAGGATGGAAGCGTATATATTCCTCCGGTAAATAAACCTGCGTCAGAGACAACGGCTGCGCCAAAAAAAGATGCTGTAGCAAATGCCAATGACGCTTTAGAGGAGGCGAAAGCTCTTTTCGCTGCTGACAGCAATGTCAAGACTCCTGAGCCGGAAGAGCCCAAAGAGCCAGAAGAGGATCCGATGGAGACCCTTGATAATCTCATCGGCCTTACTACCATCAAGAACGATGTAAAAGAGCTGACGGCTTTTGTTAAGGTTCAGAAGGCCAGACAGGAGCAGGGACTTAAGTCTGTTCCCGTTTCGCTCCACCTGGTATTTACTGGTAATCCCGGAACAGGTAAGACCACAGTTGCCAGGATCATTGCTCAGATTTACAAGCAGATCGGAGTTCTCTCCAAGGGACAGCTGGTGGAGGTTGACCGCTCGGGCCTTGTTGCCGGATATGTTGGTCAGACTGCCATCAAGACTCAGGAACAGATCGCCAAGGCTAAGGGCGGAGTTCTTTTCATCGACGAGGCCTATGCCCTTGCTCAGAAGGACGATGCTTTCGGTCAGGAGGCAATTGATACGATCCTTAAGGCCATGGAGGACAACAGAGACGACTTTGTTGTCATCGTAGCCGGTTACACAGATCCGATGAAGAAGTTCATCGACAGTAACCCGGGTCTTAAGTCCAGGTTCAACAAGTATATTGAGTTCTCGGACTACAGTATCGACGAGCTTGAGCAGATCTTTGAGATGAACTGCAATAAGTATGATTACAAGGTTGAAGAGGATGTGAAGCACCAGATCAGGGCGCTTATCACAGCCAAGAAGATAGAGAACATCGACAACTTTGCCAACGCTCGTGAGGTCAGAAACCTCTTTGAGGAGATCATCACTAATCAGGCAAGGCGAATCGCTGCAATGGAGAATCCAAGTAATGATGATATGATGACTATTACGCTGGAGGACCTGTTTGATGCGGTGGATAAACCTAAAGATGAGGTGAAGGCTGAAGAGGACAAAGCAGAGGCTGTTGAGACTGAGGCTGAGACAGGTAATGCTGAAGAATCTAAAGCTGACGAGGCTGCATCTACAGAAGAGGTGGCCGAGGAGAATAAGTCTGAGGAAGATAGTAAGACAGAGTAAATTCTATATTGAGTAAGATAAGGAACCGTCCTCAAATGGGCGGTTCTTTTTTTGGGGGATGACGCATAAAAAATTAATAATCTCAAACTATTGTTAAGGGGGAGTATATGAATCCATTATTAGGAACACATCTGGAATTTAAAAAGAATGTTGTAAGAGGACTTTCCGGATGGATTGGCGGCCTAAACCATTAATCGTTTATCTTGATGCGGAATAAAACATATAGCATAATAGATATATGACTGTATGATATCTTTTGCATGTGCGCTGCAGTTGCAGTCGTTTAAAAAAGTTAACGGATGTATGTACGCTTCTACCATGTGCATCGGTAACCTCAAAAGTCTTATCACATCTGTTACGACATACATCAGGACAAAAAAATACCAGGATATTGTCAAAATACATGATTGTTTTCTGATCATCCTGCTCTTTACTTTCGGGGCAGGTATTGGCGGAAATTGTTCCAAAGTTTATAACGAGGGGACAATATGGGGATCTGCAGTGCTGATGGTTATATGTTTTGCACTGATGGCGATAGATACTAATGAGTAAAGAAAAGGGCTTCATAGGAAAAAATCTAAAGTGAAAGTTACTGACAGAATAAACCGCATAATGAATCATTTAGGAGGCAAAAAACCATTGGGTTACCTGGTTTTATGCTTATATGCTGTGGGCATCATGGTATTTATCATAAACTGTATTTATATTTTCTCGGTTTATGAAAACAGAGAGGATTATCTTCTTCACCGAATAATAGTGAAGGCGTTGATCAATCTTCCATGGGTAGCAGCTGCGGCAGTTGGCACTAAATATTATCCTACCAAACGCAACAGGATGATTATCCCTGCACTGATCCTGTTTATGATCGGGGATGTAGGCACGCTTATTTCTTTTCTCCTGGGAGGAATCTTTTATGCTGCGGGGCATATCTTCATGCTGTTAGCCATAGTCGAGACTACATACATAAGAAGATGGCAGAAGGCTGTTCTGGCTGCAGGGATTGCGGTGGCGGTCGTGCTGCCGCTGGTGATTTTAGATAACTCGCTGTTTATACTCGCAACCATAGTATACGGCATTATAGTTACGACTGTGATGGCGTTTTCCCTGTCAAATCGTTTCTTCTGGCTTGCGGGTATAATATTCTACTTGTCAGATTTCACTGGTGTACTACGTGTTTCTTTAATGGACAGAAATTATACATATATCATAACAACACTGATATATTATATTGCATTCTTCATGCTGTGTGTTTCTGTATACAGCACAAACCGAAAGGAAGTTGTGACTGTCTCGGATCTTTTGAGAATGACCAATGATTCAAAGAGTGAAGGCGTTTCGTTCTGGGTATGCGGCAAATGGGCTCTCGGTCTTATTCGAGGGGACAGCAAATACGCATATGATCATATTGATATTGCATATGACATCGACCAGGCCGATGAATTCCGCGCATGGATAGCACATGCAGGGTACGAGAGAAAGCACAGATACGCGGAAGGGATAAGGAGCTATTACAGTGAAAAGTATGGGGAACTGAAGATTTTTCCGTGTCTGTTCCGTAAGGACGGTTCCGCGATGCTTACAAATGAAAAAGGACATCAGCTTGATCTTGACGAGGGATTTTTTGAAGAGGTCAGTGTTTTCGGAAGTAAAATTCCCTGCATAGCTCCCGGTGGACAGGAGCTGATAAATGATGCTGTCTCAGATGATAGATAGGAAAGCATTAGGAAAGCATAAAAAATGAGGATGTGCAAAATTTGCAAACCCTCATAAATTCTAGTCGAGGCGACAAGATTCGAACTTGCGGCCTCTGCGTCCCGAATATCGTTACGTACTTTTTATCTTATACCGTTTTGTTACAAAGCAGCTTATTTCCTGCATTTCTATTGGATTGCATATACAGTATAACATGAGGTAACACAGAATAAAAACAGAATAAAGCAAAAAAGTTAGAACAAAAGTTAGAACAGAAAGCTTTTTGAGAATCCTATCCAGGAGATTCTCAGAGAGCTTTTTTTGTACCTGTAAAGGGGAGGAGAAAAGCGATATGCGTATTCCATCGGAATGGCATGGCTACTTAGGATTACAAGCATTTTCTTCTCTGCCGCTTTCATTGCTGGCATCTGCTATGGAATTTGGATTACTGCCCAGTATTACAGAAAATGATGGTGTAGCCTATCTCTAAAGGTGCTGCTGATATCCACAGCATCACGAGCGTCAACCTTGTTGGATTGTTATTATTCATTCAGGTTGCGTATCTTGGAGTATTGATATATCTCGACGGATATTTTGAAACCAGAAACAGAGAGTGTGACTGGGAGAAGATACAATACCTATAAGACAAATCTTTTAGCGATTGCGTAATATATGAATGCTATGAAAAACTCGCAATATCATTTAGAATTGGTATTGCGAGTTTTTTTCCAAGAAAATAGAAGACAGTATCGGAGCCTATCAGCGTGAACTCATTGATACCCACTATCAGGAAGTGGAGAATATGTACAAAAAGATGCGTGGCTGGCGGCATGATTACAGGAATCACATTCAGATGATGAAGGCCCTGGCCATTAACGGTGACATGGACGGGATCGATAGAATAGACAAGATAAATAACTGGGAGAGAAAAGATGCGATTATTTCATGGCAGTAACGTGCTTGGGTTAAATGTTCTTGAGCCCCACTTGGCGGATCATGACAGACCATATGTATATATGACAACTATAGACGCTGTAGCAGCACTGTATCTGTGCAATGCAGTTGAGAAGCCGTATTATTGGTTTCCTTACGGTTTTGATGAAACGGGGGAAGTGCCGGTTTATCACGAACTATATCCTAATGCATTCAGAGAAGTGTCAGAAGGTGTAAGCGGATGCATATACGTTGTTGATGCAAATGATGACCAGTATATTCCGTTCAAGAATATTCCATGTGCAAGACTAGGAATAGTTCCACTGGAAGTAAAAGATAGGATCATAATAGATGATGCCTATGAGTTTCTTCAGGATTATGTTAAGCAAGGAAGACTAAAAGTCGGTAGATACGAAGATAAAACATCAGCGCAGCTTACATATTGGTACAAGATGGTCGCTGATACTATGAGAGAAAAGAACATGCTGGAAACGCCGGACTGCTCCTATGCTAAATTTGTAAGAAATAAGCTTCCAAAAGCATGGGAGATGTTGGAGCACGAAAGAGACTGACAAATAGGGGGATAGAAATAAAAATGACATTAAGAGAAAGGCTTGAACAACTACCGGAAGATACTTGGAAAAACGAGATGGTATCTATAAAACCAATACTGAATCAGGATGACTTGATATATGCCACATATGATTGTCAGCTTACTGAGGAGCAGAAGGACTTTGTGAATCCATCATGGTTTGAAATAGGAAGGGCATTTCTTGATAGGGATTATAATTATCCCTGCATAATATATAGTGTTGAGAACAAGCCTGTAGGATTTATCAATCTAAAGGCTTGGTTGCTGGATAAGGATGCATTTAGCTGGAGTTACTATATTGATAAAGACCATCAAGGAAAAGGATATGGTAAAGGGGCGGCTCAGCTTGCCATCTGCATATTGAAGGAAGCTGATCCTCATGCGATGATCAAACTTGCAACAGAAGAGGCTAATAAAAAGGCACAAGTACTCTATGCATCCCTTGGATTCAAACTTCTTCCAGAACGTGATGGTGATGATTTGGTATTTGGGTTATAAAAAAGTAGAAAAACTATCGTTTGAAAGCGAGTTGTTTATGTTGATTACAATTGATGCATTATTTTAGATGAGGAGAATGTGAAATGATATCACTCAGACACTTTACTGAAGAGGACGCAGAAATCATCAAACAGAAACAATGGCCTGATCTCAACACCAAAGAGATCACAGAGATTATCAATGATTGGAAGTCTTTAGAATATGAAGGAAAGTACTTCGAGATGCTAGCAATCGTTGAAGAGGGTATGGTTGTAGGTAATATCTCTCTTATGGAACATAGCAAAAGCATTGTTTCTTTAGGAGTGGAAATCTTTTCTGATGAAAGATGTAAAGGCTACGCTTTAAGAGCTATGAAGCTGGCGTGTGAAATTGCTATAAAACGTGGATATAAAGTGATTCAGGACCAGGTTTGTGTGGATAATAAGCCTAGTATTGCGCTTCATGAGAAGTGTGAATTTGAAACCGATGGATATGTGTATATAAACAAAAAAGGTAAGAAAGTTTACTTATTTACGCGCTGTCTGTGAATTGAAGTTCCTGAAAATTTAAGGCACTGGAACGATGGTGTCACAGTACCAGTTGCAGTTGCCGGATAAGGAAGTGCTTAGAAAGAAATTACAGGAATTGGCTAACATTCCGCAGATTGAGGATAAGGAGTAAAAGACGTGGAAATAAAAGAATATAAAGAATATAACGAGGAAGAAATAGCCCGCCTTTATACGGCGGTTGGCTGGACAGCATATACCGACAATATGCCTGTTTTACGAGAAGGTTTCAAGAACTCCATGTTGGTTTTGGCAGCATATGACGGAGAAGAACTTCTTGGTGTTATAAGAACGGTTGGTGATGGCGCAACAATAATATTTGTTCAAGATATACTTGTTTTCCCTGACAAACAAAGACAGGGAATTGGAACTGCCCTTCTTATGGCAATCCTGGAACGTTACCCCAATGTGCGCCAAATAGAGCTGGCAACGGACAATACACCTAAAACCAAGGCATTCTACAAATCAATGGGATTTAAAGAAATGTCAGAAATAGGATGTTGTGGATTTATGAAATGTCAGTAGGAGAATAAGTCGGAATGGATACTAACAGAAAGTGAGACGAATTTAATGCTTGAATTAGTTGTGCCAACATTAGAAGATATGTGGTTTAGAGAGAGCCTTATGGCCGATGAGGAAACTATGTCCTACAATCATGCATGGGGAGGAACAATACCTTTTCCAAAAGATAGATGGCAGGGATGGTATGATTACTGGATTATAAATCATGAGAACCAAAGGTATTATAGATATTTAAAGAACGAGAATGATTTTGTAGGAGAAATAGCATATCACTATGATTCAGAATATGATGGCTATGTTGCCGATGTTATAGTTTTTTCTAAGTATCGAGGGAAAGGGTATGGAGCCAAGGGATTAGAATTTCTTTGTGCTGCTGCCAAAGAAAACGGGATTTCCGTTATTTATGATGATATTGCAATTGATAATCCTGCAATCAGTCTTTTTTTGAAGCAAGGCTTTTATGAAGAGTATAGAACTGAAGATAAAATAATTTTAAAGAAAACACTGTAGAATTAAGAGTAAAAGCAGATGGATGCAAATGATGTGGTGGGATTATTTACTAAAAGTATCCCGAAAAGTATAGAGACAAAAAACACCAGTCACGGAGACGATGACTTCAGAGAAGCTTTACTCGCAGATCTGGGATGTGTAGAAGAAAATGAAAACGCTGAAAGAATAATGCTCCCGGAATATGGTGACAAAATGGTATTCCAAAACTGCCATCCTAACTATGGTGGAAAGGGCTTTTTATATTTGCTTGATAAAGAGAAATTCACTCATGCTATGGGTTCTCAATGGGTATGTTATGAAGAGATATATCCAGATGACGTTATAGAAATATCTGTGGATGACTACTTGGACTACTGCATTATTAGGTAATCAATGTAGATAATTATATTCATATAAAGATACCCTAAGGTATGCTTTGTGACATTTTTATTACGCAAAAAATCGGTGATCTTACGGTCACTGATTTTAATAAAATAAATAAACTTACACACTTTACTTGACACTCTCACTGGAACTTTTTCTCCAGTGCCTTAAACTATTAGTACCTCATTTCAAAGTTAATCTTCGTTGTGAAGACTCATCTTGTATTCTTCCTCAGCTAATTCTATCTGTTTCTGGAACTGTTCTGCTGTAGGTAATTGTTCTTGAATCTTTTTAATCTGTACATTGTCGTAGGTTGCCACTCCCATTGGTGTAGTAATACCCTGAAAAGCGAGTTGCACCTCCGTACGATCCATGTCTTTGCATATCAATAGTCCAATTGTAGGGTTATCGCTATCCCTTTTTACAAATTCATTTACTGCATTAACATAAAAATTCAGTTTTCCGGCAAATTCAGGATCAAATGGTTTGACCTTAAGCTCTAATACAACATAACAACGCAGGTAAATATGATAGAAAAGCAGATCGATTTTTCTTGTTGTTCCAGCTATAATTATCTCTTTCTGTCTACCTATAAATGCCCAGCCATTACCAAGCTCAAGGAGAAATCGGGTCATATGTTGCTCTAACACGTCTTCCAAAGCATTTTCGTCATATCCATCGGGTAAACTGACAAATCCAAGATCATAGTTACTTTTTAAAATCTCCTTTGCCAGTTCGCCTTGGATAGCAGGAAGCTTTTTTGCAAAATTGGTAACAGCAGCTCCTGATGTATGATAAAGATCTGACCTGATGCAATCGTCTAATGCATTACGGCTAAGAACACTTTCAATCGTTCGTCGGAGATAATAGAGAGCCTCATCTACTTCCTTGCATTTCGTTATTATCAAACAGTGATGTCCCCAAGGCACAAAACTAAAACCGACTGGAAAAGGAATTTCTGCAACAACTTGTTGCAGTTTTTGACTAATCGGCTTTTCAAACCTCAAGAGCCTGGTCACATCTGTTACAACATACATCAGGACAAAAAAATACCAGGATATGGTCAAAATACATGATTACTTCATGGTAATCCTGCTCTTTACTTTCGGGGCAGGTATTGGCGGCAATTGTTCCAAGGTCTATAACGAGGGGACGATATGGGGATCTGCTGTGCTGATGGTTATATGTTTTGCGCTGATGGCGATAGATACTAATGAGTAAAGTTACTCCATTCAGTGACATTGCTTCTTCTGCTGAATACCCGGCTGAGATCATTTTTTTATATATAGATAAATTCACAAACATAGTTGGCGACACTAAATCTTTTCTATGACGCAAAAACCCTCAGTTCCGGGTTCTGTCCCAAAACTGAGGGTCGACATCTGTTTTACAAAAGTATCAGAATTAGTTACTCTTTAGATCTAATATAGAAAATCGCTGGAGGCACTATTTATAGTCATCACTGACTTTTTGATAATCTCCAACGGTCGTATAATCCAGATCGCCGGCACTGTGATTCTTGCTGTCACTGGCAAAATAGCCACTTTCTTCAAAATGTAGTTGAATTCCCCCGTCAGCAGATTCTGAAAAATGCCAGGTAGTAACTACTCGATACGTATTGCTTACATATCTGTCACCATAGTAAGTACCTGATTCTGAATCATATTTCAATGATGTACTATCAAACAGATTCTCTAATCCTTTGTATAATACATTATCGCTATCCAGATAGTACGTGCGGAAAAAAATTGGATAATCTTCCACAATCTCAACTCCCATCGAATCGCTGTGGCTCCTTTGTTCCCCTTTTCTCGCTCCCTGTTCAGTTGTAATATAGCTACCCTCATACAAACCAACAAACCTCTCAACATCCCCTCCAACAACGATATTGTAGCTTTCCTTCATGATGTCCTTCATCTCGTTATAGAGATCTGCTACGGTTTTCTCCGGGTTGTTCTCCTCTTTAAGAACATCTGTGATAATGGCGATCTCTTCAAGCTGGTCTGCTGTGAGCTCATCAAACCCCTTAAGGGAGGGTTCCTGGGATTCTTCTGATGCAGGCTTCATGATCTCATTGATGGTATCCTCCTTAAATCCTGCAGCCTTGAGCTTCTCTTCAATTGCTGCCTTATCCTCAGGCTTTGGATTGGAGTAAATCTCAACGATATTACATTTGAATGTTCCGTCAGCAGCCTGCGTAAATGCACCTCCCATGAAATTTCCTTCAGTCAGGTAATCATAGAGGCTGTTTCCAAGGTATGCCATTGTGCAGTAGCCATCATTATCTGCAAGTCCCTTATTTATGGCACTAAGACCGTCTTTCCATTTTAAACCTATTAGGGTTCTTCCTACGTTTGCAAGTCCCAAAGTCGCAGATATTGGTGCCAGCTTGTTGCTAATGTCCTGTGCCTTTGCACTTATAGAATTATTCTCCCCAATGATCAACATTGCTCCCGTATCCACCACTTCAAGGGTGGCATCTATGCCGTCAACTGCCACGCCTCCGACTTCAAGTGCCGCTGAAAGTCCTGATGTTGTTCCAAGACTTAAAACTCCTGCAGCGAAGGCTGCAACCTTTCCGGTTGTCTTGAGAACCTTTGCTGCCTTATACAGATCATCCCACTTTGCCGCCTCTGCCTGGGCCTGCTCTCCTTCATATACGCCTTTCATGATGCCCTGAGCTGTCTGGAGTGCTTTATATGCCTTCCTGCAGTCCTCTTTGTCATCGCCGTTAAGCCCCATCGTGTTTGCGATATGCTTAAGCTTCTGCCCATTCTTTCCCTCGTCATAGGCTTTTGTAATGCTCTCAGCCCATGTCTTGGCATCAATTCTGTTTTCATTATCAGCAGCGTAGACTTTAGTAAAAAAGAGATCCTCTATATCACCAGCAATATCGTTCTTTACTGCACCATAGAGGTTACCTCCCTCGTCCTCCTTTATGATCATGGACATTAGTCCCTCATACTCGGGAAGCTCCTCTGCCTCAGCAAGGACATCTGCCATACTTTCAGCAGTAGTTGCAACAGAATCTGTAATCCTCCAAGCCTCGATGCAGTTATCGAGTATCTGCAATTTCTCCTCTTCGCTAAGTGACTCCTCCTCCATGCGGCAGAGCCTCTCGGTCCATATCATGGCATTGGCGTGTGCCTTTACAGACATGCTTACGGCATCCATGACAAGGAGCTGATCCCTGGCGAGCTTTGGGATCTGAACCTCGGTTACACTAAGGATATCTGATGAACCTGTCCCTGATACTATGCCCGCAGCTGTCGTTCCTGACTGCACACCGCTTCCCTGTCCTATTGAAGATGTGTCACCTGATGCAGATCCTCCACAGCCGTAAAGAAGCCCCGTCACTATTGTCATACAGATAAAGATGCTAAATGCTTTCTTCATATTTCATTTCCTTTCCCGAACTCATCCCTTTCTGATATAAAATTGCAAATTTACCTAAAATTTCTGATATATTAATTATATTCGTTAGCATATAAATAGACCGCTAAAAGTTTTATAAACTTGACTTTTAGCGGCCTTATAAAATATTTAAAGGACACAAAAAAGGAGCTTGCAAATTTGCAAACCCTCATAAATACTGAATCGAGGCGACAAGATTCGAACTTGCGGCCTCTGCGTCCCGAACGCAGCGCTCTACCAAACTGAGCCACGCCTCGATGAAATGTGTCAACTAAGTTATTATATGCAATTATCATTTCTTTAGCAAGTGTAAAGTTAATGGTTTGTTTATTTGAATAAATATTGTGACGGAATTACAATAATTATATGGGAAATGAACCTTTAAGAGACAGAACTTATCAGGAAATGTTTAATGGCGACTATCTGGACAACAGGCAGTACATGGTGGTGGCTGTTTCTCTTTGCGTGGTTCATAGCCTGATGGAATTATTCTATATATGGGTTGGATGCACTCCAATGATATTTATCAACATCGTCAGTATTTTGTGCTATGTTGTCAGTATCCTGCTTATATCAAAGGGGCATCATTTGATTACTGTATGGATCATGGAGATCGAGATCTTTTGTCATGTTATTTTTGCCAGCATATTCATGGGACTTGCCTGTGGATATCATCTATGGCTCTTTGGTACTTTATCCAGTGTTTTCCTTCCGTTTTTTATCCCAAACCTAAGTAAAAGACCCAAAAAGCAGATCGGAGTATATGCATTGACCATAGTTCTGGGATTTGAACTGCTTGTTTACCTGGACAGACATGGCCTTTTACCTATCCGGTTCAGGGTAGATGAGCAAATGTCATCTGTGCTGTACTACGTGAATGCTATTTTGGGCTTTATATCCATAATGATCTATACAGCAATTTACAATCAGCGCATGACCATGAAGAATAAAGATCTTCAATATGTGGCTGACCACGACGCTCTTACCGGGATCTATAACAGATACAAGATACAAAGTATTCTCGAGGCTGAGATTTCACGAAAGGCAGAAGGTTTTGAAGGGAATCTCTCGATTGCCATTCTTGATGTGGATTTCTTTAAAAAGATAAATGACACCTACGGCCATCTGGCAGGAGACGCTGTTTTAAAGGACATTACAGGCAGCTTTAGAAAGTATCAGGAAAATGGTCTTTTGTACGGAAGATGGGGTGGTGAAGAATTTCTTTTGCTCTCTCCCGAACTGATTTCCTATGATGAGTTCGGAAAAATGCTTGAGAAACTCCGCAGGTGCATCGAAAGACAAGAGTTTACCATAGACGGGCAGACCATAAAAACCACAGTATCCATAGGAGCTGCGACTTATGAAAAAGGTATGGATATAGATAAGTTCCTGCAGCTTGCAGATGACAGGCTTTACAGGGCCAAAGAAACCGGAAGAAATAAAGTGATACTGAATTAGTGGAGTTTTTTCTTTTCAAGATTTTCTCTTATGTCTCTTGCAAGAGCATTTTCTGCCGGTGTAGGAGTGCCATCTTTTTCTGCGCCGTACATAAGTCTGTAGCACGCATCAAAAACATCATTGAGGTCACTCTGCATGTCGGCGGGAGCCAGCGGGACATAGTCTGAGAGATGGCCTCTGTCATAGATCTGAAGCCCGGAGTTTTTAACCAGGCTTCTTTTTATTTGCTCGACGTCAAAGAGGAGCTGTTTTGTGGGCGAGGCATACTTGTAGCGCAGATATCTAAGGAGCTTTGTGCCGGCAATCAGCATGACTATCAGGAGAATTGCTGAAACGATGAAGGGCCATAGGACGCTCAGTGCCAGGATTGAGTTTTGGGCAAAAGAGCTTTCATGGGTAACTTCAGTTTGAGGCTGAATATAAGCTTTGGGAACATCTTTTGAAGGACTGTCTGCAGTTTCTTCCAAAATAGCAGGAGCCTTGTGCCAGGAGCTGTCAGCTTGTGTATAGTAGGTAGAAGTTGGCTCAAATGGAATCCAGCCGGCGCCTTCAATGTAGGCTTCGGGCCAGGCGTGGGCATAGCTTGCATTTATCTTGTATTCATCATTTTTTTCAAAGGGGAAGGCATATCTATAGCCTGTTACGGGCCTTGCCGGGATTCCGGAAAGCCTAAGGAGCATCACCATAGATGACGTAAAGTGGACGCAGTAACCCTTCCCTGTATCAAAAAGAAATCTTTCGGAGATATCAGCCATACCTTTGGAACTGCTCATATCTGAGCGTTCGTCGTATCCGCCCTCTGAATCGGTGGAGTAGGCGTACTGCCTGAGGAAGGTTTCTATCTGTTTGCATTTGTCATAATCTGTTTTACAGCCCGAAGTGATCTCATCAGCAAGAGAAAGGAGCCTGTTGTCAGTACCGGTTACATCAAGGAATTCTTTTCTGATGTCCCTGTCTCTCTTTTCCTTTCCGGCCAGCGCCTTCTCATATTTGTCAGCGGAGAGTACTTCACTAAGTTCAATATCCCACAGGTCTTTTGCGTAAGCACATGCGCTTTCATAGTCGAGTCCGGCTGAACCGGTTTCTGATCCGAGAAGCTGCGTAAAATAAGGACTTGCGTAGTCGATGTCCAGATACTTTGAGCTTGTGCGGTAACCCTTTTTGTGAAGGGATGCGCTGACGCCGCCTGTGATCTTCTGATCCCAGCTTGACAATACAAAAGCAGTCCGGGGTGCGATCTCATCATGGGTATCAAGGTAGACATATTCAATGTCTACATCTTCCGGTTCTGTGAATAAAGAAGCCGTATCCTTGTCTATGCCGTTCTGATACAGAAATTCCAGAAAGCTTACAAACTGCGTGGTGTCTGAGCCGATACCGCCTGCAAGATACAGTGTCTTTCGAACATTCTCAAATTCACCTGTCTCTTCATCCTGATAGGTGCGATAGGGCATTTCATCAGTTTCAAGGATGATCTGAAGTCTGTCGGAGCGCTCAAGTTTTCCACCGCCTGCGGACAAAGAGCTGTAGCCTGTGGAGTAGGTGCTTCCAAAAGCAGAGGAGAAGTAATAAGAGGTATTGTCTGCAGCAGTTTCTATGCCTTCAGCTATTTTCTGTCCGAGGCGAACTACAGGAGACCAGTCAATGGGTGTTTTCTTCATGGAAATGAGCGACGCAAGGATCCCGACACACAAAAAGAAGTGTATTGGGAAAAGAGAAGTCTCTTTTGGCAGGAGGACTGACTGACCTGCATACAGGGTAAGTATCACAAGGCAGATGCAAAAGATCTTTTCGGATAGGAAATGATTGTTAAAGGCATTTTCTGAAAAGAACAGGTATAAAGTAGCAATATCAAGAAGTAAGACCACGGGGATAAGGAACTGCCGCTTTCTGAGAACAGGAGCAAGACACAGCCTTAGCAGAATAGCCATGGTTATGGCGTATTGGAGAACAGAAAGCACACGAAAGCGCCGCAACATAAAAAGAAGGACCAGAGACGGAATGATCGAAAAGACAATAGAAACAATTCCTGATACAAAACGGCTGAAGATGTTCTCCAAAATGCAGCATACCAGGAATATCCCCGTTACCAGAAATGGGAAAAGAGATATCAGGGAAAAATCTGCATCTGTGCGATAAAGAAGATAGATCTCGGAAAAAAGCGCAGCAAAAGAAAAGGCAAGAGGATGGCCTGTTGCCTCATTCGAAAATATCGATGAAATGCTCGCCCTCTCCCGGGGCTTCGTTAATTGTGATCCATGTTTTTCTGTCATCGCTCATTTTCCTGTGCGCAGAGATCAGGTCCTGCAGCTTTTTATAGTCTGAATTCGTAGAGTAAAAGAGTCTGTCGGATACACTTCCGTAAAACTCTGTAAAGCTTTTGCTTGAATCAATTGTCTCCTCCCGGATGGTGCCGGCGGGGTAGATGATGGTAAGTGGTATTCCCTGATCGGTGAAGTGTTTGGCTGAAGAGACCACAAATTCCAGGAAGAAATCACGCGCCCGCAGGAACTTAGTATCTCTGTCTTTTTCAGGGATGTTTCTGGCGTTCATGATGATGGATATGGATCTCTTTTCCATCCTGTCCGGAACCCTGACCATCAGCTCGGATTCTTTGGCGTATATCTTCCAGTTGATGCTTGCCATGCTGTCCCCCTTTTGATAGGGACGCATATCATTTCCGGGAGTATCTTCAAAGAGGCTGTAGCTCTTTTGCCCGGTGCTGTTAACAAGATTCTCGAGATCCAGAGACTTACCGGCTATATCAGTGATCCTGGGATTTACGATGGCTCTGAAGGAATATGGAACTTTGAGGGTGATAGTAAAAATGTGGAATGGATCGGTAAAAGAGACGTTCTCAATGCCAACATCGTAGGCTCCCGCGAAAAGGCAGTTGATACCGGACAAAAGCTCTTTTCCCTCGTGAATATCAAGTGAAATACGGGTTGAGGAGGGAATCTCATACAGAGAGCAACGCTCTGAATATATACCGAGGGCCATGTTATGTATGGGAAGGAGTCCGGCGTTTTCGAAGTAGGCCCGGTACTTGTGGACTTCGCCCTTTGTGAGCTTGTGAACTTCTATTTCCTGATAGATCATCAGAAATTTAAAGCTTATCAGGATGTAGATTATTGAAACGGGGATATGTAAAAGCAGCACAAATAGCGGCGCATAAGCTACCGGTCCGCCATAGAAGCTCGCAAAAACGGTGACGGAGGCTAGCGCTGCAAGATAGATAAGTAGGTTTGGTTTTGCGGAAGTAATTTTCATTGTGCTTTGACTATTTTCAGAATGTCTTTTAACAGATCAGTGCCTGTAATGCGGCTGAGCTTTGCCTCGCCGGTGAGGATCAGTCTGTGGGGAAGGGTGAGTTCTGCAGCCTTTGCGATGTCTTCCGGGATGCAGTAGTCCCTATCTGCCAGATATGCGATAGCCTGGGAGCAGCGGATCATGGATAAAAGAGCTCTCGGTGAAGCGCCTACTGATATCTCGGATTTACTGCGTGTGGCATCCACGATATCAGAAGCATAGGATAAGAGATTGCTGTGGACAGTGACTTTTGATACTTCCTGTTTCATATCGCAGATATTCTGACCGGTCAGAACAGCGCTTGTCTCCATGTGGAGATCGCCGTCAAGGAATCTCTTTGCCATTTCCTTGGAAGCTTCTGCCTCGGGGTATCCAACGGAGAGCTTCATCATGAAACGGTCGAGCTGCGACTCCGGAAGAGGATAAGTGCCGGCCATCTCTGCGGGATTCTGTGTCCCGATGACCATGAAAGGCTCAGGGACAGGGTAAGAGGTTCCGTCTATGGTCAGCTTATGCTCCTCCATTACCTCGAGAAGGGCAGACTGAGTCTTGGGAGATGTGCGGTTTAACTCATCTGCAAGGACTATATTATTGAGAACCGGTCCCGGCATTACCGAGAACGTTCCTGTATCTTTGTTGTAAATGGAAATACCTGTGATATCAGATGGCATTGTGTCAGGCGTACACTGGATCCTTGAAAAAGAAAGTGCAAGAGAATCCGCAAGAGCCTTGGCGAGACTTGTCTTACCAACTCCGGGAACATCTTCAAGAAGAACATGTCCTCCTGCTAAAAGTGCAGTTATGATCTTGTCGATCACTTCTCCCTTTCCAACAATTCTTTGCTCAATACTTCCTTTAAGTCTGGTAATCTGGTCTTTCATCATACGCTCTCCCCGGGAAAATGTGCCTTTTAAATTATTATAGAATGTATGAGTGGGAAATGATAGAGAAAAGGAGGCAACAAAAAAGGACATCCAATCAGATGTCCCTACGTTAGAGCGATAGACGGGGCTCGAACCCGCGGTCTCGACCTTGGCAAGGTCGCGCGTTACCAACTACGCCACTATCGCATTTATGAATCGCAAATAACTGCGACAACGAATTGATTTTAGAATAATATTGTTGTATTGTCAACATATATTTCGAAAATAAATCCGTTTTAAACACAGATTAGGAGTGAAAATGAGCGCAAAAGTAATACTTAGAAAAGGGCAGGGAAGAGAGTTTAAGGCCGGGGGCCTTTGGATATATGACAATGAGATCGACAAAGTAGTGGGAAGCTTCGAAAACGGAGATGTGGTTGAGCTTCATGACTTTGACGACTATTTCCTTGGATACGGTATTATTAATGAAAAATCCAAGATACGGGTAAGGATGATGTCAAGAAAACAGGACCATGTTGTTGACCTGATGCTTATTGAGAAGAGAGTCCATGATGCATGGAACTACAGGAAGAATGTCATGGCGAGCTACGTAGAGAGCTACATTCTTAAGGGAAAAGAGCTTTTGGAGGTTTCTCAAGAGGAAAAAGCGGATGCTTATAAGCGTCTTTCTTGCAGGTTGATATTTGGAGAGGCAGATTTTCTTCCAGGGATCACTATAGACAAGTTTTCAGATGTGCTTGCTATTGAGTCGCTTGCACTGGGAACAGATCGAATGAAGGACCAGATCCTTGATGCGTGCAAAAAAGTGCTTGCCGAGGACGGGGTGACAATTCGTGGAATATATGAGCGAAGTGATGCCAAGGTTCGTGAACTTGAAGGCTTAGAGAGAACAAAGGGATTTATCGGAGAGAGCTTTAATACCAAAGTGCTCATAGAAGAGAATGGAGTTAAGTATTATGTAGATGTTGAAAACGGCCAAAAAACCGGATTCTTCCTGGATCAGAAATTTAACCGTCAGGCCATCAGAGGCCTGTGCAAAGGAAAGAAGGTTCTGGACTGCTTCACTCACACCGGTTCTTTTGCTCTAAATGCGGCAGCAGGCGGAGCATCATCGGTGCTCGGTGTTGACGCATCTGAGCTTGGCTGTGAGCAGGCAAGAGAAAATGCTGCTCTCAACGGCCTTGAGACCATAGCAACATTCCAGTGTGCAGATGTATTTGAGCTCCTTCCGGAGCTTGAGAGAAAGGGAGAACAGTTTGATGTTGTGATTCTTGATCCCCCGGCCTTTACCAAATCCAGAGCATCAATTAAAAAGGCTGCTACAGGGTACAAAGAGATAAACCTTCGCGGCATGAGACTTGTAAAAAATGGAGGGTATCTGGCAACCTGTTCCTGCTCTCACTTCATGGATGAAGAGCTCTTTTTAAAGACCATCGCCGATGCTGCCAAAGATGCCCACAAGCGTCTCCGCCAGGTTGAATTCCGCCAGCAGGCTGCCGATCATCCAATCCTCTGGGGAGGAGCTGCATCATATTACTTGAAATTCGTGATCTTCCAGGTCTGTGATGAGATGTAACAACCTGGAATGTCTGAAAGGGGACAATAATAATGTATTTCTTGATAAAAAACACACTTGAAGAATGTAGTGCCGAGCAGTGTCATGACGCCGCATCCCCTTATGTTGCCGTGCTTACGCCGCAGCAGTGGGCCAATCAGAATGAAGAGTTTGACATGGGAATAGATTTTGACCTGAATACAGATGAGGGTCTCACCACCAAGGCGGAGGTAAACTACGATTCACTGACGGGAACTTTTGTTATTCCTACCCAGTCATCGGGAGCAACACAGCTTCAGAAGTTTTCATTCGTTCTTGACGAGACCGGTATAGTTTTCGTTGATCAGGAGGATACTGTAATTCATCTGATCAGGAGGATCCAGAGACTCAAGAAATGGAAAAAGCCGTGTCTTGAGCGTTTCCTGTACGACTTTTTGGAACTTATCATCCACAATGATCTTCAGATCATGCAGAGATATGAGCGTGAACTTGATTGCATAGAGAAACAGATAATGAACGATGCTGAGGAGGCTCAGATACAGCGAAACAACGAGCTACGCGGCGATATAAGAGACCTTCGAATCCACTACGAGCAGCTGATGGATCTTGCTCAGGAGTTGGAAGAGAATGAGAACGGCTTCTTCAATGAGGAGAACCTCAGATATTTCAGCATGTTCTCAGGACGCGTGGACAGACTTTATAATACTGCTACCCACCTTCGTGACTATACAATTCAGCTTAACGACCTCTACCAGTCACAGCTGGATGTGCGTCAGAACCGCATCATGACTGTGCTTACCGTGGTTACGACCATCTTCATGCCTCTTACTCTCATAGTGGGATGGTACGGAATGAACTTCAAATACATGCCCGAACTGGAATCAAGGGTGGGATATCCCATAGTTATAGTTCTTAGTATCCTTATCGTAGTAGGAAGCCTTACTTTCTTCAAGGTCAAGAAGATACTCTGATAAAGGAGCTGGTTACCGTTAGCGACCGTATTTTGGTCGGTTACGGTATCCGCATCCGACCGGACTTAGTCAGATAATAAACTGGCGTTATTAGAGGAGAGTTCACATGGCATTATTCTGATCATTGTAAAGGACTACTTCATACACTCCTGTGTAAGAGGGCCTTCCATAAGCGCAGGATTTTCTATAAGCATTTTTAATAGTCTGATAGACTTTGCATAATAGAAGCCGTCAGAGATTCGTTCGTCTATCGTAAATGCCAGATCCAGTTCTCTTGTGGTTGTAACAGTTCCATCCGGATTAAGGTGATTTCTGTTCTTTTTGGTGCCCACTATCACAAAGATAGAGGTGGTGCCCCAGTTCATGAGATGATGATATCCAATGTCCATACCAAGTGAGCCAAAGTTTGAAAGAACTACTGAGCATTGGTAGGGATCCGTTGCGATAACGGACTGAGGCATCCAGCCATGTCTGTCAAGAAATCTTGCGATGGCGCCTATGAGTTGTTTTCCCGGAAGCTTCATGATGACATTCATGGCCTCAGTGGATTCATCGTTCTGGGTCTTACAAAGAGCTATCTGCTCCCTGACCTTGCGACTTATACTCTCAAGATTGTCGTTGTCATCTGTGACTATTCTTGCAAGAGTCTCATCTCCGTCATCCCTAAAGTCTTTCTTTACCGTAAATGCAGCAGTAACGTCATGTCTCTGATACATGGTCTTGTTGGCGATAAAACGGTTCATTTGAGGCCTTAATTTGACCATTTTAAGAACTGCTGCGATAACAATATCAAAGATCGCGATCCTGTTATCAGGATGGTTTTTGTTGAATTCCCTGATATAATTTTCCGTACCTTCAATATTTACAGAAATTTTAAGATATGCCTCATTATCGCATCTGTTTGGATACATAAGCGGCATAATATAGTGCATCGCATCAATATCTCGCAGCAATGCTGCATCGCGTCTGTCTCCCAATCTTCGTTTTCCCAATTTAATGTCCCTCCCAAATAATAAAAGCTCAAGAAAAAGATATAAAACCAGCCCTGCCCATACATCGGTAAATGAGTGCTGTTTAACAAAACAAACAGAAATACATATCATCAACGCCCAGGTTGTTATGATCAGTTTTTTCCACAGCTTTAAGTCTTTCTTTGCAAGCCACGCAGACAAAACTGCAAGAGTGTATCCTACATGAAGTGAAGGACATACACCTGTGGGCGTATCTTTTGAATATATAATACCAAGGATCCATGTGCAGAAATTGGTTCTCTCAAAATGGTCCGGTCTCAGGTACTGTATTGAGGGCCATATAATATATGTGATAACCGCAATGATCTGCATACCGACTATGATTTTCTGAGCCCTTACAAAGCTCTTTATATCATAAAGCATAAATTCAAGCAGCGACCACACCATGAAAAAGTACCACGAAACATAAAACAGCACGAAATACTCATTAAAAGGTATTATATCGTCAACTACGCTGTGAACAACGTGGCATTTGCTCTCCGGAATCCTCTCGGTGACAAAATACATGCAGAAGTATATTAGCCACCCAATGAGCAGCAGCAAATGTCTGTATTCTTTATTTGTAATATTTGATAATCGTAAGTTTCTATAATCAACAACAGGTTTCTTCATTTAGATTCTTTCGTTAACAGGATAGTTTCTTTTTGAAACATTCGGGTAAGGCACTACATGATGTCTTGGCAGTTTATATGCAAGCTCAGATATCTCGTCCTGAAGATATGTACAGATCCTCTCAGCTTCTTTATCGGCAGGAAGATCCGGTGAATACCAGATGGGCTTGCCAAAAACCATCTTACCCAGCTCCGGACAAATATACATTGGCACAAAAGGTATAGGCTTTTTGTGCTGTCTGTAGTAATACTTGGCTACATGAACAAAGCCTCTTTGAAATTTGTGGACAATGTTATTGTATTCTGTGTATTCCTCAGGGAAAATAACTATAGCTGCATCCTGCTCAAGCTTTTCGCAGGAAAGCTGAAACGTCTTCATAATGCGCTTGTCACGATAAACAGGTAAAGTATCGGCATTTGTGAAAACAATCTCTGAAACTGTAGGTAGCATATATGAGAAGAGCCTGAAGATGGGTCTTACCAAAGCAGGCTTTTTTGACCAGAAATCCCCATATGCATAGTCTGCAACGCAGTCTTTTTCCATCATATCGGATATGCACCAGGTGTAATGCTCCTTGGGAAAATAAAGCTCAGCAGCTATTGGGCCAAAGGCCTGTGAATGGTTGCCGATAACAACGGCTGGGCCGTCAGGAAGATTCTCTGCCCCCTCTATCTGATAAACAGGTGTCACCCTGGCGGCGATCGCCCTTATGATTCGATATACAATGTGTTTCAAACTAGCCTCCTCATAAAGGTAGTTTTCTACCCAACATAAGAGTATAACCTATTTTTTAGCATAGCGCCACGTTATTGAAACGAAATATTTAAACTAGTGTTAACGCAAAATATACATGATAAAATATATAATAGGATGGTAAATTGATTGTTTTAGAAAAAGGTCTTTTACATGATAAAAACATGGCTCCTTGACGCCTTGCGAAATATCAAAAAGAGAATAATTTCATGGCTCTCCATAGCCACCATCGTCTTTATTGGCACAACCCTCATTCTGGGGCTTTACTTTGGCTCCTCCACAGTGACCACAGCCAGCACTTCCTATGTTGACGGGCAGAACTTCAGGGACTTTGATGTATCCTGCAGTATAGGAATCCAGGCAGATGAGGTGGATCAGCTAAAAGAGATTGACCAGATCAATGATGCTGAAGGTCAGATATCAGTTCCTGCCGTTGCAACACTGAAAGGGACCAGCGAAGGAATAACCGTGGTTTCCGCCACCGAGAGGATCAGTGTTCCCACCGTTACTGAAGGGACTATGCCATCAGCAGATGACGAATGTGCCATGTCTTTAAGTGCTTTAAACAAGCTCGGAGCCAGCATTGGCGATGAGATTGAAGTTAACATTTCTTCGGCCCGTTTTGCCGGAATTCTTCCCGGGACAACCTACAAAATTACCGGAGTGGCTTCTCATCCCGACTACATGGTCAACATCTCAACGGATTATATTGTCGTTCCTCTCTCATGTTTTGATACCTCCGAGATCTCTTTTGACTTCTCAAATGTCCTTCTGGACGCTGATATCGATGGTGAAGTCTTCGCAAGAGCTTACCAGAAGAAAAGCGCTCAGTTAAAAGAGATCCTTCAAAAAGAAACTGACTCAATAGCCGCTATCAAGGTTGATAAAATGAGCGATGATCTTGATGCGGAATACGAGAATGCAAGAAAGAAGGCTCAGGAACAGCTGGACGAGGGCAAGCTTGAGCTTGATGAGGCAAAAAAACTTTTTGATGAGACACTTAAAACTGCAACTGAAAAACTGGGGCTTGGTGAGGAGGAACTCAATAATCTAAAATCCACTGTGGAGAAGGAGCTAAGCGAAGCAAAGAGGAAGATTGCGGAGGGCGAGGAAGAATACAATACCTCCATCGCTGAAGCTCTTTCGAAGATAGAAAATGGTGAAAAGGATTTGGAAAAAGAGCTGGAAAATGCAAGGTTTCAGCTCTTTGCCGCATTCCTTGAAATAGATAAAGGAGAAAAGACCCTGAAGGAAAAGGAGGAAGAATATCAGGAGGGGCTTGAAAAGTATAACGAGGGGCTAAGGCAGTTTGAGGAGGTACAAAAGCAGGCTGAAAGTAAACTCAGACCGGAAATCCTGGTGCTTTTAAGCATTTTCTATCGTGAGACCGGTAATGACTACCTTGCAGATGAACTTGGAAATGCTGCTAACGGAAGTGCCGCAGAAAGAGCCAGAGCCATCCTTGATGTAATTGACAGTGACGAGACCAGCCAGTTAAGAGAAATTCTTATGGAAGCCGGGCTTGACATAGAGGATACCAGGTCTAAGCTGGAGCGTTTTGTTGAGGCCGATCATCAGCTGGAGACAGCCAAAGGTGAGCTGGAAGAAGCCAGAAGACTGCTGGATCAAGGCTGGTATACCCTCGAGCAGGCGAAAAGACAGCTGGCTGACGGGGAGGCTGAGTATGACCGCAGGGAAGCTGAGGCAAGGCAGCAGCTGGAAGATGCAAAAAAAGAATTTGAGGAGAAAAAGGCTGAAGGCGCCAGACAGCTTGAGGATGCGAAAAAAACCTTGAGCGCAAAACAGAAGGAAGCCACGCAGGCTATTGAGAGCGCGCAGGAGCAGTTTCTTGCGGCAAAGGAGGAATACGACACTCAGAAGGAAGAAGGCGAAAAACAAATTGGCGATGCCACTAAGCAGTATGAAGACGCTAAAAAAGAGGCGGATGACAAGCTGGGTGAGATCAAAGAGCAGATAGATGCTGCAAAGAATACTCCCTGCAGCTATATGATCCGTACCAGAGATGTGAATTTCCCCTTTGTCCAGACAAAGTCGTTTATAAAAGCCATCGCAGGATTCTTTGATGTATTTACACCTTTATATGCCGGAATTATAGCGATAGTATGCTTTTTTACAATGACTATCATAATAGAGGAGCAGACGAGTCAGATCGGAACCTGCAAGGCTTTTGGAATGTACGAATCAGAGATCATGAGAAAGTACATTATTTTTGGTGCCAGCGCCTCTCTCTTTGGAGCACTCTCTGGTATAGTGGGGGCTTTTGCGATTGAGAAGCTGCTAATCAATACCATGAAGGACAATCTGTCATTCTCACTGGATAATACAGGACATAACGTTGTCATGCTGATTATTCTGCCTGTGGTGGAAGTGCTGATAACCGTGATAGCCGTTTTATGGTCATGCCACAGATATATCCGATGCTCCGCCGTGGGACTTATAAACGGAAGTGAACCCGCGGGAAGGTACAGAAAGAAGTCCAGAAAATCATCATCCGGAAGGCTATATACGCACCTGATTATCAACAATCTGCTCACAGACATCGGACGAGAAGCGGTTTCTGTGGTCACTGTTGTGCTGTGCGTATTTCTTGTGGGGTTTGGAATAGATATAAAACTTGCGTATGAAGGAGCCCTGGAACGCCAGATGTATGAAATCTGGCAATACGATCTTACGCTTACCGAATCGGATAAGATAACTGACGATCAAAGGAGTGCCATAAGACAGGCCCTGGCAGATTATGACTCATTATATCTGCCTGTTACCGCCGGAGTAATTGGTATAGGCGAGTCCCAGATCATGACCAGCATAATCTGCGTCGATGATAAGGAGGAGTTTGCAGGATTCTATACCCTTAAGGATGATGCGGGGAAGACCGTAAGTATTCCTGATGACAGGGCTCTTGTTACAGAAGAGATGAAGGATAAGAATAAGCTTATGCCTGGAACGGAAGTTACTCTTGTAAGCAGGGATCTAAATTATTCTAAGGCTGTTATAGGTGGAACCTTTATGCTCTATGCAGGAAAAACCATGATAATGACAAACGGCTTCTATGAGAATAGTTTTGGTCATGCCCCGGTATCAAACACCTACTACATCAAAGCCCCAGCCGGTGACGCCAAGGCCCTCAGGGAAAGCCTCGCTGACCTTCCGGGCGTATCACAGGTTGAGCTCTCCAGAAACCTGCGAGACCGTAACATGGCCGTGGTCAATATTTATAATGCGGTTGTGGTTATAGTAATTGTATTTTCGGTAATACTTTCATTTATGATCCTGTTGAACCTGAGTAACATTCTGGTGGCGCATAGGATGAAAGAGCTGCTAACCATGAGAGTAAACGGATTTTCAAACGCAAATGTAATCGGCTATCTTGTAAGGGAAGTCTTAGCTACGGAAGTGCTGTCAGTAGGGATAGCGCTGGCGCTTGGATTAACCCTTTCCGGCAAGATAATCGCTAGTGTGGAAACAGATGCATTTATGTTTGTGAGAGAGCCATATGCCCTGGCCTGGACAGCATCAGTTATAATTAATATTCTGTTTGCAGTTACCATAAATTTCATTGCTTTTAGGAATGTAAATAAAGTGCCACTCACCGATATCAATAAATACTAAATTTTTTTTAATAAACTGTTGACAATTATGCCAAAGTGCTTTAAAATTTATTTTGCTGTCGCGAAAGCGACTTTACATACATGCGATAGTGGCGTAGTTGGTAACGCGCGACCTTGCCAAGGTCGAGACCGCGGGTTCGAGCCCCGTCTATCGCTCTAACCTTTAGATTCCGAAATGTCTAGTATTTATAGGCTTTTCGGGATTTTTTATTTGTCCAAAATTCACGATTTTGGTGTGTGTATACGTGTGAATGCTACTAGGGGACGGAGCCAAGGGGGCATTTAGATAAGAAAATGTAGTAAATGCGAAATTGGCACGCTACGTTCTGCAAATTATACTGTGGAGTAAACATCTACGTGACACCGCTCTATCTTTTGGCTATTATCACGTAGTTTTGCAGTGATTTTCTCGGAAATCCGCATGTTTCCTTTCCGTCTCAATTAGTTGCGGTAAATATTCCAGCATCCTTGGTGATGTGGAATTCGTGACTTACCTTTTTTATAATATAATTCTTAAACTCTGCATATCTGTTCAGAAGATAGTGGTTCTGATTGCCGTGGCACGAAAAAATATAATCTATTAGCGGACCGGCGTCATTAATGATTATCTCATCCTGGTATTTCTTCAGCTCCACTTTTCCAAATACTTCATGCAGGATGTCAGCACCATTTTCCAAACCAAATATTTTGTATAAGTCATTGCTGGAAAGCATTATTCTATCATCAAATTCTTTTACCAGCTCTCTGATTTCTTTCATATGGTTACTGCTATATGTGCTGCAGACTAGTCTTCCGCCGGGCTTTAGCACTCTGCTTATTTCCTTACATGCAAGATGAATATCGTCACAATAAAAAAGAACGTGACCCGCAATTACTAGATCAAAAGAATTATCTTCAAATGGTATATCATTAAGATCAAATGCTTTGTATGAAAATGTTAAGTCTCTAAGTTTTTTTGAATATGCTGATGTAGCATATTCTATATTCTGTCTCGCATCATGCAGTATCCCTACAGAGATATCTGAAAGAGTTATTTGTATATCCGAGTATTTACGTTTGGACAATTCGCCTATATTCTCGGCCCATAATGCTCCATTACCGCAACCAACCTCAAGAATATTCATCCCGGAAGAGATATCACATTCCTGAAATACCCAATTAAACCATCTTTGTTTATTTGTTGAATATTTGTTATGAAGATCTATCCTGGCAGAGATGTTGCTTGCATTTTGATATTGGCTCTTTAAGTTGTTCTCCATTGAAGTCATGTGAATCAGATCCAGCATCTGCTTCCAATCGGGAGTGACAGAGCTTTCTAAAGCTTTAATGGTGGCATTTACACCTTCTTCAACATTTTTCATTTCATCAATCCGTTCTGAAAGCAGCTTTTTCTGCATCTTAAGGGCATTCAGAATGAAATGATTATCAGCCTGACCATTTGGTATTTCCTTTATCTCATCCAGAGAAAATCCCAGGTATTTTAAAAGCAATATCTGCTGCAGAATTGCAAAATCGTAATCCGTGTAAAATCTTGCACCTGACTTTGTTATATAAGATGGCGCAAGTAGCCCCTTCTGATCATAGAATCTTATAGTTCTTACCGATACGTGAGCCATTTTGGCAAATTGTCCGGATGAATAGTACCCATTTTTATTCATAAAAGTATTCTCCAATATGATTAAAAAAGTTCTTGAGGGTTACGTAACGTCACCTTTTATAATCTGAGTATAGCATAGTTATAAGTTCAGTGCGTGTCTTAATATAGTCAAGATAAGGAGGACTAACAGATGTTTCCAAGTTCCGAAGAAGCTTTGAAAGAATTAGAAACAGCAAGAAAACTGAATCCAGGGCCATGGGTGGATCACTCCAAAAATGTTGGCATAGCAGCTCGTAACAT